>JAEAME010002348.1_pt1 | contig 11190 bp, 8 predicted proteins | sample 8958731 | NCBI WGS metagenome assembly JAEAME01 (sample SAMN16933194, study PRJNA681113) | bioreactor sludge metagenome | isolation source: anerobic bioreactor sludge (Control) | place: India:Bengaluru | collected 2018-10-24 | reverse complement strand
TATCACTTGACTTGTTGGGGCTGGATGAACTCGACGTTAAGGGAATCCTGTGCACGCATGCGCACTACGATCATATCATTGAGGCGGATCACATCGCCAGGAAGACCAGGAGTGTTCTTTTGGCTTACGGCGATGAAATACCCCTGATGAAGGATTCCATTCGAAACGGATCGGCAAGAATGTTCCTTCCTTATACCGTTGAATCCCCGGTGGTGGCTCTGCACGACCGGGATATACTTGCGCCGCATGACTTTATGATGAACGAAGAAAATAAGTTCACTATAACGGTGATTCATACACCGGGGCATACGCACGGATCCATTTCCATTCTTTTCGATCTGTCGGAATGCACCGACGGTAGAAAACATCTGTTTACCGGGGACACGGTGTTCGCCGGTTCGATCGGAAGGACCGATCTGGGCGGCGATATGAATGAGATGAGAAAGTCGATCGCCAAAATCGCGGCAATGGATGATGACGTGATCATCTATCCCGGACACGGCGACTTGACCACGGTCGGTGAGGAGAAGCGTCATAACCCTTTCTTTACAGCCGCTTTTTACAATGATATCATTTAGGCATTGTCTTTTGCGGAGGGCTTGTCATGCTTCAAATCAAAGAGTCTCTCGGAAACATTCAAAAATCATTCACAGAACTGCTTAAAGCCGTTCGCACGCTAGCGGATGTCGAAGTCCTTCGCGTACGTTTCCTCGGAAAAAAAGGCGAGCTGACCGCGGTGCTGCGCGGAATGAGTGCATTGTCCGCAGAAGAACGACCGATCGTCGGGCAAATGGCCAATGATGTTCGTATTTTCATGGAAAACGCTTTATCGACCGCATCGGATGAAATCGGCAGAACGGAGAAGGCACAGCTTCTGACGGCTCAAACGTTGGATATCACTTTGCCCGGCATCAGCCAACCGACCGGATCGCGCCACCCCCTGTACAGAGTAGTGGACGAAATATGCGACATCTTCCTCAAACTGGGTTACACAATCGCCGAGGGGCCTGAAATCGAGAACGACGTCTATGGCTTTGAACGGCTTCGTTTGCCCGAAGGACATCCCGCCCGGGACGAGCAGGATACCTTCTACATTTCCGACAAGATATTACTTCGGCCCCAAACATCGCCGGTTCAGGTCCGTGTCATGGACAAGACCCAACCGCCGATCAAGATCGTTTGCCCGGGTAAGGTGTACCGTCAGGACGCTCTGGACAGCACGCATTCACCGATTTTCCATCAAATCGAGGGGCTGTTTGTCGACCGTGGCGTTACCATGGGTGATTTGATCGGATCGCTTCGTCTTTTCACGAGAAAATTATTCGGCGAGGACACCAAAATACGCGTTCGTCCGCATCATTTTCCGTTTACCGAACCGTCCTGCGAGGTGGATATTTCCTGTTGGGGTTGTGGCGGAAACGGTTGCCGGATTTGTAAGAACGAGGGCTGGATCGAAATCCTCGGTGCGGGAATGGTTCATCCCGAGGTCCTTTCCTGGTCGGGTATCGACCCGGAAATATACAGCGGATTTGCTTTTGGAATCGGCATCGAGCGGACCGCGATGGGACGCTATGGGATCGAGGATATCCGATTGCTTTTCGAAAACGATCTTCGTTTTTTACGACAATTCAATGGACTGTAAAGATAAACGACAAGGGAGGATCGCTTCATGAAAGCGCCGCTTGAATGGATAAAGGAAATGGCCGATATCAGTGTATCCGCAAAGGAATTCGCGGATAAAATGACCCTGTCCGGCTCCAAGGCCGAGGGCATAATCAACAACGGAGAGGCGTTCGAGAATGTCGTTGTGGGCGCCGTAAGAGAAATAATCGACCATCCGGATTCGGACCACCTCCATGTTTTGTCCGTCGATGTCGGCACCGATATTCTGAAAATTGTTTGCGGAGCGCCGAATGTACGCATGAATATGAAATGCCCGGTCGCATTAACCGGAGCGGTATTGCCCGGGGGCTTTGAAATCAAAAGAGCGAAGTTGCGCGGGGTGGAAAGCTTCGGTATGTGTTGTTCCGCCCAGGAGCTCGGCCTTGATCCGAAGGATTACGCGGGTGCGGATCCGAACGGATTATGGGTTCTTCCCGAGAGTGCGCAGGTCGGTATGCCCATGGCACGTTTTCTCGGATTGGAAGGAGAGACGATCGAGTTCGAAATCACCTCGAACAGACCGGATTGTTTTTCGATCGAAGGACTTGCCAGAGAAGCCGCCATCACGTTTGATGCCCGCTTTGTCCCGATCCGATCCGACGTTCGGGAGGAAGGCGCCCTGAAGTCCGGCGAGGTTGCGCAAATTGAGATCCTCGCCCCCGATCTTTGTTATCGTTACTGCTCGCGAACGGTCGAGGATGTCGTCGTCGGTCCGTCGCCTTCATGGATGCAGAATCATTTGCGCGCGGCGGGGATCCGCCCGATTAATAATATTGTCGATATCACAAATTATGTTTGCATAGAACTCGGTCAGCCGATGCACGCTTTCGATCTCGAGTATCTTTCCGGAAAACATATCATCGTTCGGACCGCTGAGGCGGGCGAGAAGACGGTAACGATCGACAAGACGGTCCGTGAACTGAACCCGTCCGTTCTTGTTATCGCCGACGAAAAGAAGGTTTGTGCAATCGCCGGTGTTATGGGCAGTGAAAACTCCGAGGTTCAGGAGTCGACCCGTACCGTATTATTTGAGTCGGCAACATTTAATCCGGTTTCCGTTCGGAAAACCGCTTTGTCAATCGGTTTAAGAACCGAGGCGTCCTCCCGGTACGAGAAGGGTCTGGACCCCGAGAATGCTCTTCGCGCTTTGAATCGCGCCTGTGAACTCGTCGAAAAGCTCGGGTGCGGAAAGGTCAGTAAGGGTATCATTGATATTTATCCGACCCCGCGCCCCGTCCGGAAGATCCGGTTTTTTCCCGATAGGATCAACACACTTCTCGGAACCGATATTTCAACGGATTTCATGCAAGAAAAGTTGGCTGCGGTCGGCTGTTCGTTCGACACCGACAATAACGGCGTGATCTGCATCCCGCCTTCTTTCAGACCGGACTTGGAATGCATGGCGGATCTCGCCGAGGAAGTCGCTCGTTTTTATGATTATAATAATATCCGTCCGACCCTCTCCGGCGGCCAACAGACAACACTCGGCGGCAGAACGTTCGAACAGAATGTAATCGAAAAGATCAAGGATACGATGGTATCGCAAGGCTTTTATGAGGCCATCACCTACTCCTTCGAGAGCATTAGGGACTGCGACCGTCTTATGCTTCCGCAAGATCATTTTCTGAGAAAACAAGTCGTGGTCAGAAATCCGCTGGGTGAAGAGTATTCGGCGATGAGGACATCGATGGTGCCGTCGATGCTCAGGATCGCGGCACGTAACGCCAATCGTTCGGTTTCGGACGGATCTGTTTTCGAGGTTGCCTATGTGTATTGGCCATCAGATCAAGCCGATCAACTTCCGACGGAAAAAAGAATCCTTTCCGCGGTGATTTTCGATGCAAATGCAAGCAGTTCGGACACGTCCATGTTTTTCCGAATGAAGGGCGCGGCGGAAAAATTGTTTTCCGAATTAAGAACGGGATCGCCGGACTGTGTCCGATTGTCGGATTGTCCCTATCTGCATCCCGGACGGGCTGCATCGATCTCGTTTGACGGAACTGTGATCGGCCAAATCGGATATATTCGTCCTGAAGCGGCCGAGCAATTTGAGGCGCCCGAATCCTCCGTGATTCTCGTGATCGAAACAGACGAATTAATCAAGAGAACATCTTCATCGGTAACGTGTGTACCGCTTCCCAAATACCCCGGCATCGCGCGGGATCTTTCCGTTCTCGTCGACAAAGATATTCCTGTCGGTACGATTCAAAACCTCATCCGCCGCAATGCCGGTGAATATCTGGAGACATGTACGTTGTTCGATGTTTACTCCGGAAAACAGATCGGTGAAAACAAAAAGTCCGTGGCGTTCAACCTGTATTTCAGATCGCCGGACCGGACTTTGACCGAATCCGACATTAAAGAATCAATGACGCTTGTTCTTAAGATATTGTCCGGGGAGTTGGGCGCACAGCTGAGATAATCGTTAGTCGACATTCCGATCCGTTGTCGATAATCCGCAGACTGATTTGAGTCACCTCTTGCTAGTATCATAGCTGGAGGTGATTTCTTATGTCGAGCATGATCCAGACTGCAATAGCCTTTCCCATCGCTTTTATATTCACCGCGGGAATACTCAGTGCCGCTCCGGCGATGTATTCCGAGGCGAATGATTCAGCGGTAATGAATTTCGAGTATCAATGCGAACAAAGACAGAACAAGAGTATCTACTCTACAGGTTCCTTACGGGTGAACAGTATTTCTGCGGAGATGGTGTATACATCTCCTGAACGAATGCAATGCTTGATTACCTCTTTCACAGACTCGGCTGAATTGATTATCGGGGGGGTGAAGGAAATTTGGTAAGAAAGAACAAGACCAACAGACGGGGCGGGGCCATTCTTTTTTTATGTATCATCCTCAGTGCTCTTATCCTCTCGCAGAGCTTTCTTTTTCGAGGAGCTATGATGCGCGCCGATGAGGCGGAAATCTCCCGATCGGCAAAGCTTCAAGCAGAAAATGTTTTGTGTAATTACAATACGCTTCTTCGGAAATATTACGGGGTATACTGCTTCGAAGAATCTGCCCTGAATCGTTTGATATTTGACAATTGTTGCCGCGTCACCGACATCGAATCGATTGAAATCGAGGGATCCTGTGAACTCAATCCCGATGACCTCGAGAGACTGATTAATGATTATATGATCATTCGTTTTCCGGCAATGATGGGAAATGAGCTGATCGGCAGGATTGGAAAAGCGGTCGGACAAATCGATAAATCAAAATTGGTTCAGAAGGCTTCGGCCGATCACTCGGGCAATTTGAAAAAATATCTCGGAGAGTATCTATCATCGACCGACAAATGGACAGAGATTCTGGGTAATGTTGAGAATTTCATCGATGTCATTGATTTTTCGAATAAGCTGGAAGATTTCAAAGACTTTGTGCGTAATTTGAAAGACACGATGAAGAGAGCCGGAACCCTTCAATTACAAGGAGAATACGAGTCTTTTCACTTGGACATTTTTGATCCGGATTGTATTAGCCAATTGATTGAAGTTCTTTCTTTTGCGGTGGATACGGAAGTTCCGGATTACTGCTCGTATCTATATATAAATAAATATGCCGCAGCACTTTTTGATTCGTCCGTGTCAAAAACGAAGGAGGGAACGTTATCCTTTTCCGAGGAGAATATTTACGGCATCCCGTTTGAAACCATAAACGGCGGTAATAAAGCCGATTTAGAGTATTTATTGACCGGCAAGGACGAGGACGAGGCAATTGACATTTCAAAAACATATGTTTTCGCTTCCAGAGCCCTTTTGAATATTTCTTCGTATCTTCTTGATAAGGAACGATTGGCAACCGCCGACGGTATCGCGGCAATTATATCAGTCTGCGTAGGCGTTATCTCGGGTGGAACCGTGGTGATCGATCCATCTGTGGTCAAGTATTTGGTCGTCGTCGTGATGGCGCTCCAAAAGAGTTTCAAAGATCTGAAAACGCTCACTGACGGAGGAATCGTAACGCTCATCGATCACACTTCGCTAAAAGACCAGACGGGAGTCAAGACGCTTTTGAATACACGATATCGCGACTATCTTGAACTCTTTCTGCTGTTTGTTGATCGCGAGGAAATCTTAACGCGTATGATTGACATCTTTGATCGTTATGGCACGGGAAATCTTTATGTCTGTGTTCGCACGCGAGTATGTCATGCCGGCCGGGTATTTTGCCAGGAGGAAAAATATGACTCGTACAAAGAATAATACATATTTTTTCCGGAAATCATTCGGTATCCGTACCTTTTCACCGCGGGCGCTATCCGGATGCACACACAACGCAAGACGAGCACAAAGAGGCACGGTCATACTCGAGATGGCGATCGCCGTTCCGATTATCCTGATTGTGTCGTTGATCGTTTTGATGGGGATCAATTGCGTTAAGGCGGACATTATTTTCGCTCAGGCGGTAGACCAGGCGACCAACGAAGCGGCGATTACGATCCCATTACTGGATACGGGAATGGACGCACTATCCGGTTTATTATCGGATGTTAAGATCGAAGCGGTTGATCATGATGACAAGAAGGATTCTTATTCCGGATTATCGGAGGGACTCGGACTGGCTACGGCCATAATGAATTATGTCGGATTCGAAGGCGAGGATATTTTTGGAACGCTTGTATTCGGCAAGGCGATTCGGGACCGCATCATGTGGACCTATGAACGTAACTGCGATAATGATGTTACGTACAACTCCATCGACAATGTCAGCGTATATGTAGACTTTGATCGCGATTCGAAAATGATTTATCTGGATGTTTACTATCAGTGGATCACTCCGTTTCGGGACGTGGACAAAGAAATCCGATCGGCCGTTCCGGTATACGGTGAACTTGTACTAAATCTTGAGGGCAACGGCGAAACATCCAAGGATTCCGTTTGGGAAAAGGAAAATTTCGAACGGGGCCTCTATTTCAGAGAATTGTACGGAGCCAATCTTCCGGAAAGCTTTCCCGTGTTGTCCGCATGGAGGAACGGGACCGCAACTTCGATCAAGAGCATTGATCTTACGGCGCCTTCATATGAGAGCGGGAATGACCTGAAGAAAAAGGTCATCGGGCATATTAAAGAAATTGCGGAATATAGCGGGACCGATAAACCGTGGGGAAAGGATCAAATTTATATTGACGGTCGGAGTATCGAAGAACGCGTGTTGATCATCATTGTTCCCGAGAACTCTCCGACATCGGTGCTCGACGAGTTGAACGGCTACCGCTCATATGCGGAGCAAAAAGATGTTGAACTGGTTATTAATCTGCATGGGGTGTCCGGGCGTTATGTCGATGACAAGAATCCGGAACCGGTCAACGAGACAACCCGGTAACGCTTACTTGTGATCATCGAACGGCAGGATTCATTTATCATTAATCGCGGCATTGTAACATCAGATGCGTTGCGGTATCATGTTCGTGGTATTTCCGTTTTGTACTATTTGTCTTTGGAGGCCTGATTTGAAGAGCAACAACGACCAAGTACGATCTCCCGCATACATGCGTCCGGTCCGCGGCGAAAATCTATCCGATAAAGAAAAGTCCGTTGGAGATGTATTGCGGGGCGCAAGAAAAGCGCTCATTATCCGTCAAATCGTATTCTTTTTTTTGTTTCTTGCGGTCGTAGCGGCTGTCGTGTCATTTTTCGCTTTCGGACTGTTTGAAGAAGTCTGGAAGTTGATCGCCGGTCGTTTCCTGAATGGATGAGGTATGAGGATGAACGATAAAATCAGAGACCCTCTGACCGATCAATTATTTGACGCGATACTGACCCTAAGGACCACAGAAGAGTGCTACAGACTTTTTGAAGACCTGTGTACGGTTTCTGAGATCAAGTCTCTGGCGCTTAGACTGCAGGTTGCGATATTGCTGAGTCAGGGACATACATATACGGAAATCTTTGAGACTACCGGTGTAAGCACGGCTACGATCAGCAGGGTGAACCGGTGCCTCGAATACGGGGCGGACGGCTATAAAACCGTGATCGAACGTATCATTAATTCTTATGACGGAAAGGAATCTCCCGAATGAGTTTATTAACCAGAATTTTCGGAACACACAGCACACACGAAATCAAAAGAATCATGCCGATCGTTGACGCGATCGATTCGCTGGACGATAAGTTTTCCAAAATGACCGAATCGGAGCTGATCGGTATGACCGCAAAGCTCAAGGATCGGTTGTCTTCCGGGGAATCTTTGGATGACATTCTTCCCGAAGCTTTTGCCACTGTTCGGGAAGCCTCCCAAAGGGTTCTCGGGATGAAACCTTATAAGGTCCAGTTAATCGGCGGAATCATACTCCATCAAGGCCGTATCGCCGAGATGAAGACGGGTGAGGGCAAGACACTTGTCGCCACGATGCCGGTCTATTTAAATGCCTTAAGCGGGAAGGGCGTTCATGTCGTTACGGTTAATGACTACTTGGCGAAGCGCGACAGCGAATGGATGGGCAAGATTTACCGTTACCTCGGGCTGTCCGTCGGCGTAATCATTCATGATCTTTCGAATGAGCAACGGAGAGACTCCTACTATTCGGATATCACATACGGAACGAATAATGAATTCGGTTTTGATTATCTCCGGGACAACATGGTGGACAGAAAGGCGAAGATGGTTCAGCGCGAACTGAATTTCGCTATCGTTGACGAAGTGGACAGCATTCTCATTGATGAAGCGCGAACGCCTTTGATCATATCCGGAATGGGCGAGGAATCGTCGGATATGTATGCAAGAGCGGATCATTTCGTGAAAGGCCTGAAGAAGTACACGGTTATTGAAACAGATGACAAGATCGATATGGAGGAAATCGTCGGGGACTGTGATTATGTTGTCGACGAAAAAGCGAAGTCCGCAGTCCTCACTGCCAACGGTGTTCTTAAAGCCGAGCGCTACTTTGGTGTTGACAACCTCTCGGATTCACAGAATTTTGAGCTGTTTCATTACATCAACAATGCTTTGAAGGCGAACGGAACCATGACGCGCGACCAGAAGTATGTCGTTTCGGACGGTGAAGTGCTTATTGTGGATGACTTTACCGGAAGACTGATGTACGGTCGACGTTTCAGCGATGGTCTTCATCAGGCAATCGAAGCAAAAGAAGGTGTCAAGGTCGAACGAGAGAGCAAAACCCTGGCAACGATCACATTTCAAAACTTTTTCCGTATGTATTCAAAACTCTCCGGAATGACCGGAACGGCCTACACAGAGGAGGCGGAGTTCCGTTCCATATATAACCTGGATGTCATTCAAATACCGACGAATATGCCCATGATCCGTTTGGATGAAAGTGATTCTGTCTTTCGCACCCAAAACGGAAAGCAGGGCGCAGTTCTTGAAACCGTAACGGAAGCGAACAAGCGGGGACAACCGGTATTGGTCGGTACGGTTAATGTGGACAAGTCCGAATTGTATTCGAAGCTTTTTACAAAGGCGGGAATCCGGCACAATGTCCTCAATGCCAAAAACCACCTTCGTGAGGCGGAAATCGTCGCGCAGGCCGGAAGGTACGGCGCGGTTACTATTGCGACGAATATGGCGGGACGCGGTACCGACATTATTCTCGGGGGAAATCCCGAGTATATGGCGAAACTCGAAATGAGGAAGCTCGGCTTTTCGGATGAATTGATCGAACAGGCCACCGCACATAATGAGACGGACGATCCGGTTATTTTAGATGCCCGCAAGAGATTTTCCGAGTTGCAGTCTTCGTTTAAAGATCAAACCGGAGCGGAAGCCAAGAAGGTGGTTGAAGCGGGAGGCCTTTTGATTGTAGGCACTGAGCGGCATGAATCCAGACGTATCGATGATCAATTGCGCGGCAGATCCGGACGACAGGGAGATCCGGGCAGATCCCGATTCTACCTGGCATTAGATGACGATTTACTGAGATTGTTCGGCGGAGAGCGCGCGGATAAGGTTTTCAATACTTTTGGTGTGGAAGAAACCCTGGAAATCAAATCTCGCTATCTGTCCGGCCAAATTGAATCGGCACAGAAAAAAATCGAAGGCTTGAACTTCAGCTCGCGAAAACATGTTCTTGAGTATGATGATGTTATGAACGTGCAGCGCAATATTACCTATGCGCAAAGACGGAAGGTCCTTGACGGAGACGATATCCATGAGACATATCTAAAAATGATTCGCATCGTCGCGGAGAGGATCGTTTCCGATTTTACCCTGGACGGAATGATAACCTCCACCGAAAAATTAGCGCTTTCACTAAAGATCAGCGAGATCTTCGGTGATCTGGATCTTTCGAATCAACTGCGCGAGACCGACGGGAAATCCGTCTCTGCCGCCGAAACAGCCGATATGCTTATGGATCAGGCGTTGGAGCGTTTCGAAAAACGCGAAGCGGATATAACATCGGAAATTTTCAGAGAAGCCGAGCGCCAAATCCTTCTTTACAACGTCGACCAGAAATGGATGGATCACATCGATGCGATGGATCAACTTCGTTATGCGATCGGAATGAGAAGTGTCGGTCAACAGGATCCGGTTGTCGAATACAGGCTGGAAGGCTCCGAGATGTTCGAAGAAATGAACCGGTCGATCCAGTTGGATGTAGTCCGGATGATCATGAAGGCCAATATCGCTCCGGAACAAAGGATTTCCAGAAAATCTGCGGTCCGCAAGCTTCAGGAAGGCCACGGCGAAGCAAATGCGAATAATCCGGCGCAACCTTCATCCGGTATGAACAGACAAGCGGCAGCAACCACGAATGCGCCTGCGGCTAAGCAACCGATCAAACGCGAAGCTTCAAAAATCGGACGAAATGACCCCTGTTATTGCGGAAGCGGTAAAAAATTCAAGAATTGTTGCGGCAAAGAACGGAGCGAGTAAATGATTGACGACGAGTATCGACGGATTGCGGAAGCTGGCGATCGTATTCGAAATGCATTTCCACCCGATATACAAACGGCGATTGTTTTAGGTTCGGGATTATCCGAATGGGTATCTCAATATCAACAAGCCGGCTCGCTCAAATACTCGCAAATTCCGAATTTCTCCGAAACGACGGTCCCCGGTCATTCGGGCAATCTTTTAGCTGTCCGGATCGGGGAGACTCTTGTCTATGCGCTTCAGGGCAGATTTCATTATTATGAAGGTCACTCGACTCAACAAGCCGCTTTTCCGGTTCGCGTATTAGCCGAGCTCGGCGTTAGAAATTTATTGTTGACCAACTCTGCGGGTGGCCTGTCTGCGGCCATGAGCCCCGGCGACCTGATGTTAATTTCAGATCATTTGTCATTTTTTTGCGATTCTCCCCTCAGAGGCCCCAATCTGGACCGGTACGGTGCCCGTTTTCCGGACCAGACCTCTGTTTATGACAAGAATATGATCGATATAGCGCTCGAAAAGGCGCAAGAATTGTCCATCCGAATTCACACGGGAATTTATGCATTTATGAAGGGTCCGCAATATGAGACGCCGGCGGAAATCCGTGCGCTTTCTGCTATGGGTGCTTCTGCGGTGGGCATGTCGACCGTCCCAGAAGCGATCGTCGCATCACATTGCGGCATGAAAGTCCTT
>JAEAME010002347.1_pt1 | contig 11196 bp, 6 predicted proteins | sample 8958731 | NCBI WGS metagenome assembly JAEAME01 (sample SAMN16933194, study PRJNA681113) | bioreactor sludge metagenome | isolation source: anerobic bioreactor sludge (Control) | place: India:Bengaluru | collected 2018-10-24 | reverse complement strand
ATACTTATTTTTTTATTCTGTCATTAGAAAAGTTATTTATTGTGTTGACAATATTTTCCGGAAAATATATAATCAAAATGTTTATAAATCGAATAAAAAATAAATAATTATAAACTATATGAAACGGAGGTCAATTTATGAAAAACAAAGTTTTATCTTTAATGTTGGTGTTAACCTTATTTGTTTCTTTTGTATCACCATTTGTAACAACGGCAAAGCTATATAAACCGATTTCGGCAAAAAGCGCAGACGTATATTATGAAGACTTTGAATACAAAGATCCGGTAACGGCTAAAACAGAAATACTCAGTAATTGGAGTGTAGAGGATACAGGCAACTGGGGCACGGCAAATCTGAAATTATCGGAAGAGGCCGGCGGAAACAGTTATATGCATCTTCAATGGGTGGCAGGACGTTTGTTCAGATACAAGAACATAAAACTCGTCTCGCCTTATACTTTCAGCGGCAGATTCAGAGTAAAAGGTAATAATCATGACGGAGGCGTCATATTTTTCAGAACAGATACTACTCCTATTAAAGTAGGGGCTTATTACATGAATGAATATGAGACTGACGGGTATAACGACGGTACATTTTCAAACGGTGTAGGTGCAACCGGTGTTTATTTAAAACCTCAGGGAACCAAAATGTATGTGTTCGTAAGAACATCCGAAACTTTAGATGCCATATATACAAAAGGTTTAGGACGTAAGTTCTTTGTTGTTGACATGCCCGGAGGTATAGACTGTGAAAAACAGTTTTTTAATGTATCTGTAAAAGATAACGGCAGCAAAATGGAGATATTTGTTGAGAATACCCTTATTGCGACTGTCGAATATTCTAACCTTGTAGGCGGTTTATACACAAACGCAATCATGAAGGATGCACAGGGTAATATTAAACATAATATTACAAATGCCAGAATAGCAGCAAGCGATGCAACGATAGCAATGGCATGCCGCGGAGAATGGATTGACTTTGACGATATAGAAATCATAAATAAGGCATCGCAGGATAAGGATTTCTATCTTACCAAATCGGAATATACTCCCGATGAGGATCTAGTAATCAAGTATCAGAATACAACTTCAAAAGATTGGGTCGCAATTGTAAAAAGAGGTGATTCCGTTACCGCCGCTACGACATTAATGTGGACATACACAGAGGGTACCGGCACCAAATTGTTACCGACAAATAATTACACTACCTTAAAGAAACTGGAGTTGGGAGAGTATGACGCAGTTTTATGTAAAAATGACCTATACTCGGAAGTCTCAAGAGTTTCATTTTCAGTAAAGGAAGATGCGTCTTTACCCGCACCCGCATTCTGGTGGTTTGAAGACGAAAACACGGTAAATTCAGTTATAACGAATAATGTCAGAAAGATATTTACCCAGACATCAATGCAAATGGGATTTGGTGTAGCTGATGACGGTTCGCCGGTTACAGATCCCTGGATTGAGCTTACCGTACCCGCAGACAGACCTTTGGATACAACAAAATATCCCATTATGTCGTTTCTGATGAAAAAGAGTGCAGGATCACCCAACACGGGAGATATGTACATAAGAACAACGAATTCCGGTGCGTACGGAAGTGCCGGTACTAATTTAACATATACATATCAGGATGTAGATACATGGCAGATAGTAAATGTTGACATGACAAAAAGCAGTGCATGGAAGGATAATTTACTGTCACTCAGACTGGATGTTTTTGGTGGTTGTACAAGTTCCGATAAATATGAAATAGCATATGTGGCATTTTTCAAATCAACGGATGCAGCCAATGCTTTTGCGGGTAAGTTTTACATAACAGGCCCCGCTTTGGTTTTCAATTATCAGAAAACGGTTGATTTACTTGTTCCGACAAATCAGACCAAAGTAAAACTTGAGGATAAGTATGCGAGACTTTCGTGTGATGACAATGCAAACGATCCGAATGTGTCGATAACTTTTGATACAGGCAATACATTTGACGCAGGAAAATATAAGTTTGCCGTTTACAGAATGAAATCTTCAAGCAGTAATGATACTATATGTAAACTGTACTTCGGAGCAGGAACACAAACTGCACCGGCTGAAAGTTCAACGGCTACTTTCACTGTAAAAGGTGACGGTAAATGGCACAACTACATAGTTAACATGTCTGCGGGAAGTTGGACCGGTAACGCAAACTTCATTAGAATGGACTATTTTGACAGTCTTACAGGAGGAGATAAGTTTACCGGAGAGTATATGGATATCGAAAGCATTACATTTTTTAATAATATACAGGATGCTAAAATGTTTACCGGAGGATATCCCGCGATTCGTAATACGGTTGCTGCTTATGATACCACTGCCGCAAAGTCTGCTGTCCAAGTCATGGGAAGTAATGTTCTGGCTACAAAAATTGAGGTAAACGGATATCTGAATTCTCTTGCATATCTTGAGATGCCGACTTGGGCGGGGATAAAGACTGAATTTACTTTCAGGTTGTATAAATGGGATACTAACTACGAAAAAACCATAGCTTCCGCTCCTATATATGAAAAAATAGTTTTTGATCATAAAGATAACAGTAACTGTGTTATTACATTCAATAAACCGCTTGAACCCGGAAGGTACATGGCTGTTATAACGAACGGTAAAGCAGGAGAAGGCGCAGACGGTAAACCCGGAGGGGCTGCAGGATGTTGGGCGACACCGGCAATAAACGGTGTTATTACATTCTTTAACGGACAGATACAAACCGTTACGCCTAAGATGACTTTGGATGTGTATGACAGGTTAGGCTTAATACCTATCGCTAAGGAAGACATTAAAGCAGGCCCGCATATGAAATTTGACTGTGAACAGAATTTTGAGTACACAAAGAACAGATTCGACAGAAATGATGTTGATTTATCGTATAATCAGGGCTTACACATAGACATAAAAGGCGGAGACCCGATTGTGTTACTGCCTGCAAAAGATCTGAATTTAGATTGCAGCAAGTACAAAGCAATCGTAATGTATGTAATAACCGATAAAGCGGGAGCCGGTAATTTCTACTTCTCAACAACTGAAACCGCTCTGTCTGAAGCAACAAATATACCATTCAAATATAAAGGAACGGGCAGTCTTGAAAAAGTATATGTTAACCTAAATAGTAAAGGCAACTTCAAAGGAAACCTTAAAGATTTAAGGTTTGATGTATATAGTTCAAACGTTGATGCTAATTATACCCTTTTAGGTTATGTATTTTTCGGTTCTGTGGAAGAGGCTATGGTGTACGGTGATAATATTGCAGATTATACAATATCATCAAATAAAACCGTATATACTTCAGGCGAAGCAATAGAAGTTACCGTTTCGGGTAACGGCAGCAAAGACTGGGTAGGTATAGTACCAAAAGGCGCTATATATACCGTTGGGGATACATCATCTAAATGGTGGGCATATGTACCCGAAAACGGTAAAGTCACATTAACAAAAGAATGCTTAGGTGACATAACCGGCAATAATCTGCCTGCCGGAGAGTACGATTTAGTATACATGCTGAATGACGGATACTTTGAACTTGGAAGAACATCGATACTAGTTGACCCTTATAAGTCGAGCTTCTTTACCGGTGTCGGTGCAGATCCTGTTGTCTGTACAACAAATCTTGCGGTACAGTTTAATACAACAACTTCATTTACAGAACTTATAACATATTGTCCTAGTTGGAGTAATAATATAGGTAATCTCACGTTTACATTGTACAAATGGGATACATCATATAAGAAGACTCTTGCAGGAACCGCATTGGCAACATATGAACATGTAAATTATCCCGATTCAAATCCCGGCCTCAGTTTGAAGTTTGACGCACAGCCTGCGGGTGAATATTTGCTGTATATAGAAAATACATCCGAGACGCTTCCTGAGACTGTAGGTTGCTGGGCAAGCGGCAATTTTGCCGGAGCACAGAGTTACAATAACGGAGTTCCGATTGACTCGGCGATTAAGATGGTTGTTGCTTATACGTCACAGCCTACAGGCCAGTATAATCCATTAACTAAATATTACAATACATCAGTGGGACAGATTACCGGAGGAACGGTTACACTGGATTCTGCATTCGCTTTTGAAGGTGATACCGTTAAAGTTACGGTTACACCCGGTGAAGGGATGAGGCTTAAAGAAGGCTCACTTAAGGTTAACGATACTGTCATTACAAATTATGAGTTCGTAATGCCTAATGGTGATGCAACTGTGACTGCCGAGTTTGAACAGATTCCTCAGACCGAACCTGTTACAAACCCGAAGACAAATGATACGGTAACGGTTATTCCTTTGTTTGTTATATGCTTTACTGCTGCCGTTCTATATATTGTATTATCATACAAGAGTAAAAAAGAATATTGATATTAACTTTTCAAAGAGGTTATCTGCTTTTGTAGGTAACCTCTTTTCATATATTGAAATACGTTTAGCCGCAGTATATAATATGACAATAAATATATACAGAAAGGAATAAGTATGAAGCATGAATATTATTTCTTATCGCTGATATTACTATTGTGCATATCGTTAACGGCTTGCGGAAACAGAAATAACATGATTGCCGACGAAACTCCTATGTATTCTGCAGATCCCGGTCCTTATCACGGGGGACTTACCGAAAACAAAGAGTATATAGTAAATTTTTTTGCCGGTAAAAAAGATACCAAGTTTACAATAAGTGAAAATCAGTCTTTGGCCGTTCGCTTCTTTGCCACAACTGTTTTTGATAGGATTGATGTTCTTATCGAAGCAAATTCAGGCATAATACAGGCTGAATTATATAAATGGGAGAACAATTATCCCAAAAAGCCAGAGGGTGAAGCGCTTGCAACCGCAGAATTTAACGGTGCTGACAAAGAAAAATATACGGAATTTAAATTTGAAGGCATACCCGAAGGGGACTACATGCTTGTTCTGACACAAAAAAGCGGCACGAGTACACTGCGAAAGTATTCAAATAAAAGATCAAAAGTTGATCTGTACTTTTCGGGATATTTTGAACCGGCCAGCATGGACATACGACTTAAATATATACATACACCGGTAAACGAACTGTATGACCTGCCCGAATATGTAATACCTGCCATTACACCTTATCCTGAACCCGAGGAAAAATATGCAGGCTATGTAAAACCCGATACATGGACTGCCGTTGACGGCCTTGGCAGGACTTTGCCTTTATACAGTTCATTAAAGGAAAAGAACCCGGATAAAAAAGTCGGTATATTTTACTGGACATGGCACGGAGAACTTTCAAAATCAAGTCAGGCCAGAAACATTACCGAGATAATTTCAAAATATCCGGATGCGGTGAATGATTTTAAACATAAAGCATGGAAAGGCTATACCGGATATCACTTCTGGAATGAACCTCTATATGGCTACTATTCGACAAACGACGAATATGTTTTAAGAAAGCATGCCGAAATGCTTGCGGATGCCGGTATAGATTTTATAGTTTTTGACTGCACAAACGGTTCATATACATGGACAGAATCGTATATGAATCTTTTAAAAGTGTTCTCTGAAGCAAAAAAGGACGGAGTGAATGTACCCAAGATCACTTTTATGTCCAATTTTGCCCCGATTGAATCAACAAAAACCTTTATAACCACTGTATACAATGAACTGTATCTTCCCGGATTATACAATGACCTTTGGTTCTATGTAGACGGTAAACCTTTGATGTGGGCATTTCCTCAGGTAATTGATTCGGGAACGACGCAGGGAGAGGATATACTTAATTTCTTTACATTCAGGTATCCTTACGCAGAAGGCATATCTGAGTTTGATAAAAAAAATTCCTGGGGATGGGCCGGCAGTTATCCAAATGACGGTTACGGAGAATCAGACGGTAAATATGAGCAGATGTCCATAAGTATTGCGGTAAACGCAAACGGTCCCATGAACAATCCGAATGCATGGGGAAGGGCTTTTTCACACAGCGGGTACAAATCAAGCTATACATACGGAGGCAGGACCGTAACGGTTTCAAGCAGCATGGAAAACGCAAAGCTGTACGGTATATTCATACAGGAGCAGTGGGACTATTGTATTGAGAAAGATCCCGAAATAATGTTTGTATGCGGTTGGAATGAATGGGTTGCAATGAGACACGAGTCTTGGGGTGGATATGAGAATGCTTTCCCGGATGAATTCAACGACGAATACAGCAGGGATATAGAACCTTCAAAGGGGGATCTTAAGGATCACTATTACTATCAGCTTGTATCCAATGTACGTAAATTTAAGGGTGTATCCGTACCGGAGATGTACTCTGTAAGGAATACAATTAACATTTTCGGTGACATAAAACAATGGGATGATGTTGACTGCGTATTTTATCATTATAAAGGCAACACCATGAAAAGAGATCATGCGGGATATCAGGGGACATATTATGAAAGCGACACAATGAGAAACGATATACATACCGCCAAGGTTGCATATGACAAAGAGAATATTTATTTTTATGTAAAGACGGTTAACAACATAACTCCGTATACCGATCCTAACTGGATGAGGTTGTATATTGATACGGATTTTACAGGTAACAGTCCAAACTGGGAAGGATTTGAGTATGTTATAAACAGAAACAATCCGACTTCGGATAAATGTACAGTTGAGAAATCAAAAGGTGGTTATGAATGGCTTGTCGTGGGAGAGGTATCATACACGATAAAACAAGATGTTTTACAAATATCGGTGCCCAGAAACATGATAAGTCAAAATGACAATTTGCCCTCATTTTCTTTTAAATGGGCTGACAATAACTGCCCGGACGGTGATATAATGAGTTTCTATACAGACGGTGATGCGGCTCCGGGCGGACGTTTCTGTTTCGCATTTAATGTCGGCAACAGAAATAACAATTATCTGTTGAAAACTGTATATGCTTTATCCCTTTTTGCATCCATTGTTACAGTTGTAATAAGAAAAATAATAAATAAAAAAAATAAGTTGAAAGCGGTGTAGTTATATGAATAGGGAACTTTTGTTATATCCGGTTCCAAAGAGTGTTGTTTATTATGACGGTGAACTTAAATATATCGAGGAGGATGTATCCGTTGTTTTTAATAAAACAATGAATAAGGAAGAATATATTATTTCAGTCGGAAGTGACGGATTAAATATCACATGCAGAGACGGGGAAGCTCTTTTCAGAGCCAAGACGACATTAAAGCAGATTTTAATACAGACCGAAGGTAATATTCCATATATGGAGATTAAGGATAAGCCCGACTTTAAAGACAGAGGTGTAATGATAGACATATCAAGATGCAGAGTACAGACACTGGATACACTTAAAAAGATTGTGGATATAGTAAGCAATCTTAAGATTAACCAGCTGCAGTTGTATATAGAGGGTTTCTCGTATGCATATGAAAAGTATCCTCAGGTATGGGAGGGTATTACCCCTATAACCGGTGAAGAAATTAAAGAACTGGACAGGTATTGTAAAGAAAAATATATAGATTTGGTTCCTAACCAGAACAGCTACGGTCATATGATGCCATGGCTTGCAAGAGAAGAATTTAAACATCTGGCTATGTGTCCGGACGGTTTTGAATTTAGTCTGTTCGGTCATATGGACACGGGCTGGTCACTTGACTTGCAGGATGAAAAAGCATTGGAATTTGTTTTTGGTATGTATGACGATTTACTCAGATTCTTTTCATCGGATAAATTTAATGTATGCTGTGATGAAACACTTGATTTAGGACAGGGGAAAAGTAAAGAAGACTGTGATAAGTACGGAAAGGGATATGTATATTTTGACGGCTTGATGAAAATATACGAAAACGTTAAATCAAGAGGTCTTAAGACGATGTTCTGGGGAGATATTATTCTGAACCATCCGGAATATGCGGCCAAACTCCCTAAGGATGTAATCGCTCTTAACTGGGGATACGGACCGGAATCTACAAGCGAAGAAAGCTGCAAATGCTTTAGAGATGCCGATGTGCCATATTATGTTTGTCCTGGAACAAGTGCATGGAACTCGATATGGGGCGTAACCGACAGAATGATAGCCAATATAAAGAAAACGGCAACAAACGGTCTGAAATATGGAGCTGCAGGACTTCTTCTTACAGATTGGGGGGATTTGTGGCATCTTAATCATCTGCCCGTAAGCTATGCAGGCTACTGTTACGGAGCGGCAATGGCTTGGAATGTATGTGAAGAACAAGAAACAAAAATGGTCGACTATATGAATAAATTCATATTCAGGGATGAAGCGGGCATAATGGGTCAGCTCATGCTTGATATGGGAAGATATATTGATAAAGAAATGGTAGACTGTATGTCTAAATACGGAAGAACACATTTGGCTCATATCATATGCGGAAGTCTCGAAGAGAAGGGGACTGCGGGTAATGTGACAAAAGATAATCTTTTGGGCATATTTAGTTATATCGAAGAAATACTGACACGTCTTAAAAAATCGGATATGAAGTGTGACGATGCAGAAATTGTTAAGCTTGAAGTTTATGCAGGCGCAATGATATTAAAATATGCCTGTCTGTTAGGAATATATAAAGTGGAAGGATATTCTGATATAACAAAAGAGACATACTTAAAAGTATTAAAGGAGTTTCAGGATAAGACCGTCGATATGCATAAAGAAGCATGGCTTGCAAGAAATAAAACAAGCCGCATGCAGGAGGGCATAGACGCATTGACTAAAATAAAATAAATAAAGCAGGGAGTGTTTGCATGCAAAAGGACACGGAGAAGATAAAGAAGCTTAATTTTGCACTCGAAATGCATAGTCGCACAAAATCTTATGATTTTACAAAGGGAAAAGAGATAAAAGAATGTTTCAAGATGTCCCTGGGTGCATATATGGCGTATTATCGCTACTGGAACAAGCTGGTCGGTATAAAAGATATGTTTGATGAGAGCATAGAAATTTATGATCCTGTTACCTGGATGAATCAGTCGGACGGATTATCCGGCGGAGATATGCTGGTTAAATTGTCCATGCGTAATATTAAAGAAACCGTTGAAAGTTTTCACAGACTTTTGGACAGGGAAGAAAATGTATGCAAAGCACTTCTTGTCAGGATATTAAACATGGATGAAAGTATTCAAAAAGAAGTGTTGGGGGATTCATATGTTTACTCATGTGATTTTATAGTAAGTATATTTGATAATATACAGGATATAGATTACGAAGGAAACACGGAGGACATATATGATTCGTTCAGAACTTATATACGAATGGTATACAGAGGAATAAAAAGATGTTAAATGATATAGTTGAACTACTTGAAACAACGGAAAAACTTAAAGCATCGGATTTACATATAAGTGTTTCGATACCTCCGACTGTGAGGATTCATGGGGAGCTTGTACAAGTTAACGATGAAATTGTTACAGAAGAAGACGCATTTAAAATGGTACAGTCAATGGTTTCGGACAATGTATGGGATCAACTGTCTAAACACGGGGAAGCGGATATGGCATACAGCACCCCCTCTGGTCTTAGATTCAGGGTTAACATATATAGGCAGAGAGGTTTTTACGGGATTGCCGCAAGACGTATCAGCAGTATAATTCCTACACTCGACGAACTGGGACTCCCTAATGTTCTATATACGCTTATGGAAAAGAAAAAAGGACTTATCCTCATTACCGGGCCTACGGGCAGCGGAAAATCGACTACGCTTGCTGCAATGATTGATTATGTGAACAGACTCAAGAAGTATCATATAATTACTCTTGAAGATCCGATTGAATACTTACACAAAAACAACAGGAGCATTATTGAACAGAGAGAAATAGGGCGTGATTCACAAAGTTTTGCCGGAGCTCTGAGGGCTTCTCTCAGACAGGACCCGGATGTAATCCTTATAGGTGAGATGAGGGATATTGAAACGGTTGAAATAGCACTGACCGCAGCCGAAACGGGTCATCTTGTTCTTTCTACGCTGCACACTGTAAGCGCACCCAAAACGATTGACCGTATACTGGGAATTTTTCCGCCGCATCAACAGGAAATGATACGTACACAGTTATCCGGTGTAATCGAAGGGGTAATTGCCCAGATGCTTATTCCAACATCTGACGGTAAAGGGAGAGTGGCCGCTTGTGAGATTATGACAGCAACTCCCGCAATAAGAAATTTGATAAGAGAAGGCAAGACTCATCTTATCGCAAACACAATACAGACGAGTGCTTCTTACGGTATGCAGACAATGGAGAATTATATATCGTCGCTTGTCTCAAAAGGAATTATTACTCAGGAAAAAGCAAAAGAATTTTTATAATGTCACCAAACACCGTACTCCGGTGTTTTTTTAGTATTAGGTCTTTTAAGGAGAGAATTGATGCACACAGATGAGTTTGTTGAGTTAATAGATAAATACAGTGACATGATTTACCGAATATGTTTTTCTTCATTAGCAAGTAAACAGGATGCAGAGGACGCTTTGCAGGATACATATGTCAGATATCTTACATACAATCCCGAGTTTACAAATGAAGAACATAAAAAAGCATGGTTAATACGTGTTGCAATAAATATCTGTAAAAACAAAAATCGCTTTGTCTTCAAACACAAACAGATATGTCTGGAAGATTTAATAGGTTGCGGTTTTGAAGTTAACTACGATGAAAGCTCAGTAATTGAAAGCGTTACAAATCTCCCGGGTAAGTACAGGTTTGTTATTTATCTTTTTTATGTAGAGGAATACAAAGTTAACGAGATATCAGAAATACTGAATATCTCAACTTCAGCCGTAAAGAAGAGACTTCAAAGAGGACGTGAATTACTAAAAATTGAGTACGGAAAGGTTGATTGAGATGAAAGATACCGATATTAAGAATGCTTTTGATAAAATTATTCTAAGTGAAGAGTCAAAGCAAAAGCTTATAGGTTTAGTGAAAAAAAGAAATAACCATATAGTAAAGACAATAGCCGTACTTGGAGCAGCATGTTGGATAATTGTTTTTTGTATGTTTGTGGCGCATATCATTAGCGATAATGACGGACTTGATCCTGTAACAGAAAATACGTCGGAGAATAATAAAGCAAATAATCTTATTATTAATGAGTTGGATATATGGGATATTCCTGATTCATCAAAAGATTCTCCTATAAGATTAAGTATAAGTAATAAAGAGTTTAATTTGTTTCTTCGTGCAAGCGAACTTGGAGACAGTGCAATGTTTAAGGTAA
>JAEAME010002346.1_pt1 | contig 11202 bp, 9 predicted proteins | sample 8958731 | NCBI WGS metagenome assembly JAEAME01 (sample SAMN16933194, study PRJNA681113) | bioreactor sludge metagenome | isolation source: anerobic bioreactor sludge (Control) | place: India:Bengaluru | collected 2018-10-24 | reverse complement strand
ACCATGCCTGGCTTTGTCCAATTACGAGTTTTAAAATAGCCCCGTGACAGATCGGATGATCGCTGCGAGTCTTCCAGCCAGCCCATAGCCGATTGACTGTACGCTTGATTCATATTCTCCCAGAGCAACATGCCGTAGTAGGCCAGCACTTTTTTCTCATCGTCATCATCTACTAAGTGCTCGAGAATAACATAGGCGGTAGAATCGACACTCCGAATATGGTCGTAAATTCGTTTTAGAATGGCAATACGAGATTCATCTCGTGCGCCACTGGAACCAGCTTTATTGGTGAAACCTCTAGTAAAATCAAATCGAAAGCCATCAATGTTATAATTGACCAACCAGTAGCTGGTGAACCGATCAACGAAATCTTTGGTCGCCGATTTTTCATGATTAAAATCATAGCCCCATGAAAAATCAGTATGAGGTGCACTTGTGTTGAACCAGGGACTTTCACCTAAATTTTCACTATATAATCTTACGAAGGGGCACTGTGCATAGGCATGATTAAGAACAACATCGATAATAACGGCAATGCCTCGTTTATGACATTCATCGACGAAGCGTTTTAATTCATTCTTCGGACCATAGTATTTATCCGGGGCAAAATAAAAAGAGGGATTATAGCCCCAGCTACTATTACCCTCAAACTCATTGACCGGCAATAATTCGATGGCATTGACACCCAGCCGTTCAAAATATCCCAGCGTATCGATCAGGGTTTTATAATCATGTTCTTTGATAAAATCCCGAATCAGCAATTCGTAGATCACCAGATCCTGTGATTGAGGCCGATCAAATTTTTCTATCTGCCATTGATAGGGGGTCTCACCGATCTGAAAAACCGAAGCGATTTCCGTCGTTTTGCCAGCGGGATAGGAAATGAGATCGGGATAGGTCGCATCACTGATATATTGGTCATTCCCGGGATCGCTGACTTTCTCAGTGTAGGGATCGGCAATTCGTTTCTCGCCATCAACTAAATACTGATAAATATATTCTTGTTGGGATTGAAGTCCGGTAATGTTCAGCCAGAATCGGTTTTGATCAGGCGTCTGTCGCATCATAAAATCGGGATCGACCTGCCAATTATTAAAATCACCGAGCACGTGAACAAATTTTTTATGAGGCGCATAAAGCGACAGGGTAATTGTTGAGTCATTGATATAATTAATACCGTCTATCACTCCTGTGGGAGCTGGTTCGATGATAATGGGAGAATTTACCACATAATAAAATGAAATCGATTGCTGTGCCCCGGTTGAATCTTCTGCAACAATCCTGACGTCTTTTCTGCCATATTCAGTGGCATGAATGATATAGGTCAGGGTGTCGGTGTCAACCAGCACTATTAGACTGTCTTCTATCCATAATGATAATTGGGTAGAAAAGGAACCAACCGCCTGGACTTTAAAACTGGCATCTTTTTCAACGAACAGCGGAGTTTGAGCTGGAGATAATAAGGTGAGATTGAGTCCTTTTTCACATATCGGCAAAAATATATCACTGCCATCGGCTTCCCTACCAACAATGGATCCATTGGTATTTCTGAAGACAAATGCCAATTTCAGAATTTTTTCATTTCTCGGCACGCCATAATAACTGCGGATGTGAAAACGAATTTGCCATTTATTATTGCCCCGATATTGCATCTGTGTTTCAGAGGTATTCTCTCCCCAATTTGTTTTGACGTATCTCCAGGAATTGGGAGTGGGACTCTGGTCGGTAATTACGCCAGTATGGGCATAAATTGGGGCAACACCAGCTAAGGCACCGTTGCCCTGTGTCGCATCATAAACGATGGTTATCGTATCTTCATCTGTGGCAAATAGCGGACTCCAGCTAAGCACCTGGGCAAAGGCGCTTTTGCTCAAAAATAAAATCAACAAAAATGAGAACTTAATTTTCATGCCTTACACTCCCTGTTTTTTTGCAGCTTCTGTCTGGTGTACTCCAATAAGCCACCAGCATCGCGAATGGCAAGAATTTCTGGCGGTAAAGTCGGAAATGAAAATTTTTTACCGGCGACAACAATTTCACTCTTTGCCAATTCCAATTGAACGGAATCGCCCAATTGATAAGCGTCAACAGCTTCAGGGCAATCAAATAGCAGCAGACCTTGATTGATCGCGGCTCGATAAAAGATTCGGGCGAAGCTCTTTGCCACCACGGCCTGAATTCCGACAGCTTTTAGTCCCAGCGCTGGCTGCTCCCGCGAGCTGCCGCAGCCGAAATTTTTCCCGGCAAAAATCAGATCACCAGCACTGACATTGCTGGCAAAATTGGGATCAAGGTCTTCCAACAAATGGGATTTGATCTCCTCGGCGGTACTGCAGGTGTAGGTATATTTGCCGGGGAATAGCATGTCAGTATTGATGTCGTCGCCGTAGTGCCAGATGTTGATTTTTGTTGTCATCTTTGCCTCATCCATTGATTTGAACAATCTTTCTGATTTTCAAGATGCTGAAAAAGATTAAATTATTTTTCTGGGATCAGTTATTTTCCCGACTACTGCCGACGCCGCCACCGTTGCCGGACTGGCAAGAAAGATTTCCGCTTCTTTGCAGCCCATTCGACCTTTGAAATTTCGGTTGGAGGTACTCAAACATTTTTCGCCCGGAGCCAAAACACCTTGATGCGCGCCCAGACAGGGACCACAGCCGGTCGGCAGAAAAATCGCCCCAGCTTCACTCAAAATCTGAATGTAGCCTAATTTCAACGCTTCGTTAAAAACTGTTCGAGATGCAGGCAAAACCAAAAACCGCACTCCCGGCGCGACCTTTTTGCCTTTCAAAATTTTCACCGCCATCGCCAGGTCACTTAATCGGCCATCCGTGCAGGTGCCCAGCAGACATTGATCAATCGGAATCCCTTCCACTTCACTGACTTTAACCACATTATCAACAGTGTGAGGTTTGGCAACGACGGGTTCTAATTGCGATAGATCATAATGTAAATTTCGGCTGTAATTTGCATCAGAATCAGCCCAGATGATTTCATAACTACTATGCTTCACGCCAATGGATTCCAGATAATCTACTGCAATTTTATCCACGGGAAACACGGCGTTTTTAGCGCCCATTTCCACTCCCATATTGGCAATCGTGATGCGATCATCAATAGTCAGGTTTTGAATATCACCATGAAATTCCACGGAACAGTAATCCGCGCCGTCCGCCCCAATATCGCCGATGATCTGTAACACCAGATCTTTCGCCGTCACCCCTGGCTGGAAATTTCCAGTCAAATTGATTATGATGCTCTGCGGCACTTTCAGCCAGGTTTCGCCAGTCAACATCAACGCCGCGGCTTCGGTCCGATCGATGCCAGTGGAAAAAACTCCCAGCGCTCCATACGAGCAGGTGTGTGAATCGCTGCCCACCACAATCGTTCCCGGCACCGCAAAGCCTTTTTCGATGACGACCTGATGGCAGATGCCCTCGCCAGCGTCGAAGAAATTTTTAATGCCATACTTTTTTACAAACTCCCGGACTTTTTTATGGCCGGTCGCGGTCTTCTCATCGGCCGCCGGGACCACGTGATCCAGAACGATAATCGAAAGATTCGGATCTATCACGCCATATTTTTCCAGATCGCTGGTGATTTTATCGATGATGGCAGAGGTGTTGTCATGCGTCAACAGATGTTCTGGTTTTACGGTCACAATCTGCCCAGGGACAACTTCCTGCAAGCCAGCTTTTTTAGCCAGTAATTTTTCTGCAAATGTTTTGCCCATAAACAAATCCTTCAGCATCCTTTTCGATTTTTAATCCTGTAATTTTTCAGCTTCCTCCAATATCTTGTCTAGCAAATCTTCAATGTCAAGCTTTTTCGCCCATTTTTTTAGATACAATTTGTCCAATTTTTCCCATTGGACAACAGCCACCCCGAAAGCATCTTGAAGCTGACGATCGGATTGACCCATCTTCGCCCATTGTAACTTACTTAAAATTGAATCTTCAGGACTCACAAGTTTCACAGGGACCTCAAATATTTTAGAATGTTGTTTTCTTGAAAACTCCTCAAACGCAAATTCATCATCTTTTAGAAAAATCAAGTCAACCTTCCATCCAGTTCTCAAATCAATAATATTAAACATCGATTTGTGTCGAAACGCATCCTCAGCCATTTCATAATCGGCATAATAGTCCTCTGAAAATGATGAAATGAATTGTTTGAGTTGCTTTAAGCTGCACGTAATAATTATATCGATGTCGTTTGTAGCTCGTGGCTCGCCATGAGTTGAGCTTGCAATAGAGCCACAAACCATATAAAGAATTTTTGCTTCGTCCAATTTACGAACGATTGCTGCTAAAAATTCACCCTGTCCTATCATGGTTTTATTTTTGATCCCCGAAAAATTTTATTGTACAAAGTTTTTTCTAAAATGAACTTGAGATACGCCTCTGTAACTTGACGCTCAGTATAATCGGAATGTCGGTTTCTAATTCCTTGTTTAGAAAGCGCCATTAAACCGTCAGACAATTTTGTAGTAAGCCATAATTTTTCAGAGGCACTTCGCTTTTTAATTAAAGAAAATAAAATCTTTACAACTTTTACGGACGTGTCTCTCGGTATAAAAGATTCCACATCGTTTCCCTTCTAAAATTATTTATCCAAACAGTCAGTCAGCGGCTTCACACAAACCATCTTCAGGCTGCATCATTTTCATTTTATGGATATGAGGAATGAAACAGAGCATTTGGCTATTCTCATGATCGCCATCTCACATTTAACGTCTGGTCTTTTATTTTAGGTGTTTAATTCCAAACAAAAACTTCAAGGGACGCCACGCCCTTTTTGCCCAGGATCGCTCGGAATGATCACCTTCTTTGTCAAAATAATACTCCAGATCAACACCTTCTCTGAAACCTTTGGAAAGTAATAATGTTTTTAAATTTTCATAAAAGGGTTTCATTCGACCTTCTGAGCCTTTGCCGCTGCTATCTAAATATATCTTAATTTCGGGTTTTTGTCCAGCAAAATTTTCAATTTCTTTGAACATCGCACCATTGTTCCAGTACAGCGAAGTTGATAAGCAGCCGGCTTTGCTGAATACTTCAGAATAGCGCCAGATCAAATAGAACGAAATTAATCCGCCCATCGAAGACCCCATCACGGCCGTATTATCTCGATCCGCAAGGACACGATAAGTGCTATCGATGAACGGCTTCAAGTCGTTGACGATAAAATCCATATAAGCCCGACCTTTTTCAGTGTCGGAATACTCCTCCAATCGATCCGCGGTATTGTAAATGCCAACGATGATAATCTCATCTATTTCGCCCTGTTTGATCAAGCTATCAGCCGTTTCATCCATTTGCCAATCGACACCGATGAATGAGGTACTGGGGTCAAACAGGTTTTGTCCATCGTGCATATAAAGCACCGGATAATGCTTTTGAATTTCTGTTTCATAACTTGGTGGTAGCCATACCAAAATCGTTCGTTCGTTTTGTAATTGATTGGCGGGGAAGCGATGATGGTATCGAAAATTGCCTGTGATCCCCGCTGTCGATTTATAAAAAAGATCGCGCCAATGCTGGATATGGTGAGTAATCGTCTGATTCTTTGTGACAGTCAGATACTTATTGCCAGGAATCGTTCCATCTGTCAGCGCTTCTTCTTTCTGCCAAGAACCTCGAGTAAACTTATATTCAATATTGGCATTTAGCGGCAGGTTGATTTTTAATTGATAGGTAGTTTTATTCTTTTGCTTCAAGGGCACTGCATCAGGCTTCCAATTGCCTAACTGATCGGCATTACCAGTAATGTAAAGCGTATCGCTGGTTGCCAATGAATCAGGCAGCGTCACAATAAAAATGATCTCCTGTTCTTCTGCTTTGGAGTTTCTTGAATAAATAGCAAATAACAGAAAAAGCATCAATAATTTTAGATCCATTTTTTCCTCAATAAATTGATTTTTTAAAACCAAATGAAAACTGGTATAGAAATAATTTAACATCAACATTCAAATTCATTGGAACAGGATTCTAAGTTCAGATAAAAATCACTGCTCTTGTGTTGCCAAAGAAATTACTTTTTCTTCGGTTGCTTCGTGTCGATTGAGTTCTCCAGCAATTTTGCCTTCATGCATAACAAGAATTCGATCACTCATCTCCAGAATTTCCGGCAACTCCGAAGAAATCATAATTATAGAAGCCCCATGCAAAACCAATTCTTGCATAAGCTGGTGAATTTGAGCTTTCGCAGCCACATCGATGCCACGGGTTGGTTCATCAAAAATAATTATGCTCGCGTTGCTATCCAGCCATCGGGCTAAAATAACTTTTTGCTGGTTGCCACCGCTCAGGCTATTTATGTTCTGCTGAATAGAGCGCAGCCTGATTTTCAAACGTTCTGTTAGTGAATTCGCTGCATCAGCCTCCTTTCTTTTATTAATAAAACCTGCTTTGGACAGCTTCTCCAAATTGGTTATTGTTATATTTTTAGCTACAGACATGCTTGATAATAATCCCTGACTTTTTCGATCTTCAGGAACCAGGCCCAGTCCAAGCCGCACCGCATCAACTGGTGAATGAATATTCACCGCTTCGCCATCGATGAAAATCTGACCCGATTTTTTTTTATCAGCACCAAATATAGCGCGAACCAATTCCGATCTCCCGGCGCCAACCAGACCAGCAATACCCAAAATTTCTCCTCGGTATAATTTTATACTGACCGGATCTGCCAGGTAATCGCACTTAAGATTTCGTATTTCTAAAATCATATTTCGATCTACCATTGGAGCACGCTCAGCTTGCGTCGCTATAATTTCTCTCCCTACCATCATATGTATGATTTGCGATCGCGTTATCTCTGAAATCAGTCGAGTGCCCTGGGCTTCGCCATCTTTAAGCACTGTAACGCGATCGGCAATCCGAAAGATTTCATCCAGGCGATGGGAAATATAAATAAACGAAACGCCGTCTTTCTTGAGCTGATCAATCACCTGAAATAACTTTTCCAATTCATGAGGCGTGAGAACCGCGGAAGGCTCATCCATAACAATAATCTGAGCGTTCAACGAAAGTGCTTTTGCCACTTCGATCATTTGCTGCTGAGCTATTGTCAAAAATTGTAATGGGAGTTTGAGATCAATGTGGAGGCCCAGCATCTTGGTCAGTTGGCTGACTTTGCCGAACATTTTTTTTCTATCAATGAAGAGCTTCCATCGTTTTGGGAACCTTCCCAATAAAACATTTTCCGCCGCAGACAATGTGGAAGCTAACATCAGCTCTTGATAGATGACGGCAATGCCCAGTGTTTGGGCATGCAAAGGATTGTCAATTTCGACCCGTTCGCCATTGATAGAAATTTCGCCCGATGTTTTAGAAATTGCGCCGCTCAAAATCTTGATTAGGGTAGATTTGCCAGCCCCATTTTCACCGATCAAAGCATGTACTTCACCCTTCATGAGATCAAAATCCACTGACTTGAGAGCAGTGACGCCGGGATAAGTTTTGGTGATGTCTCGCATCTGGAGAATGGGCTGGCTCACTTTAATTCCTTTTCATCATGGGCGATCGTTGCACGCTTTAATGGTCTCTTTGTTCAAATTGCTTTTTTTAAAACTAATTAATTGTTCAAAAACCCCAATGCAGTCCAAATTTTTTTGCTAATTCAATTACTTTATGATATTCTCGGCTGAAAATATTTCGATTTATCAATGGCTCGTCAATCGCCTCGAAGCAGGGGCGATATTGGTTCATAATATTCACATAATTATCTTTCGATAATTCGTCAGCTATAAATTTCAGGATTTCTTCAGAGCCAGCCACATCATTGGGCATAACCAAATGCCGAATCAACAAACCCCGAAAAGCGATGCCCTCTTCATTCAAATTTAAAATTCCAACCTGGCGATACATCTCTTTCAGCACTGATTTAAGAACATTAAAATAATCTGGTGCATTGGCATACTGTTTAGCATATTCCGAATTCGAAAATTTGGCATCCGGCATGTAAATATCGAAAATGCCATCGAGCAGTTCAATGACTTCCAGCGATTCGTATCCGCCACAGTTATAAACAAGGGGCAATTCTAACCCGAACTGGATGGCATAAGGTAACGCTGCTGCGATCAGCGGCGCGTAATGAGTTGGTGTTACAAAATTAATATTGTGGCAGCCCTGATGTTGCAAAGCAATCATCATTTGGGCCAATTGCTGAACAGATATTTTCTCGCCAGCGTTTTGATGTGAAATATCATAATTCTGACAGAAATTGCATTTCAAATTACAATGGGTTAGAAAAACGGTCCCAGAACCGGATCTGCCAACCAGCGGTCGTTCCTCTCCGAAGTGTGGAAAGAAGCTGGAAACCACCAGACCTGCCCCGGCTCTGCAATAACCGATCTCGCCTTTCAAGCGATTCACTTTACATCGCCGCGGACATAGGGTACATCTTTCCAAAATTCTTATTAATCGAGCAATCCGATCTTCCAGCTCACCTGAATTATGCAGGTCAAAATAAGACGGCTTTTGCATTGCAATTTATTTGATATTTTAATAGATTACTACTCAAAATGTACAACGAAAATTTGAACAAAGGAACTTGCAATGGAAACAGTAATTCTATTATCGACCAAAAATGTTGAACAATTATTATTCGGAATTCCAGAAAATCATCAGCATTACCGTTTGCTTATCACCACCGATCAAAACCAGGTATTGGTATGCTCCGAAGCATTAGTTGCTGCAATTACTCGAGCTTATATTTCTGTAAAAACGCATCCAGAGCGACTGGCAATTCAAATGACTAAAAAAATATTGAAACGACACAAAGATGATTTTGCATCATTTCAATTACTGGAAGCTGACAAAAATGACCTCGACATTCCGAGAGAGCTTTCCTCCTGGATTGATAGAGCTGACTAATCTAAATATAAATAGAAATACCATCTCTAACATAGCGATTAAAGATGGTATTGCTATTGCTATCCCATAACAGTGATGACTCCGCCCAGAAATTTATCAATTGCCCAAAAGGGTGTAATTTTACTCCCGCTATGATTCTTTAGATTTTCTCTTTTTCGTCGGTTTTGTTGCCTCCTTAATCTTTTCGACCACTTCTTCAGGCTTGGATTCCTCGATCATTTCTTCTTCTGTTTCCTCAGCATCTTCTTCCTCAGGATCTTTTCTTTCTAATAAATTTTCATCATCTTTTTTCTTTCTTAATATAATGTAGGACAAAGTATTGCCTGCATTGAAAGATGCCACTCCATAGGAAACAATTAAACCACCGATGATTAATATCCAGAATGCAAAAATATAGGAAGCCACATATTGGTAACCGTGTGGGAGGGTAAGCGGTATGAATTCCCGATTGAAATAAACTGATCCCGAGAAATCTCCCAGCAGCGAATTGACCCAGTTGATAGAATGGAATAATCCTACATTGAGTAGATACATTCCCTGGGCAGCAACATTAATGAAATCATCGCCCATTACATTGCTGAACACTCGATCCATAACGATATAAGCCTTTTTAGCAAGGAACGCGAGCACCAGCAGTCCAAGAGCTGCAAGAACTGCAGAAATAAACTCATACAAGATGAGCCGCCAGGGCTGAGACCACACCAAAGAGAACGATTGGAACACAGCTTCAAAAGCATCATCATTCGTGGTAGCAATAATTGCCGGCGCCTGAATGAGTGTCACAGCCACAATTATTATCAAAAACACGACAAACAGCGAGGCAAAAAACCATAAAAATGTAAAAATGGTGACTCCAAATTCCCCCACAAACGGTATCTTGCCCAATAAGCCAACAACAGCTCCACCAGCCAGGAAAAGAACGATGATTAGCAACACCGCAATCGGCGATAATAAAATTGATGCAGTTTTTTTCAACGCGAAACGAGTAGCATCACGCCAGGTGTAAAAATGATTTCCTTTGACCAGCATATAAGTGGCGCGCGAGACCGCCGTAGCTGAAATCAAATAAACCGCAATCAACCAGACCAAACCGATCAAGTATATAATCACGCTGTACCAGTTTGTCGATTCTGAAAAAAGGCAGGGCAACAAACCATATTTTTTCCAGCCATTTGCAAGTCCAATTCCGGCCGTCATAAAACTGAGGTAGGTAAAAAACAAATAGCCCACGTAACCCAAAAATAGCCCTAAAAACTGAATCCAGATCCGTTGAAGGCTGATGGCTAATCGTGGTGATTTGAAAATATCCCGAACATCAAAACGCATCTGATTCATAATAACCTCCGTTTGTTTTTAATACTTACAAACACAATTGAATAGATTTAAATAAGGCCATAACAAATCGAAAGACTTTACTATATTAATAAATTTTATTTACTTTGTCAAGAAATTTTCTAACTATTTTTAGCTGATAAGCCATAGAGCATTAATCCTCTGGGAAGTCAAATTCTTCCTCTAGTTTTGTTTTTATGATCAATACTTCTCGAATTCTATTTCTATCAATTTTCTCGATAATGAATTTGTAAATTCCATAATCAATTTCCTGTTTTTTTTGCGGGACCGAACCGATGAGATTGAAAATAAATCCCCCCAGACTTTCGTAGCTTTCATCCACTGGTAGATTCATATCTAATTCTTCGTTCAACACTTCGAGATTGATTTTCGCATCAACCCAAAAATGACTATCATCAATTTTTTTATAAAGCGGCTTTTCCACATCATATTCATCCTGAATTTCGCCAACGATCTCTTCAATCACATCTTCCAGCGTGATGAGTCCAGCAGTTCCGCCATATTCATCGACCACAATCGCCATGTGTTGCTTTTCAACCTGGAAATCCTTTAAAAGTTCATCGATGGGTTTGCTTTCGGGGACAAACATTGCAGGTCTTGCCAACGACGTAAGGTCAATGCTTTGAGAACTATCATTTATAAATGGCAGCAGTTCTTTGGCATGAATGATACCCAAAATATTATCTACTTTATTATCATATAGCGGTATGCGCGTGTGGCCTTCGGTTTTTATCAAGTCGATTAGCTCACGCAGCGAAGTTTCTTTATCAGCGCAGATCATATCGATCCGGGGCACCATAATCTCCTTCGCAGTGGTTTTCGAAAATTCAAAGATGGAATGAATCATCTCTCGTTCATCTTCTTCTAAGGTACCCTTTTCCTCACTGACTTCTATTAAGGTTTTAAGCTCTTCTTTGGATAATAAATGCTTTTTTACGCGGGTTGCCAATAAGCCGGATAACAGTAG
>JAEAME010002345.1_pt1 | contig 11203 bp, 11 predicted proteins | sample 8958731 | NCBI WGS metagenome assembly JAEAME01 (sample SAMN16933194, study PRJNA681113) | bioreactor sludge metagenome | isolation source: anerobic bioreactor sludge (Control) | place: India:Bengaluru | collected 2018-10-24 | reverse complement strand
GGCGTCCGGATGGGAGAGCTCCCGTCCGAAATGGCAGCTAATGCCGACTATCCTTTAATTCCGACTATCCTTTAATTCCGACTATCCTTTAATTCCGACTATCCTTTCCCGTCGCCGAAGATGCTGAAAGAGGAGAAGTGTTTGATACTGAGAAGCATTTTGGAAACCTCGCTTTATTCTCACTCCTCTGCATTGAGAAGCGCTGTGCATCAAGTGCCGCCAGCCAGGAGCACGATATCCTTTGACTTATGTGGTGGGAAGTGGCTATAGTGCTGAAAAATCGGACTGCAATTCATTAGGGGATAACAGCTATCAGTTTCCTTTTGTCGCCACGAATATGCGCCATGATTGCCGGTTACCTGAGCGGCGGCAGGTGGCCGTTCAGAACTGTGATGGTTGTTCTATGCTTGCTGCTTTTGATACCACAAAGCTCCCGTGATCCATCTCCCGTATCCGGAAGCCCTGCCGATTACTCTGTTTTCTTGAAAGGAACATTGTATCGTGAGCCGGAAATGCCCGTAGTTATCGCCCGAATGCTTCAGTTGGGGCCAACCGGCATTGATCCGCTGGTGCCGGAACTAGTCAAATTTATCAGGGCGCACCCGATTAGCCTGGAATCAAAATGGGCATTGAATGTGCTGAACCGGAGTTTTGTATCCGGGGAGGAGGGCATTGAAACGCATCATCTCAACGCGATTTTAGACCTGTGCGATCCGATTTTTGTTGTGATGAATGTTGATGAAGACATGAAGATATGGTTGCTTCATATGCTGCAAAGGTATGCCGGGCAACCCGGTCTTGCTGAAAAGAAGAAAGTGTTTGACTTGATCCTGGCCTACGCGCCCAGCCTGATCGAGCGTGGCCCGAGCCTGCGAATAAAAAGCCAGGCCGCGGATGCACTTCGGACATTTGCCGAACATGCCGGTTTTGAAATGCTCTCTTTACTGTTTGATGCTTCCTTTGATCTGCTGAAGAACAATACAGTTCCCTATGAGATCAGGCTGGGTTTGGAGAATGCGTTAAGAAGAGTTTCCTTCCGTTACGTTATGGAGCTGCGCACGGACCATCTTGAGAGACGGCTTCCGGATGAAGCGATTTCCTACAAGCTCACTGCAATAACGGGAAATGATCCCGTCAAGCTTTACGCGTTTTTTGCCGATCCATGGATGTATGGAGCACTTGCGGAAGAAGTATTTTCCCGGCTTGAAGAGCACTCCCGCCGGATGGGGCGGAAGCTTTACGCCTATTTGGAGGAACTCGATCCGCTGAAGCATTTCTTTGAATCATTCTTGTTTTCGGCGATCAACTTCAATAAATCCAGCAGATGGTTCCAGACAGAAGATACGGTGAAAGGATCATTTCGCTATATGTTCCGTGAGATCAGCCGCGACAGCCTGACGGCCAATGCGGCCCTGACCCAGGTATTCATCGAGAGGCTCCTTATCGAAAAGAGCCCATACTTCAGCTGGAAGTGTCAACAGATCCTGCTGGACGAATATGAACAGAGCTTCGGTTTTCACCGATATTTCATTGCGGCGACGATCATATTGCACCGGGAATTGTTTCATGCCATAGATGAAAGAACGATAGACGCCATTAGACAAGAAAACGCCATTGATCTAAGCTGGCTTCCATCGGATCGAATCGATTACACCCAAATACTGGGGGAAGTGAAGCGTCCGGCATTACATGCATATGTCATTTTCGCCGACGGCGATTCCCTGGCATACCATCGTTCCGCCGTCAGGGCGTTTACAGTCAGGGGCTATCGTTATATCCAAAGGGACAAGGATCGTATCGTTCTGGAAAAAAAAGGTCGTGTGACCACGCGTGTGACAATCGATAAAAAAGCAGAAGGCACGTGGCGGTTGGGGGATGAAGCGGTTTTGGATCCTCTTTTGAAAATCGTGATGATACGGGGCCATCATGGAATTCAAGGGAAGGTTTTTTCGGGGACGGGAACAGAAATTTCCGCTGGAACTCATGTTGTCCTGAGCCTGTGCCGAGGAATGTATGAAGCATCGAGATACCGATTTAAATATCCCGGCACGCTATGGATTGCCGCCAGATCCAGCGTAGTAGGAATCATGGCCAATGCCGTCATGATCAGCCTGATTGACGGTTTGCGCTTGAAGAAGCCCACTTATTCCTCGATTAAAACGGAGGCAATGAGGCTAAGCCCGGCGACACGGGATTTTGTCTATCCGAATGACCCTCCCTATGCAATTGGAAGTTTGCTGAGACGGATGCAAAAACAAATCGAGAGAGAACACGGAGATATCGGTGCGGCATCGGGCTCTGTGCGAACCGGAACGAATCTTGCCCGGAAGCCCGGCTTGGCTGCGCCAAAAAACCGACAATCTGATCGCCGCGAGAAAGCAAGCCAATCGGTCAGATTACTTGCAGCCGCGCGCCCTTGAAAGGATGTGTGTGAGCAACTGCGGAATCTGGACTATGATTTTGGTTTGCCGGATTCCTGCATAGGGTACACCATAACCAGGACGCCCAATTTGGCCGTCAATCCCATAACTGGAGTCGCGACGATCAGTTCCCGGTCGTTGAGCAGGCTGACGCTGGTTTCATAATGCTCCAGCAGAGTTTCAGGATAGTACTCTGACAGATCAGCGCCCTGCATCCTTCTGTTCGTGGAGACAATGATTTTCCCGTCGATTCAGGCCAGAAGAATGATCCTGAAACGATCCTCTCTGATTATCTGGTTGAAGTACTGATCTATATTGTCGTAGTTTCCCCTGGGCATTTCCGCGCGTACAACCCACGATAGCGGGATGGCTGTCAGGCGCAAAAGAGCCTTGTTCTTCTCCAGAATGCGCTGGTTGGTGACCGCCGTCATTTGCGCGGCCTGTTGCCTTGCTTCCCCTTCCATTTTCTGACCGCAAGGTTTTTCCAGCCATACACGCCGGCGATCGAGAGCCTCCTGCCCGGCAAAGTTGGCGACAACGGATCCGTTCACCGATCCGTCGGGATCCATTTGCAGTATAGCTGCTGTTTTTACGACTGCCCCATTACTGGTTGGCCACGGAGTACTTGCGATGGACTTGTATTTGGGATCGACACTTTTCGCGAATGGAAATAGCCCATCGGTTATTACAATACCTCTCGTAGCCGATTCCGCCCAGGGGAGAAGATCAAATGGACAGAACCGCGTAGCGGGATCCAAGAAATAGTCTTTCCCGCCGGCCCGTACCCACACAACCATGGCGTCGAGTTGGCTGAGAAGAGGAAGGGAGGAATCGAAAAAGTTTGAGTCGCGGGAAGTCACCATCATCGGAGCGGATTCAAATCCAGCCGCACGGGCCAGCGCAACGAGAACAAGATTGATCTCATTTGCGAATGCATAGTCGCGCTTCAGAACATCTTCCACGTTTTTATTCTCCTTGATGTTCTCCCTTTCCAGTTCTTTGTCCGATTTTGAGGGTTCATAGCTCAGGTAGCGGATTTTCTGTACCCGTGAATACAGCTTCCACAATCGTGTTTCGGGAGGATCCTGTTCCGAGAAAACGGTTGCGATCACGGACTTCAGTTTTTGCGGATCACCCATAAATGATTTCAACGCTTTCGCACTATTACTCGCTTCCGAATCCCAAAAAACTCCTGAAACCGGGAAACCGAGCACATAAAAGCAGGTCAGACGGCTCCTCAGGTAGTTTTTGGGCGGCATGAGATCTTCTTCCTGAAAACCCGCCACATCTTGCACTTCGACGACCGAGGATCCGTCCTGCTGCCGGCTCGGCTCAAGGGATTTGGGAAGGGATCTCATGGCCCAGTAGAAGGGCGCGTTCTTGAAGGGATAAACCACGAATCGTGCGCGGCGCGTAAACAGCTCTTCTTGAATGGTCCAGTCCGCCGCTGGATACACCAGAGTCTCGCGAATGATGTAGTCCTTTGGATTTTTGAGCACGTCGGGCGGTTTTTGGCGAAATCGGGCGGTATAAGAATACTCGATGATACTTCCCTTTTGGATATCAGGAAGAGTGAACGCCTTGACCTGGACTTTCACCTTCCTTCCTTTCACAACAACGCGGTCGAAAATCTGGCCCTGGAATTCCGTGCTGGTGCCGTCAGGGCGAGTGGTTCGAGCTCGAATATCCTCAATTTTCACCTGCTTTTCAAAATAGGGAATCTCGATATCCGCGTATTTCTTCCCGGCGTCGGTCAATATCTTGATGCGGCGATATTCGGTTTCCAAGGCTTTGGCGTCATAGGTGACAACTTCACGGTAGAGAAGGATCGCAGGCGCGCCGGGGCCGGCAGCACCATCTGCCAATTCCAGTTCCTCTTTGGGAATGACGGGCCAGCTGGAAGCTTGCGAGGATTGAACCAACATGCACAGCAATAATAGTGCGACCGACATTGGAGACCTTCCTTTCCTGGTTTCTCAATACGGCTCTGCATCGAGGCTGACAGCCAAGACATGTCCGTGGGCGTCTTGGTTTTGGGTTTCTCTGTTGTTTGCCTTGATTATAGCAAGTGCCGCATATAAAAGCAGTATCTCTCTCCGTTGATATAGAATATATCATTGTCCTCTTCATCTTTTAATTAGTGTCAGCGCTTCTTTCATTTGCCCGCCGAATGGCCTGCATGGTATCGGGGAAGCCTGCTTTGCTGCCTGGCGGACGGCCGCATTCAAAAAACTCAAACACTTATTAATGCGATGAATCGACCTGAAGGAGGGTGAGAGATGCCAGATGCTACAATATAGGTGCGCGCCGATGCGCCCCAAATCCCTTTCAAGGCTAGTCGGAATGAGCTGCCATCTCGGACGGGAACCATCCCAGCCGGACGCCCCGAGGATTGCCGATACTCCCGATTATGTAAACTTGCGGTCCGGAACTTGCCTGTCTATCAAATTCAGCGGTATGCCCAAATGAGTCAAATACACAGAACTCGGCCGGCATCCGTTTCCGTCAAAATCGGGCAATTGGAGCCTGACACCCATTTTAGTTTGTGATTAAATGGAACCGATGCTGCCTGAGTGCACTATCAGGCATTTGCCCGGCGGAGTCAACGTGATCATTGATGCCCACACGCATATATACCCCGATATCGTCGCCCAAAAGGCCATACGCACGGTCATCGCCAATATCAACGGCCGGCTGAACGCTCATACTACCGGGACATTCGACAGCCTACTGGATTCCATGGATGCCGCGGGCGTGGACCTATCGATCGTCCTGCCGGTTGCGACCAGTCCCGGACACGGCAGCGGAATTCTGGGATGGGTAAAGGAATATGCCACATCATCTCCGCGCATAATCTTTTTCGGATCCGTGCATCCCGAGGATCCCGATTATGTCTGCTGCATTCGCCAGATGAAGGAATCGGGGATTCAAGGCATCAAATTTCATCCCGGATACCAGGGCTTCCCGGCAGATTCCAAAGAGGCCAGCCGGGTCTATGATGAAGCCCTGAATCAGGATATGACGCTGTATTTCCACGGCGGATACGATCCCAGCCTTCCGGGATGCGATTATACTTCCGTCGAGCGATATGCGGCTCTGCTCAAGGATTTCAATGGATCAAAGATCGTATTGGCGCACGGCGGCGGATACGGCGAGTGGGGCAAGGTGTTGGATCTCCTGGGCGACAAAAAGTGCTACTACGATGTGGCTTTTGTGCTCGAAAGCATGCAGCGGGACGAGCATGCAGCCGAGCTCTTCAAGCAAAACGAGGACTATTTCCTTTTTGGTTCCGACAGTCCCTGGCGCGACCAGAAGAAATACGTGGAGATCGTTCGCAATTCAACCGCGCTGACTCCGGAACAGAAAGAAAAACTGTTTTGCAAAAATGTGCAGAAGCTGATCCGGCTTTAGGAGCACCAAGTGCTCTGCACGCAAGGAATTCGCATCTGTGTTTCCCCGGGAGGATTCATGCAAAATCCACGAGCGATTCGCACCGTCATCAAAGGCACTCCGACACTGGAGGGCGCCGGCGTTCATCTCAGGCGGGTTTTTGGACACAACGAGGTCCCGCGGTTCGACCCTTTCCTGCTGTTTGACGATTTCCGTTCGTACACTCCCGAGCATTTCCGGGCAGGCTTTCCATGGCATCCGCACCGCGGAATCGAGACAATTACATATGTCCTGAGCGGCGACGTGGAGCACGGCGACAGCATGGGAAACAAAGGCGTCATCTCATCCGGCGACACGCAGTGGATGACGGCCGGCAGCGGCATCATTCACCAGGAAATGCCTCGAGGCGACAACGAGGGGAAAATGGAAGGCTTCCAGCTCTGGGCTAACCTGCCGAAATCGCACAAGATGATGCCCCCCCGCTATAGGGACATCAAAAGCAGCCAGGTTCCGTCGATGTCGCTGGCAAACGGGGCAACGATCAAAATCATCTGCGGCAAAGTCGGGGAAACCGAAGGCCCGGTTCGGGACATTATCGTCGATCCGGAGTACCTCGATGTGGGGATTCCTCCTGCCTCCGAATACAGGCATCCCACGAAGATCGGACACACGGTTTTCACGTATGTGATCGAAGGTCAGGCATATTTTGACAGAGCGAAGAATAGGCCGGTCGCAAATGGCAGCGCGTGCCTGTTCGATGACGGGGATCATATTCTTGTCACAACCGGCACAGAGCCCGCGCGTTTCCTCCTCATTTCGGGCAAACCCATCGGTGAACCCATAGCCTGGTACGGATCCATTGTCATGAACACGGATAAAGAGCTTCAGCTGGCGTTCGAGGAGTACCAGAACGGGGCGTTTATAAAATAGACCTGGACCGAGGTCAGGCAAGAACGTCCCTGGTGCACGAGGTTAACAAAGCTGGTCAACGAGCTCTTGGCGCTCCCCGCTTCCGGCGCGTGCGGGTCGAGCTGGAGAAACATTTTCAGCGCGTCCACGGCCTTCTCTGCATTGACCGCCTGGTGATAGGAAAGCCCGAGGAAGTAACACGCATAAGGATAGCCCGAATAAGCTGCCATTTAGCCCATCCGTCCTCCTGTCCGGACGTCGCGAAGATAGCTGATACCTCCCGATTATGTAAATGGCGGTCCGGAACTTGCCTGTCTGTTAAATTCAGCGGTATTTTAAAACAGAATTGCGGCTTAGATAAACGATTTTGAATAGACCTATAGTGCGGAAGCCTCCGTCACGCAGTCGGGCCGCAGCACGCGCATGTACCAGCCGATGAAGAGGGCGACGGGAATGGTCCAGGCGATGGTGAACGTCCCCCAGGCGCTCTCGGCCATCGAATTCACCACCGCGATCGCCAGCCCGGCCAGCGCGGTGACCATGATGAAGAGCGTGGCCCCGGCCGTGGTTACCGCGGCGAGTTTGCCCATGTACCGCCCGGCGATGTTGTGCAGCGCCTCTCCCCCGTGCCGCACCGAGGCGAAAAGGATGACCAGGTCGTGCACCGACCCGGCGAGGACGGCGCCGAGGACAATCCAGAGCGCCGGGCATGAAGCCGAACTGCGGCGCGAGGACCGGCCCAATCAGGGGGCCCGCTCCGGCGATGGCGGCGAAATGGTGCCTGAAGACCACGAAGCGGCAGGTTTGGATAGGGATTTTGGCATACCTATAGCGCAGCCGGGAGGAAATACAAAGCCTACCGGCACTGGGACCGCATCAGGATTGGCAGATCGCAGCAGGACATCACGGGAAATGGATTCAACGCGATCAGGTTCGATCCCCGGAAGCCCGCCCACACAATCAGGCGTATGGACAGCAACCTGGGAATGGGCGGCGCCATGCACTGGGCAGAGTGCCGGCGGTTTTCATTGCCCGAGTTCAGACGGTTCGGGTCCTTTCCTGACGGATTCATTTTTGCAGGCAAATTCGAGGAGGGCCTCAAGCAGATCGGTAACTGCGTACCCCCGCTGTTCATGAGAGCCATTGCTGGGCACATAAGAGAGAAAATACTCCCAGGAGTTGCGGTATGAATCTCTGCTTGGTGCGGCTCGATCCCGAGAAGCCGTGCCCGACGATTCAGAAGTCTTCGCCCCAGAGCAGCACGACGGGGCTGATTCATCCGTACGAAATCAGGCATCTGACGATTAGCGAGATCAAACTGATGTCTTCCTTTTCGGGACCTTTCAGTCTGGAAGGCAGTTTCGTAGAGAAATGGGCGCGGATTGGCAACAGTGTTCTGCCGCTCTTAATGAAGGCGATTGCAGAATCTATTTACCATGGATTTGTGCTGGCCAAGCAAGATTGTTCTTTCACCATATCCTCCAATCTGGGGCACCAATGCCCGTAGGCTCATGGAAAAGAAAAGGTTTTTAGAATTGCGGCTTCAGTTTTGGGTTTTGCCGGTGCGCATGCGTGCCCATAATAGCAGGGCAAGCCATGTAATAATTCCATAAAAGAGCATTGCGCCAAGCAAAATCGTCCACATGTAATAAACTATATTCCCTAAGCTTTTTGCGGATACCAGTTTGCTGGCGATCGGAAATATTGGAGTCGCTAGGTATTGATTGATTCGATCATGGATTGTTGGCTCGTATTGCCCGCCTAAATTCAATTTTAAGCTTGCTACAATGGAGACCCCAACGGCCAGAGAAACGCACCATGCAATCAGTATATGTTTCAACCTCTGATTGCTCCCTTTCGTGATATCAACTCTGAACATTTTGGGCTGTCTGGATATCACATAAAAGCAAGCTGCCAAAATAACATCTGCTGGAATTAGTGCCGCTCTAAGGGCCGTAAGCAGAATGGGGTTAAAAACGAACGTAGCCGCAATCATGAACCAATACTGTTTCCGGCTTTCATTCCTGAATAGATAGACAAGGCATGCTGAAATCAGAGTGACCACCAGCCGAATTAGCATGTAGCAATAATAGTCATAAAACCAGACTGGGATTGCAAGCAGGAGAAGCAGAGCATTTGCCAAAAGAAGAGACTTGTAATGCTCAGGAATGAACTGAAAAACACGGCCATTTGCCATTGTATCGCTGCAATAACCTCATTTGTATGTTGGATAAAGCTAATCTTACATTATCCGGCATCCATTTATAGAATTTCTTTTCTGAGGAGGGAAAGAATTTTGTTCAGAGTCGGGATATCCATGAGATCGATTTCAGCGGAAAAAGCCCGAGATCCAATCGCGCGCCCGCATCAAATAGGCGGGACGCGAAACCGACTGCACCTCTCCCCGCTCCCCAAGCGCCACCGTCTGCCAGGCGGTAAGGGCTTGGCCACCGACAACGGCATCCTGCGCCAGAGTGAACTCTTTCAGGTTGCCGTTTTCATAAAGATAGACCGGCCGGAACACGCTGGCTTTGCACGGCATCCCCTGGATCACCACATCGGAGACGGGGAAAAATGCCGCTAATCGCCCGCTGGGATGAAATCCGGTCATTATCCCCTCGGCTCCTCCAATGCCGCCATTGCACAAATGACCCTGAATAATTGTATCCTCCGGAAAGGCGCACGCTCTCAGTGTCTGATCCGGATTCAGCCGGATCCACGTGCCTTTGGGTATCCGATTTCCCTGGATTGTGCAGGCATCGCTCAGATAGAAAGCCTTCAACCGGCCCGAATCCGTAAAATGCACCCATCTGGCATCGCACGGATATCCGTCGATGATCATGGGGTTCTCCAGCCGGCCAATGAGGGCAGACCCGGATTGGCGCAGGCCGATCAGAGGCAGATGCGTCATCGCCTCAGGCTTTGTGATCGCCCGCCCGCCAGATCCATTTTCGCCTGCCTGCGATTGGAAGTACCAAAGCGTGCAAACAACGGCAATAATCAGCAGAATAGACAACAGCCAGAGTTTTTTCATACCCAATACTTTAATAAAGACGGAAGGAGGTTTCTATCACAATTCGTACATCCACAGGCTTGCCGTTCCGAGTGCCCGGTTCTAATTTCCAATCTTTCGCAATTGTATTAATGGCGCTCTCATCCAACCCATACCCGAATCATCGGTCGGGGAAAGAACGACATCTATGACCAGGAAAATGACCCCGGGATTCAGATGGCGGTAGGCGAATTCAAACAAAGCCTCCTTTTCCGCCATGATCAGATGATGAATCGCCAAAGAGGACAATATGAAATCAAAGGTGTCTCGCAACGGATCCTTTGTCAGCAGGTCCTGAAAGCTTGCGTTGATCCAGTGTGCTTTTTCAAAGCGTGCAAGACGCTTGGCGGCAGCATCGAGCATTTCCTGCGAGGCATCAATCAATGTAGCCTCAATGCTGGCATCCACCGTCAGCAGTTCCTGAACCATTAATCCGTCGCCGCAGCCCAGATCCAATATCCGGCGAGACCGTTCGCCTGTGACCAGGTGCCTGTAAAGGGATCGGGTGATCTCGATCAGTCTGCGACGTTCCGGTATGTATTCATCTGCCTGGTCCCGATACTCTTGAGAAAAGCTACTGTCGGACCACCGCGAATTATCAAAATCCGGCATGAATCAATCCTTTCCCGAAACCGATTCTGCGCCCGGAGCCACATGCGCGAGTTTCATGGCATGCTCAAGGGAGGGCTGCATTTTCATTTCGCGGAATTCTTTGATGGCGAAGCCGAGGTGTTCCAGGGCCGCTGCCTTCTCTTCGGGATAATGCTCCAGCAGAAGCTCGGCGAGCTGGAGACGCGTGAGAGCAAGCTCCGGGCGGAAGCGCATTTCGGTGCAAACCTTCAGCGCGTTGTCGTAATATTTGCGCGCTTCATCAGGCCTTTCCAGGAGCGCGGCTGCGTTGCCAAGATGACGAAAAATGCATGTTGGATAGTAAATGCCGGTCGTGCTCAAAGCGCAGTCGGCAAGCCGCTGAAGCAGCAACTCGGCTGCCGTGCGGTGCCCGATCCGCACTGCCGCTTGCAGCAGCAGTACATCTATATACGTCGGGGTTTCGTCATTGTCTGAGTCGATGCCCGGTCTAGCTACGACCCATTGTTCCAGGATCTTCACCGCTTCTGCATCCTGCTCTAGGTTTGCGAGAATGCACTGACCGCCAAAATGAGGAATTGCCCTAAATTGCGGAAGCATTCCCTCGAGCCGGCCAAGATAGAGCAAGGGCATAAAACTAAAACGCAGGCTGGCAATGTTTGCATTTTGAGCGAGACCTCGACATGGTTGTTCACCTTGCCTTATAATAACCTGGCATAATTCCACAGCATCTTCCAGACGACCCTCCAGCATGGCGATCACGACATCTATGCATATTGATATTAGAGGCAGATTGGCTTGGCCTGTGCGCTCAGCCATTTCTTGCGACGCATTAAAGAATTTT
>JAEAME010002343.1_pt1 | contig 11211 bp, 9 predicted proteins | sample 8958731 | NCBI WGS metagenome assembly JAEAME01 (sample SAMN16933194, study PRJNA681113) | bioreactor sludge metagenome | isolation source: anerobic bioreactor sludge (Control) | place: India:Bengaluru | collected 2018-10-24 | reverse complement strand
AGAGCCAGCAGGCAAACAAAAGAGTGTAATCAGCAACCGCAGATTACACTCTTTTATTTTGTATGTTGACATCCTTCCATATTTTGTACCATAATACTTTCAAAGCAGTCTAAGCAAATTAATTATGTGGTTGTATCTATTTTCAAAGATAGTTATTTATTGTATTAGATTGATTACTATCACATTATTAATATTTTTTAAACGATTTTTCCATATTTGAGTAAACGTTTTGGGATCTTACTTTGTTTTTATATAAAGTAAGCTGAATGTTAACATTCCACTTGCATTTATATTGAAGTTTTTTTTATACTAAATAGTGTTCGCTGACCCTGGTTCGAGAGAATAAGGTTTGGATTTTAATTACATAAGCCGGTCTTACTCTCTAAGACCGGCTTTCTTTGTTCCAATACTACAATTCAATCTCCATATTTATCCCTATTTCTTCAATAAATTCACGGTCGTGCGAAATAACCAGCAGACTTCCTTTAAAGCTCTTTATGGTTTGGGTAAGGATATGGATACTGGCAAGATCGATGTTATTTGTGGGCTCATCCAGTATAAGTAAATCCGGTGCCTGTTTTCTTAAAATAAGTATAAGGATGGATAGCCTCATCTTCTCTCCACCACTTAATTCCAGACAGTTCTTAGCAAGACTTTCTGCAGTGAAGAGGCTCCTGTTCAATAGCATACGCAACTCGTGCATAGGCAGATTACGCTGATTGTTACTTTCTGCCAGTTCCAGTATGGTACAGTTTTTATTAACCAGATTATATTCCTGATCCAGGTAAGCATAGGTAAAATCACCTATACTAATCTGGCCTTGCGACGGACAAAGGCCTCCGGTAAGTATGTTTACAAGGGTTGTCTTCCCGCTTCCATTCTTCCCCTTAACCAAACACCGGGTTCCGCTATACAAGCTCAGATCAAGAGACTCAATCCATAACAGACTATCACCTGTGTATGAATGGTTAATTTGCTCTGCTTTTACCAGAAGTTTTCCTTTATGCAGGTTGGAATCCGACAAATCTATTTTCAGTTCGGCATATATCTGTTGTTCGTTGCGTAGCTTTTTCAGCCGCTCTTCATTTTCGTGAATAAGCTGGCTATGGACTTCCTTTAACCGGGCTCCGGTTTGCTCTCCTCTATTCAGAGCTGTTTTACGGGCAATGCGGGGAAGTTCTTTTTTATTTTTCTCTCCCTGACTATTTCGCTTGTCTTGCTTCTCTTTTTCTTTCTGAATCTTTTTGCGGGCTAAACGTAACATGCGTTCTTCAGTTTCAATGTTTTCATTTAGTGCCTCTATCTCCAACGTCTTTTGCTCTTTATAAAAAGTATAATTGCCTCCGTAACGTTTAATACCTTTTGCTGACAACTCGCAGGTAATGTCGAACTGATCCAGTAACGTTGTGTCGTGACTTACAACCACGCAGGTAGTTTTAATCTGACTCAGATAGTCATATAAGAGCTCCCTGGATGTGCTGTCCAGGTGATTAGTGGGCTCGTCCAGCAATACTATATCCGGAGCATTAATCATCATGCCGGCCAGATAGACTTTTGTCTTCTCGCCACCACTAAGTTGATTCAGAGGCGTAGAGAGATCCAGATGTGGAATAGACCAATACGTAAAGGCTGATACGCATCTGGACTCGATATCCCAATCGTCTCCAAGTATTTCAAAATGTGATTCGTCCATGCTACCGTTGGTAATTGCTTTAAGAGCTTCCAATTTGGATGAAACAGCTAGTACCTGCGCTATGGTACGGTTGGTATCAATTGTTTGTTGCGGCACAACATAGGGGGTGCTTGCAAGCTGGATACTGCCTTGCTGAAGACTTAACCCACCTGCAATCAGTTTCAGCAATGTAGATTTTCCGCATCCGTTATTTCCGATTACAGAGATTTTTCGATTTGTTCCGACAGATAGATTTAAATGCTCGAACAGTGGGAGCTGATTGGGGTAGCGATAACTTAAATCGCTTATAATAATACTCATATACTTAATTAATAGTTACCCAGGACTTAGGTAATGTTAAACCGATTTTATATAGATTCTCTGAGGTGTCGGTTTAGTAAACCAACTATTAATAAGTAATTCTCATTGGAGTATTTATTTAATTAGACTGCAAATGTATTAATTTTTTTGAAATCATACTCCATTCGTACAGAGAATAATATAACATGGAACTGTGTTGGGTATATGAAATGCTTTAAACACGCAAAGAGCCCGGCTCTCGCGAGTCGGACTCTCCTTTTAGTCTCAAGTAAAATGTACTTTCTTTATAACCAGTAAAGCGTCGTTAAGGGGTTTGTAAAAGATAGTAATTTGGTAACAATGGTAGTTTTTAGTTGATACGGGCTTTGTTTCCTAAGCCATATCGAATCCGGATGCCGGTTGGGATGTACGAAAAATTTCTCTCCCTAAGCACCTTGATTACGTCTTTCTCGTCGGGGTGTGCTTCCATGTAAAGGATTATTTTTTGAACGTTGTTTATCATTAGCTTTTTGTTCCACAGATCGATAAAGGAAGAGAGCGGAGCTTTGCTGTTTTTGTCCGCACGACGGATTCCGCTGCGGGGAACGTTGTAGACAAACCCTCTCTCCTGCTCCGGCTCCTCTCGCAGCACAAGTACCTGCGGAGAAGCGGGTCCATTGAATTTCTCTATAAGTTGCTGTTTGCCGGGTATATCGGGCAGCAGACCTTCGTGTTCGCAGATGATTTCGAGTATGCGGTCTTTGATGCGTCGCTGACTCCAGATTTCTTCGCCATTGATTACTGCGGTTTTCAATGTAGCACACAGGCAATAGCCCGCACTGTCGGACAGACATAAATCAACGCCTCCGTAGCCTTGCTGATGAAAATAAAGTTTGCCGAAACGGTTGGATTGTAAGGGCCAGATCTCTTTATTCGTAGTACGCGAATCGAACATGCATTGCATGTTTACATCCACAAACGAGGGTTTTGATTCGAGGTTGCTATAAAAGATGTCTACCATTTTAGGAAGGACAGTAAGATATCCACCCACAGATATCTTATACATCTGCAACAAAGCTGCATTGATGCGTTGCAGATTACTTATTTCTTCTTTTTCCGTACGAAGTAAGCTCTGCACCAAAGTATTCATTTTTTCCATTTTTTATTGTTGATTTATGTAGTGATGACATTCATTTTTCACTTCAAATATACCAAAAATAAAAAACTTATACAATAGATACTATTTGGTGCACAGCATGCACTTCATAGGATATTTTATTGATTTCTAAACAGTTGCAAATTGTTAATTATTCATAACGAGCTTTTTTTGATGGATGCTGCGTATCAGAATCCAAAGTAGTTTTTAGCATTGTAGTAGGATATGTTTTCTACCATCTGCTCTACGAAAGGCAGCTCGGATACGGGTATCTCGCCCGCTTCGATTTCGGAGCCCAACAGGTTGCACAGGATACGGCGGAAGTATTCGTGACGGGGGTACGAAAGGAAACTGCGCGAATCGGTGAGCATCCCTACGAAACGGCTTAGCAGGCCCAGAGCCGAAAGGGCGTTGAGCTGATTTTCCATGCCTGTTTTCTGATCCAGAAACCACCAGGCGGCTCCGTACTGCATTTTGCCGGGTACCGTGCCGTCGTTGAAGTTGTAGGCGTTGGTAACCATCAGTTCGTTGTCGCGGGGATTGAGGTTGTACACAATGGTTTTGGTAAGCATTCCTTCCAGATCCAAATTACCCAGCAGACGGTTCATGGCTGCGGCCACGGGCACGTCGTGTATGGCATCGAATCCGGTATCGGGACCCAGCTGACGGTACATGCGGGGGTTGTTGTTGCGTATCGCTCCGATATGAAATTGCTGTACCCATCCCTTGCGTGCATTCATCCGTCCGAATTCGAACAGCAAAGCCGACCGGAACTTAGCGGCCTCGGCGGCGGTGGGTTCTTTCCCTTCGCGTACCTTCAGGAATATAGCTTCTATTTCTGCCTGGGTATAGGGTTCGGCACAGAAGGTTTCGAGTCCGTGATCGGACACACAACAGCCCATCGATTCGAAGAAATCCTGACGGATCTGAAGGGCTTCCAGCAGGTTGTTATAGGAGGTGATGTTTACGTTGGCCGCTGCCTCCAGCTTATCGAGGTATTCGTTGTACACCCGGGGGCTCTCTATCGCCATGGCTTTATCGGGACGCCAGGTTGGAAGCATCTTTATACCGGTTTCATTATCACGGTGTTGTTTGTGATATTGAAGGGAGTCGATGGGGTCGTCTGTGGTGCAGACTACCTCAACGTTCATTTGTTTCATGATGCCCAGGGCTCTGAATTCGGGAAGCTGAAGCTTGGCCGTGCACGCGTCGTATATCTCGCGGGCGGTGGTTGGATTAAGCACTTTATCTACACCGAATACGCGGCTCAATTCAAGGTGCGTCCAGTGATATAGCGGATTACGAAGGGTATAGGGCATGGTTTCTGCCCACTTCATAAACTTTTCGTAAGATGGTTTGGATCCGGTGATGTACTCTTCCGGAACGCCGTTGGCACGCATGGCCCTCCATTTGTAATGATCGCCTCCCAACCAGATCTCGGTGAGATCTGCAAATCCATAGTTTTCTGCTACTTGCTGCGGATTAAGGTGGCAGTGGTAGTCGATTATCGGCATCTTGGCCGCATGATTATGGTAAAGCGCTTTCGCAGTATCCGATTTAAGTAAAAAATCGGCATTCAAAAATGTGTTCATACAATGATAAGTTTAAGGACGAAAATATGGTAGGGCAAAGAAATGGTTTTTTATTGAGAGTTCATTGTTGAACCACATCAAAAAACTAATGAATATTAACATGCCTCCCTTCAGGAAGCGCGCAATTTCTGATAGATGAGCAGGTCTAGCAGACGGTCGAACTTACGGGCCACCTCTTTGATACGGGCGCATTCGGTATAGCCGCATTTCTCAAAAAGGCGCACGCTGGCTGTGTTCTCGCCGGTGATAAGGGCCACGATGTTATGGAATCCAGCCTCCCAGATACGGGGCTCGAACTGTTGCATGGCAGCATATCCGATGCCTTTACCTCCTGCTGAAGGTGTGAGGTAGACGGTTATTTCGACGGTTACGTCGAATGCTTCCTTGGGTTTGAACTTGGAAATGTAGCAAAAGCCGCACCGCTGGTTGTTGGCATGAATGGTATAGGCCAGGTAACGGGGGTCGCCCAGACGGATGTTTTCGCCCAGCTCACTGATGGTTAAGGGATGCAGGTAGAATACGGCGGTAGAATGGAGTATATAGTAATCGTATACCTCCTTTACAAATTCAAGATCGGCCGGGGTCATCTCTTTCAATTCTACGTTTTCCATATTTTTAATAGGTACTTGTTAATAATGAGCACAAAAATAGTATAAAAGGGAATGCTTTAAAGGATGGGATTGTAAAAATATGAAAAGAAAAGCTAAGAAGAGAGAAGGACGTAGGATAAGAAAATTTTAATTCTTATGTTTGTATTCATGAAAAAATATCGGAAAAACATACTTTGTTTAATCTCTTGCTCTGCGTTGTTGTTGTTCAGTTCCTGTTCCACTCAATTCTCCCGCTTTCAAAAGCAAGAAGTTTCGCTGGCAGCCTACACTCCGAAGGTGGTTCTGCCTGCACAGAATATTCCGCTTCCGGCAACCGATTTTAGTTTTTGCATGCCTAAAGCTGCGCTCGAACCCATTGTGGATCCGCGGATTGAGATTACCCAAACGTTTTCTCCCAGAGAGATAAATCACCTGGTGGCTCACGATCCGGCCTTGTTCAAGAGTGGCAACAAACATACCATCAACCTGGATCTGATTGCCGACGAGGATTTTGCTTTTCCGTTGCCCGGGGCCAAGGTGATTTCGCCTTATGGAGGAAAACGGCGCGGACATACTGGCGTGGATATTAAAACCGTTCCCAACGACACGATCCTGTCGGCCTTCGATGGCGTGGTGAGGATGTCCAAACCCTACGCTGCCTACGGCAATGTAATTGTGGTACGTCATTATAACGGTCTGGAGACCGTATACAGTCATAATTCCAAAAACTTCGTTAAATCCGGCGATATCGTAAAAGCAGGTCAGCCAATAGGTCTGACCGGTCGTACCGGCAGAACCACTACGGCACACCTGCATTTTGAGACACGCATAAACGGACAGCATTTCAACCCCAACATCATCTTCAATCTAAAAGAGCGATGCCTCCAGCGCAAACGTATTGTTTGTACAAAAACGTCTGGTGGAAGCATTGCTGTGAGATCCGTAAGTTAACGCTGTTCAATCCGAATCGCGTTTTTCTTTTTAGTTTACATCCGTAATTACGGTTGCCGAGCTTGCTTTGCTCAGCACGTAAGCCGACGGGGTTGGGTTTTGCGGATCCAGTCCTCTGGCCAGGGCTTCTATCACCGGGGCTTTGGATGCTCCGATAACAGGAATCAGCAAAGGGGTGTCGTTCAGCAGAACGGGACCCGTAAGCGTTACGCGTGTTTGTCCCGATACGGGATGTACAGCAGTTGTTACGGTTTCCTTTGCAGTAAGCAAGGCCAGGTTACCCGGAAATATGGATGCGGTGTGCATATCGCCTCCCACTCCCAGCATGATGCAATCGAAACGGGGCAATCCGTTTACCTTGGGTAGCTGCTTATCTAAAAGGGTGGCGTAGCGTGCTGCTTCGGCTACAGGATCAACCTCTCCCTTCATACGGAATATGTGTTCATCCGGAATTTGCAAGGGATCAAAAAGGAGTAATTTGGCTTGTCCGTAGTTGCTTTCGCTGTCGGCCGGAGGTACGCAACGCTCGTCCACCCAATAGAATCTGAGCTGTTTCCAGTCTATTTTATCTTTGTAGGCCTCCACCCAAAGTCTGAAAAGGTTTTTGGGTGTATCGCCTCCCGAAATGGCCAGGTGAAAAGGTCCGGTCCTGGCACTCATAAGGTCGGCAAGCAACCCGGTGAGACCTTCCAGGGCCTCTGCACTAGTCTTGTATCTTTTTATTTCCATTATTCAATCTGTTGTTTACTGTAACAAATACAGGGACGAGGTAATACCTTGAGGGGTTTACGCTCTTTGGGTCCCTTGGTTCCGGGTGTGTAGGGATACAGGTTCTGATCGCCTGATTCCTTCCAGTGTGCCAGGATGGGGTCGATAAACTTCCAGCTTGCCTCCAAAGCGTCGCTACGGGCATACAGGGTGGAATCGCCCAGCATGGCATCCAGCAACAAGCGCTCGTAGGCGTCGGGGAGGTAGACTTTCGACAATGATTCGTACTTAAAGTCCATGCTTACCTGTTTTACTTCAAATCCGGCACCGGGCATCTTTAGTCCGAACTGAAGGGAGATACCTTCGTTGGGCTGGATGGCGATGGTAAGCTTGTTGCAGGAGGTGCCGGAGCACTGACCGCTGAAAAGCTGGTTGGGTGTGGATTTAAAGTTGATTACGATCTCCGACTTCTTCTCATCCAGCTTCTTGCCTGTACTCAGGTAGAAGGGCACACCGCCCCACCGCCAGTTGTCGATGAAAAACTTCATGGCAACGTAGGTTTCCGTAGTGGAAGTGGGCGACACCTGCGGCTCCTGACGGTATCCCTCGTATTGTCCGCGTACCACGTTAAGGTCTATCTCGGCAGGCTTGTAGGGACGCAGTGAACGGAACACCTTTACAATCTCGTCGCGCAAAGGTTCGGCTTCGAACACGGCGGGCGACTCCATGGCGATAAAGCCCATCAGTTGCATCAGGTGATTCTGTATCATGTCGCGCATGGCCCCGGAGCCTTCGTAATATTTACCACGGTTTTCCACTCCCAGGGTTTCGGAGACCTTTATCTCTACAGAATCTACGTAGTTACGGTTCCACAGGGGTTCGAAAATCCCGTTGGAGAACCGCAGCACCAGGATGTTCTGTACGGTTTCCTTTCCCAGGTAATGGTCGATGCGGTAGATCTCTTTTTCGTCGAAGATGCTCATCAACTTTTTGTTAAGCGCGCGCGCTGTTTCCAGACTCGTACCGAAGGGTTTCTCGATGATAACCCGTCGCCATCCCTCGGGAGTAGCGGCTACATTCATCCCGTTTTCCTGCAGATACTGAGGAATCAGGTCGTACATCTGCGGTGGAGTAGCCAGGTAATACATTACCTTATCCGGCAGATTCAGAGCAGTTTGCTTCTCTGTGATGCGATCCTTTAGTTTATAATAGTCGGAGCTCTTGCCCGAATCGAAGCTTACATAGCAGATATGCTCCAGAAAAGCGTCGATATCGCCGGGTTTAAGCTCTTTCCCTTTCTGCGAATGCTCCAGGTTTTCACGCTGTATGTTACGGAATTCCTCGTCGGTATACTCGGTACGCGCTGCACCCATCACACACAACTTCTCGGGAAGCAGGTCCCGTTTATGCAGTTCATACAACGAAGGGATCAGCTTGCGGCCGGTAAGGTCGCCCGAGGCTCCGAAAATAACAATAAGCTGACTGTCTACTTTTTCGTTCATAGGTTCCCTCCTCTTTTATACATTATAATTTCCCGAATGCGTAGACCCACCTTTACCGGTCCAGTCGGTATGGAAAAACTGTCCCCTCGGACTGTCGGTTCGTTCGTAGGTATGTGCTCCGAAGTAGTCGCGCTGCGCCTGGATAAGGTTGGCCGACGAGTTCAAGGTGCGTAGTCCGTCGAAATAACTGAGGGCCGATGCCATGGCAGGGATAGCCACTCCCGAAGCAAACGCGGCAGATACCACTTTACGCCAGGCCGACTGGGAGTTTTCGATCTTTTGTTTAAAGAATGGATCGAACAGCAGATTTTCGAGTTCCGGATTGTGTTGGTAGGCTTCTGTAATCTTACCGAGGAAGGCCGAACGTATGATACATCCCTTACGCCATATCTGGGCAATGGCTCCGTAGTTCAGGTTCCATTTATAAGATGCGGAAGCACGGCTCATCAGCGAGAATCCCTGTGCATAAGAGATAATTTTAGATGCGTACAAGGCATCCCGGATATCGTTGGTAGTTAACGCAGCAACCTCCTCTCCTTGTCCGGGATACAAGGCGGATGCTTTTTGTCTTTCGCTCTGTAAGCCGGATAGCATACGGGCATACACGGCTTCGGTTACCAATGTAAGCGGGTCGTTCTGATCCATGGCAGCCATGGCACTCCACTTACCCGTTCCTTTTTGTCCGGCTACATCCAGAATGGAATCCACCAGATAGGTGCCGTCCGCCTGTTTGAAGCGCAGGATGTTGGCAGTAATCTCGATCAGGAAGCTATCCAGATCGCCTTTGTTCCAGTTGTCGAACACGGTGGCAAGCTGTGCGTTGTCTGATTCTTTTCCGGCTCTGAGCAACGAGTAGGCTTCGGCTATAAGCTGCATGTCGCCATATTCGATGCCGTTGTGCACCATCTTTACGAAGTGACCTGCCCCTCCGTTGCCAATCCATTGGCAGCAGGGGGTACCGTCTTCCAGCTTGGCGGCGATGGACTGAAGCAGTTCCTGTACCAAAGGCCAGGCCTTGGCTGAACCGCCGGGCATGATGGAAGGACCGTTAAGTGCACCCTCCTCGCCTCCTGAAATTCCGGACCCGATAAAATAAAAACCTTTCTGTTCCACCTCTTTTACCCGGCGTTCGGTGTCGTTAAAGTCGGAGTTACCTCCATCAATAATCACATCACCCGGCGAAAGAAAGGGTACCAGTTGCGAAATAAGTTCGTCTACGGGAGAACCGGCTTTTACCATCATCATTATTTTTCGGGGAGCACGGATGGAGTTAACGAATGCCTGAATGTTATTTGAGCCGATAAATTTTTTGTCTTTACCTCTTCCATTCACAAAACGATCAACCACTCCCTCTTCTCCGGGTGCGCTACGATTATATACAGCTACTTTATATCCCTTGCTTTCCATGTTCAATGCAAGGTTTTCGCCCATAACTGCCAACCCGATCAATCCTACATCTGCTAATTCCATATATCTTTATTTTTAGTTAAAAACTTTTTTCATGTACTTAGAACAATTACATTTGTTCAATTGTTTGATAGATTCTCTTTATTAGTAAGTAAAATAAAATTATTAGCCGAAATTTTATATTTCCACTAAACATTATTGGCGGGTTAATAGTTCTATAGGTGCAACAAAAAAACAGACATGGATATACCATTTAAACCAATTACCCTTGACGACAGGGGTATTATACAATCTTTCACCCTTCCGGGGGATTATCGTAATTGTGATTTTTCTTTTTCTAATATGTGCAGCTGGCGCTTTCTTTACAAAAGTGAGTACGCGGTTGTTGACGGCGAGTTGTTGATCCGTTTCTGGATTGAAGACGGAACCCGTATTGCCTACATGTGTCCGATAGGCAAAGGGGATTTGAAGAAGTCGGTCGAGCTGATAGAGCAAGATTCGCTGGCTAACGGACATCCCTTGTGTATGCTGGGTATTACGCCTGCTGCCAAAGAGAATCTGGAGGTGCATTTCCCCAACGAATTGGTTTATCTGCCCAACCGAGACTACTACGATTATATTTACCTGAGGGAGGATCTTACTTCGCTTAAGGGGAAAAAATTTCAGTCCAAGCGGAATCACATCAATAATTTTAAGAAACAGAATCCCGATTACGAGTACCTTCCCATTACGCCCGACCTGGTTCCGCATTGCCTCCGACTGGAACATAAGTGGTTTAAAGCCAATGATCCGGATACGGATGGCGACGATCTGACTTACGAACGCAGGTCGCTTACCTATGCATTGCAGAATTTTGAGGCGCTGGGACTGACGGGTGGCGCCATCAGGGTTGGTTCAGAAATTATAGCATTCTCCTTTGGATCGCCCATTAATCATAATACCTTTGGGGTGCATGTGGAAAAGGCGGATGTAAATTACCAGGGTGCCTTTACGATTATTAACCAGGAATTTGCTTCACGCATTCCGGAGCAATATACATACGTGAACAGAGAAGAGGATTTAGGATTACCGGGCTTGCGACAAGCCAAGTTGTCTTATAATCCGGTATTTCTGCTTGAGAAGAATGTAGTGATAAAGAAACCGGCCAACGGACAATAAATAATTGCTTGATTCGTCAGCACGATATTACCTATTGACGGGCAGAGCGTGACCAACGGAGAATAAATGGTTGTTTGTTTAGACCGGTAAGCAACCATGTAATCGGAGATTTACGTAATCTCCTATCGAAGTTGCAAGACTATTAAAATAAATTGATGAAGGATATAGAACAATT
>JAEAME010002340.1_pt1 | contig 11214 bp, 6 predicted proteins | sample 8958731 | NCBI WGS metagenome assembly JAEAME01 (sample SAMN16933194, study PRJNA681113) | bioreactor sludge metagenome | isolation source: anerobic bioreactor sludge (Control) | place: India:Bengaluru | collected 2018-10-24 | reverse complement strand
TCATGTAGTGGAAGAAGCGACCCGTCTTCTCGGGCCTCCGCTCGCGGGCTACCGGGTTCAGCAGACGCATGAGGCTCTCTGTCTGGAGATAGGTGTGGGCCCAACCCTCGGGCATACAGATCTCCATCGCGGGCACCCATCCCTCGCGGCAGCGCCAGGGCTCATCCGGAGCCTGCTCTTGCTCGGGCAGCCGCCGGACGCCGGTGCCGTAGGGGTGGTAGCTCTGTCCATCGATTCCCGGCGGCAGCTCCTCGACCGGCGTGTGGAAGAAGGTCGTGTTGGAGAACCCCCAGATGCAGCGCGCGCCAGGCGCGCGTGCCTCCACCGCCTGCACGGTGCGCATAGCCACCTCCCACGCATGGCCGCCGGGGTGCAGGAAGTCATGCTCGAACGTGGCCAGAGGCGGGTCGTAGTAGTGGTTGATCCCCCAGGTCCCCATGAAGTTGGACCCGAAGCTCAGCTCGTTCCAGATCTCGATGTCGAAGTCATGGATACCAGCCGTCTCAAGGAGGTCGAGGACGAGTTCCACGTATCGCACCCAACCCGCAGCCATAGCTTCGAACTCCGGCGCGCCGACGGGGTGAGCCGGAAGGTACTTCATCGTCGCCGTGGTGACGCGCTCTCCCTCCGCCAGGGCCCTGGGTAGCGGCCGGCTGAGCCAGCACCGGCCTGTGTCAGCGTCGATCTTGGTGAGGAAGACCTCGCTAGCGATGTAGTTTGTCAGGTTGCAGAGGCCGGAGCGGCCTGGCGCGAGGTCAGCCACGTCGTCGAGGATGACCTCCCGTGCCCCCTCGGACGCTGCCTCGAGCATATGCCGGTCGGCGAACCGGGAGGGGCAAGGGGCTCCGTGGTGACCGTTGAGGAGGATCGTGGGGCGCAGGCCGTGGGCGCGGCACGCGCGCAGCCTGCGCAGGATGTCGGCCTCGTTCGCGAAGCCGCTCTCTTCCCAATCCACGCCGCCCCAGCCGAACTCCAGCCGAGCGGCCCGGAAGCCCGCCTCCGAGAGCAGCCGGGCGGCGAGATCCACATTGTCCGTCACATTCAGGTTGACCCCGACGCCACGGGCGAAGTCAGCGCCGGATCGTGTCTCGCAGTAGCCCCTCCACGGCTGGAGGAGATGGCTGTGGCGCGGCCACTCAAGGTCCAGGGCGGTGGGGTCCGGGTAGGGGGGAAGGACGTACTCCTCAGACGCCGCAGGGAGGGCGGAGACGAGGACCAGGATGGCAGCGGCTAGGGCTCGCATAGGGCGCCTCTCAGCGATGTCAGACGACGCGCAGAGTGGCTCAGCGCATCGAGTTCAGGCCGATCTGCAGGTCGGCGTCCGCGCTCGACGCGGCCACCCCGAGACCCCCATGGAAACGGTTGCCGTAGATGAGGGCGCACTCCGTCGCGCCCTCGACGCTCACATCGAGCTGGCCGGCCCTGACGAACTCGCATCCATTGACGGTCAGCCCGCCACGTAGAGCGCGGATCGCCGGCACGCTGGGTCCATCGGCGCCCCAGCCCGCGAAGTGGCAGGCGGTGAAACTGGTGTGTCCGCTGCCCTCGAGCACGGCCTGCTCCTGGGTCTCGGGGATGGGCCAGAAGCCGCAGGAGGTGAACTTCACCGGGCCCTCGTTGCTCTCGGCTATGCGCACCGTCGACATGAACTGAGAGTTGGAGAAGGAGATGCCCGAGTGCGGTTGCACAGCGTCGACGAGAACCGCGGTGGGGCCGATGTCGGCGCCGGACTGAGTGAAGACGCCGTTGCCCGGGCCGTGGCCGAAGTCGGCGAAGTGGAAGCCCACCTTGTACCAAATGGTGAAGCAGTTGAGGACGTATTCCCAGTCCGTGCGCCCGATCAGGAACGCCGTGGCGTTCTCCTGCGTCCAGGCCATCGCTTCCTCACTGGTGTCCCAGAAGGGCCAGAAGTGCACGTCCTGGACGCGGCCGACGTCAAAGCACTGATCGATGAACAGGCCCCGGTAGAGCGCCTGGGCGTAGAGGCCCCGTACCATGTGCCGGCCGGCCGGGTAGGTGCCGAAGTCGACGGCCTGATAGGGGTTCAGCAGCAGGCAGTCGAGGATCGCGCAGTCATCACCGATGCCACGCACGCACCACGGGTAAGGCTGCGGCGGCATGGTCTGCTCCGGGTAGAAGACTACGAGGCCGCGGAGGGTGCTGTTCTCGTGCAAGGTGATGAAGGGCTCACCCTCGGCGTCACCACGGCCGGCGTAGGCGTGTAGGACGCTGCCTCCCTCGGCGTTGCGGGGCGGGGCTCGGTGAACGCCCTCTAGGGTCACGTTCCGCGGCACGGAGAGGGTGCCCTCGATCCGGTAGGTGCCCGGCGGGACGACGACGATGCCGCTGCCCGCCTTGGCCACATGGTCCATGGCCGCCTGGAACGCGAGGGTGTCGTCATGCGCGCCGTCGCCCTCAGCCCCAAAGGCCGCCACGCTGACCGTCCACTCTTGGGTCTCACCCTCCATGCGCGCTACTCCTCCGTCCGCCCACGCTGCCGCGCCAATCGCCAGTGCCAGTGCGCCAACCGCCGTGTATCGCATCATCAGCCTCCCAGAGTGCCTACGCTGTCAAGTTGCGCAGGAAGTCGACGTCCAACGCGAGCCGCCGTAGGGTCGTCTCGGCATCCGGCGCGCCGGAGTACTCGCCGTGTACGCTGATGGGCCCAGTGTACTTGACCTCTTGCAGGGCCGCGATGGTCTCGGGCCACCGCTGGATCCCTTCGGACAGCTGCACCCACTCAGTGACCCATCGGGATCCGCGGCCGTCAGCGAGGAACCGGTGCCGAGCGTTCTTGGCGGCAACCATCCGAAGGGCCCGGCGAGCTATGTCCACGGCCATCGCGATGGGCTCGCCCTCGAGACACAGGTGCCCAGGGTCGAGGTAGAGCCCCACGCGATCGGGATCGATGCCCTCGAGGGCGAGCATCGCGCCGGTGGCGTGGGAACCGAACCGCGTGCCCGAGTGGTTGTGCAGGAGGAAGCACACGCCGGCCTCTTCCGCCAGGTCGGCGAAGTCCGCCAGGTCGCGCCGCACGCGGGCCAGGCCGGTCCAGTAGCCCTCGTCGAGGCTCCAGTCCCAGTAGCCAAGCTTCAGATAAGGGATGCCCGTCTCGGCGCAAGCATGGGCAAGCTCACGCAGAGGCGGATGGGCGGGGTCCGTCCAGGAGCCCTCCAGGGTGACCATGGGCACGTGGAGCCCTTGGTCCGCGAACACCGCCAGGGCGGGGCGCAGGGTGGTGGGGAAGTCCTGGGGGCTCACGCAGTAACCGGCGCGCAGGGCGAGATCCAGGCCGTCGACGCCCACCTCGCGACCGGCTCTCGCCGTGTCCTCCGCTGACGCGCCGCGTAGGGGCTTGGTGAAGAGGAGCAGATCCATGCGGCTCGACCTCCATTGGCAACGGGTATTCCGCAAACTGCGGCTCGGGGCCTACACATCAGGCGCCGAGGTAGGCCCGCCGAGCGCCCGCGGCGAAGCGACCCCAGCCAGACGGAGAGGGATGTGACCCATGGCAAGACCAACAATCACTCGAGTTCGCACCATCACCACCTCGCCGGGCGAGGGCAACGTCCAGCGGCGGCTGATCGTGGTCAAGGTAGAGACCTCGGAACCCGGCCTCTATGGCCTCGGGTGCGCCACCTTCACGCAGAGGTACTCCGCCGTTCGTACCGTTGTGGACGAGTTCCTGGCTCCGCTGCTCGTCGGCCGCGATCCCCGCCGCATCGAGGACATCTGGCAGACGGTCCACGTCAACGCCTACTGGCGCAGCGGCCCGATCATGAACAACGCCCTCTCCGGTGTAGACATGGCGCTGTGGGACATCCTGGGCAAGCTCGCCGGACTACCCGCGTACCAGCTCCTAGGTGGCAAGTGCCGCGAGGGCGCCGCGGTCTACCGCCATGCTGACGGCTCGACCCTGGAGCAGGTCGAGGAGCGGGTGCGGCAGTTCATGGCGCAGGGCTATCAGTACATCCGAGCCCAGTGGGGTGGCTACGGCGGTCGGCAGGCACTCCCCGCCGCGCCCAACGGAGCGCTGACCGGCGCCTACTACGACCCTGATGGCTACGCCCGGAGCGTCCTGACCCTCTTCGATCACCTTCGCGAGTCCCTGGGGTTCGGCGTCAACCTGCTTCATGACGTGCATGAGCGTCTGGCGCCCATCGAGGCAGTGCGTCTGGCGAAGTCCCTCGAACCTCATCGGTTGTTCTTCCTGGAGGACCTCCTGCCCCCCGAGCAGATCGATTGGTTCCGGCTCGTGCGGCAGCAGTGCACGACGCCAATGGCGATGGGCGAGTTGTTCGTGAACACCCAGGAGTGGAGGCCCTTGGTGGAGGAGCGGCTCATCGACTTCATCCGCTGCCACATCAGCGCCATCGGTGGCCTCACGGCGGCGCGGAAGATCCAGGTCATGTGCGAGCTGATGGGTGTGCGGACGGCGTGGCACGGCCCGGGCGATGTGTCGCCCGTTGGTCACGCCTGCAACGTCCATCTGGATGTCATGGCGCCGAACTTCGGGGTGCAGGAGTGGGCCGGGTTCCTGGATGTGGAGCAGGAGATGTTCCCCGGTTGTCCCGAGCTGCGCGATGGCTACGTGTACCCCAACGACAAGCCCGGCTGGGGCATAGATGTCGATGAGGCGCTGGCGGCGAAGTACCCCTGTCCCGAGGGCGTGCTGGACTGGACCCAGGCCCGCGTTCCCGACGGCTCGCCGGCGTACCCCTAGGCGTCGCCGGCTATATGGGTCTGTCCCGAGGGGTGAGCACGGCCGTCAGCCCGCCATCGACGTAGATGATCTGCCCCGTGATAAAGGCAGCGTCGTCGGATGCCAGGAAGGCGACGGCCGACGCCACATCCGATGGTAGCCCGAGGATCCCGAGTGGGAGCCGCCCCTGGTACGAGGCCAGCTCCTCCTCGGTGCCCCGGAACTCCCGGTGCTGCCGGATGGGCCCGGGCGCCACGCAGTTCACCCGTATGCCCAGCCTGCCGAGATCGGCTGCCATGGCTCGCGTCATCGAGTCCAGGGCGCCCTTGGTCGCGTCATAGGGGAGACCCCCGTAGTGTGCTCGGAGGGCGCCCACGGTGCTGATGTTGATCAGGTTGCCGGCGCCCTTCTCCCGCATGATCTCGGCGGCCCGCAGGCACAGCAGGTAGGGGCCGCGGATGTTCGTGGCGAGCTGGATGTCGAGCAGTTCCTCGGCGCCTCCCAGGAAGAAGCGACGCCGCAGGTCGGCGGCGTTGTTCACCAGTAGGTCCAGCGTGCCGTACCGCTCCATGACGCCATCGATGAGGCGGGCGATCCCCTCGTCCTCGCTAACGTCAGCGACGATGGGGAGCACGTCGGCGCCGTAGCTACGCAGCTCCTCGGTGGTCTCCTCGACCGCCTCGGGCGTGCGGCTGTTGATGACGACCTTCATCCCCTCGCGAGTGAGCCGCTCGGCGATCCCCCTCCCGATGTCCCGGGTGGATCCCGTGACGAGAGCGACCTTGCCGCGCAGTTCGGGGTAGCGTGCCGGTATGGCGAAGTAGGCGTCACGGTCGGGCATGGATGTCATCCTCGAGTCGGCCGACGAGGCCGAGGCGTAGTCGCGGAGCCCATGGGCCCCTGGAGTGTTCCGATGCCGCCGACGAACTCCTCGCCGCCACGCGTCACTCCGCGGAGATGACGATCCGGTCGTCGTAGCTGCCGTAGTAGGGAGCGTTGCAGTCGATCCAAGCGGCGAGGGCGTGCCACTCGTCGGGGCTCAGGCGAACGTCGTAGTGCCCCACACGCAGAAGCGCCATGAGGGGGCTGACGGCGGAGCCCGTCGAGTAGGGCGGCAGGGGTAGCTTCGGGCCGCCGTAGCCGTTCATGGTGACGTACGCGACGTGCGGCAGCAGGGCGAGGAAGGAGGTGCTCACGAAGTGCTGCGGACCCTCGTCCAGGTCCCCCGCGTGGGGAGCGACGACCATCTGGCCGCCACGTAGGTCCGGGTCGCCGCCCTCTCCGTGACAGGAGAGGCACTGGCGGTCGAGGACCGGCTGCACTACGTCATCGAAGCGCACGGGACCCGCACCCCAGGGAGGCGGTTCAGGCGTCGCCGGCTCGCGCTGAATGGCCAGGGGCATGGGCTGGCCCACGAGCGCCGACCGGCTCGGCTCCTCGTGACAGCCCACGCATCCGCGCGACTCGCCGGGGCGGAGATCGAGGTAGTTGCGCATCCGACGGATCTCTAGCAGGTCCTCGTCGAGGGCCTGGAAGTAGAGCATCCGGTTGGCCGGCAGCCGCATATAGGCTGAGCCGTCCGACTCGACGGGCACCATGCCGAGGATGCCGCGCATGTCCCAGCCACTTCCCACGCCCACGTCGACGCGGTGCGGGTCGGTGTGCCGCTCCTTCGGGTAGGTCTCGCAGACACGTAGCCAACGCACCGCCCCGGCCTCGACGCCATCGAGCCCCTCGTAGATGTTCTGCACATAGACCAAGGCGTCATCCTCGGACGACGGCAGCGTGGGCAGCACGGGCGGAGCAGGGCGGGGTCTCAGGGGTATGGGCGCATAGCACGACGCCTCCGAGAGGCGGTGGATGAGCTCCTTGTTGCCGAACCGGTCATAGAGGTAGAGGCCATATCCGTTGACGGTTGTGTTGTCCTCCTCGGGGCAGTAGGACACCAGGAAGAGGTCCTCCGACAGAGGCCACGGGGAGGCGTACCATCCGGTAGGGTTGTGGGTGTTTGAGATGGCAGGCAGATCACTGACGGCGTCACCGACTCGCTCGTCGAGCAGGCCTCCGCACTCTGGGTAACCGACCTCCGGCGTGAGGTTTGTCATGCCGGGGAGGCCCGCACGCAGGAGGTTCAGATCCGCGAGCATCAACGGGCCCACGCCGGTGTTGTGGTGGGCGGCCCCGATGGTGACCAGCTTGGATGATCCCGGAACCTGTCGGGCCTCCTGCATGGCGATGGGACCTCTCGAGAAGGCATACCAGTCGCCGTAGGCGAGGCGCGCATCGGTTCCGTCCGGTCGCACGGACCAGAGTTGCTGGATGACGTTGTACGCCTTCATGACGTAGTCCCAGCGCGTGTAGAGGATCCGCCCATCGTTCATCACCGACGGGAAGAACTCCGTGTCCTGTGGCTCCGTGATGGGCACGGGGTTGGAGCCGTCCGCTTCCATCGCCCAGAGGCCGAAGACGAGCGCCCAGTCTCCACACTGCACGAGGTGTCCGTCGCGCGATGACGTGAACGCGATCCGCCCATCGGGCAGGTAGCAGGGCTCGGTGTCCTCGGACCCGGGACTGTCGGTGAGTCGCCTGAGGCCCGAGCCATCGACACCGATCTCGTACAGGTCGTACATGATGCACGCGCCGCCTCGATACCCGCTGCTGTCGGCGGGGTTGAGCGGGTCGTAGAGTGCGTGGCCTGCCGCCCACGCATAGGGTGTCGGCGCCTCCCGAGGGGCGGCGTAGGGGAAGACGATGCGGGTCCCGTCGTAGGAGAGGTCGGGTCGTCCCACGCCGCCTCGCTCTGCCATCCCCGGCGGCAGCAACCGGGTGAGCGCGCCATCGGGGGCGAGCTCCTCCAGGACGCAGAGGTTCGCGCCGGGGGTCTGATGCTCGCCCACGCGATGGGCGCACTGGTGGTTGCCGCTGGGCCACTGGCGTTCCACGAAGAGCAGGCGGCCAAAGTCGATGGCGGGGTGAGCGAAGAGCAGGCCGCGCACCGCCCACCGTGCCCGGAGGTAGAGGCTCAGGGCCTCATCGGGTGGGGACGTTACCTCCATGGCCGTGATCCCGCGGCACGCGAGGAGGCGCTCCCGCTCTACCGGTTCACCCTGAGGATCGGTGCTCCACAGTTCTAGGCCGGATAGGACGGCATTCGCGCCGGCGATGTGGCGAACCCGGATCTCGATTTCGCCGTCGCCCGTCGTCTCCTGGGGCAACGCGTCCACACACTCCGTCACCATGCCGCCCGGGACCAGGATCTCGCGGATCTGCTGGCCATCCACGGCGAGGGCCAAGCTGCGCTCAGCATCGACCCCGCAGAGGGTGCGGAGACGGAACTCGGCCTTCGCGTTGAGCCCAGTGAAGCGGTAGATCACCACTTCGGGGTCCCAGGAGACCGTGACGAGCCGTGTCGGGAGGCCGCCCGCGGGGCTGCGCGGCGCACGCAGGTAGGTGTAGTCCTGGCCGCGCTCCCGGCCTCCGTCCAGTGGCGATCCCGCGCCGCACACGGCGGCGCGGACGAGGTGCCAGCCATCCTCCGCGATCAGAGGATCCTCGGCCGGATCCTTCGCGTCCCACGGCAGCCCGTCGAGGGTGGTCTCCGCTTCGCGCAGAAGGGCGAGCAGGTCGGCGGCGGCGGGCTCGGCGCGAAGGAGCGAGGCCAGGGCACGGCCCCGGGCGATCACCGCCTCGATGGACTCCCGCGATCCCATGGCCCGTCCCAGGGTGTACTCCTGGCGGGCCCAGTCGCGCTCGATCGCCTCTCTCGCGACCTCGCTGGGGCCATCGGCCCAGGCAAGCAGGGGCAGGAGGCACACGATAACGACAGGCAGCCATAGGGGGCATCGCGGCATGGGCTCCATTGGCATGCCCCTGAGTTCGGCGCTGGGTAGGGTGGCCCTCCAGTGGCCGGCCCGGTCAGTCGACCAGCCGAACCTCGATGTGTTGGTCCACGGAGACGCCGGCCACCGACTGACGCCGCCCCCCAGGACAGAGGATCTCCACATCGATGGGGGCAGCGTGCGCCCCGAGGCCGAAATGCAGCATGAGGTCGCTCTGGTTGCCTTCGCCGGTGCCAGCCTCCACCTGTCGGACCAGCACGCGGTCGGGCAGGTTGATGCGCGCCTGAGCGCCCACCGCCGAGCGGTTCACCGTGACACCGTCGCCGACGAGGGTGATCTCCAGCCAGTGGCCCTGAGCGGCCTGGTTCTCGAAGAGAATGCCCCCCGCCGCCAAGTCGAGGTCGCCGTCCCGATCATAGTCCGCCCAGGCCGCCTGGTACGTCGCCGGCAGGCCGCCGAGCCCCATCTCCTCGGTAGCGTCCACGAAGACGAAGCCACCCTCGTTTCTGAAGAGCACGGGGTAGTTCTTGACCCCGAAGGACGCATCGGCGTAGACGGTGGTGAAGAAGAGGTCGAGGTCGCCGTCGCTATCGTAGTCGGCTGCAGCCGGCGAGGCGTAGGACTCCTGGTAGAACACGCCGCACGTGCCCATGTCCTCGAAGCGGTAGTTACCCTCGGGGCCGGTGTTCCGAAGGAAGCGCGACTTCGGCTGGTCCCCACGGCTATCCACATGAGCGAAGTTGCCAGCGAAGAGATCGAAGTGCCCGTCGCCATCGAAGTCGCCCCACGCGGAGCCGATCGAGTGGCCGCCGGCGAAGCCCTCCGAAGCGGCGACGACGCCATACTCCTCCGCCATCTGAGCGAGATTGCCGTCTCCGTCGTTCACCCACAGTAGGTTCGGCTGCAGACGATAGTTGGATACGTAGACGTCCGCATCGCCGTCCTCGTCGAAGTCGCAGGCCGTGACCCCTCGTGCACGGGTCGACGCGTCGCTCCAAGTCAGGTCGAAGCCGCCGTCCCCGCGGTTCGTGAGCACCATGTCAGGGTAGGTGATCTGGTCGTCCCAGTTCTCGTAGCCGCCGACGTAGAGGTCGACGAGAGCGTCGCCGTTCAGGTCCGCCCAGCAAGCGCCTCGTGACACGCAGGCGGGATGCTCGGGGCTGGGCAAGGGCGCGAGGGTGGCGGCTCCGTCATTGCGCAGTAGCGCCAACGAGGCCCAGGAGAACAGGTCGTTCAGACCATCGTTGTCCAGGTCGGCCGCGACCGCATAGGGGACATCCACGACGCGCGTGAAGCCGTCGGTCCCTCCGTTGACCCACAGGGCCCCGCCCGCGGCGAGGTCTGGGTAGCGATCGCCGTTGAAGTCGAACCAGCACGCCGCGCCGGTGCCGAGGCTGAGCCCGAGGTCGGCAGTTCGGTCGACGAACCGGCCCTGGGCGCCGCAGGTAGAACTCAGCAGGCACGCGAGAGCGAGGGACCATCGTAGGGAGGTCAGCACTAGACCGTCCCCTCGTGGACCTGCCGAATGAGGCCGCTGCCAATGGCGGCGAGGGCCGCATGAGACCCCGCGAGCCCGCCCCCAGCGTTGACGTAGCCCGTCTCGCCACGGGCAACGAGGGTCTGGTGGGCCGCGGCGATGCATGCCCCCTCCCAGAACAGCTCCCGGAGCATCGGGCTGAGGGGGTTGCCGCCCTTGCAGCCCGGCTGGAGAGGTATCAGCTCGAGGGTGTTGTGCTCTGTGCCGACCGTCAGGGCGATCCCTGCCTCGCGCAGATGTGGCGCGTGGGCCTCGACCTCCTGGAGGTCGTTCCTACGCGGGATGTACTGGGCCATGTGGATGCCCCGCGCATGAAGCTGCTCCACCAGGGCCGTGGGATCAGCCTCGAACGCGTTGATGGGGCTCGCGCCATCGAGGAGGATTGGGTAGCAGGGGATGCCGCCCAGCCCGAGGATGGTCTGGCGGGCCGTCTCGAAGTCGACGAACCCCTCGGGCACGTAGGCCGGCTTGCCCGCTTTCAGGAGCGCGCTACGGAGCTCATTCTGGCAGGCGACCGGATCGCCGGGGCTCTTGAGCGGCGCGCCCGCGGCGCGTTCGAGCATGGCGGGCAGATCAGCGGTCCCAGCCTCGAAGAGCGCCTCCTGCAGGGCCTGGACCACATGCCGCTCCTGCAGCACGACGGAGGAGCGCTCAACGCCATGGCGTGCCACCAGGCGGTCAGCGATCTCATCGACGCTCAACCGGACGGGCACGCCGCGCTCCTCCATGAGTGCGTTGACGGCGTCCACCATGGAGGCCATGCGCTGCTCATCGCCCTCGCGGATCCGGCGGAGCACCTCGGCGGGTCCTGGGGGCGGGTCGACGATGCGCGCCGTCGCGACGCCACAGAGATAGATCCGACCCGGGTTCCCGGGGTCGTTCGTCTTGACGCCCGCTGCGCCGAGCTCCTGATCGTAGGTGATGATCTCCAGGCCGTAGCCTGGGAAGATCCCCGCGGCGAAGCAGAGGTCAGCGAACTGGGCGTAGATGCGGTGATCGTAGTAGTTGCTGGCGCCGAGCATCGCCTGTCCCTGCTCCACGGCCAGGCCGATGATCTGCTCGACCGTATCGAAGGCCGAGAAGTTCGGCGGCACGTGGATGTGGGCGTTGTGGGGCAGGGGAGAACCGAGGTCAGA
>JAEAME010002338.1_pt1 | contig 11219 bp, 10 predicted proteins | sample 8958731 | NCBI WGS metagenome assembly JAEAME01 (sample SAMN16933194, study PRJNA681113) | bioreactor sludge metagenome | isolation source: anerobic bioreactor sludge (Control) | place: India:Bengaluru | collected 2018-10-24 | reverse complement strand
CGCATTGTGCCGATTTAATGGTTATGCATTGGAATCAGTAATCATATATCCTGCAAAATCCTCCTCTTTTAGGATGGATCCCCGGAGCTATGATTGCGGCATCTCGACCTATCCGCTTCTCGGCATGACTGTCGGTGAAATGCTCATATCGGTATCGGCCCGCTTCCCGGATACGGAAGCGGTGGTATCGGTCCACCAGGGCATCAGGTGGACCTACAAAGAACTCCTCTCCCAGGTGAACAGCCTGGCAAAGGGCCTGATGGCACTCGGGGTCGAGAAAGGTGACCGGGTGGGGATCTGGGCGATGAATTATGCCGAATGGATCGTCGTCCAGTTTGCGACTGCCACGATCGGCGCCATAATGGTGAACATCAACCCTGCGTACCGGACGTACGAACTGGAATACGTGCTGAAGCAGGCTGAGATCCAGACCCTGATCCTCCAGGGGAGGTTCAAGACTTCGGATTACGGGGGGATGTTCTACGAGGCGTGTCCCGAAGCAAACGAGTCGCATCCGGGAAAACTGAATTCTGAAAAGTTCCCGTTCCTGAAAAACGTGGTCTTTATCGGCGATATGGCCTACCCTGGCATGTATTCCTGGCCTGACCTGATGAAGAGAGGTGAAGAGATCAGCAGCGACGAACTGGTAGCCCGCGCTGAGATGCTCGATTTTGACGATGCCATCAATATCCAGTATACCAGCGGGACGACCGGGTTCCCGAAAGGCGTCGTGCTCACCCATCACAGCGTCCTCAACAACGGGTATATCATCGGCGAGGGGATGGGTTTTTCAGAAAAAGACCGCCTCTGCATCCCGGTACCCTTCTACCATTGTTTCGGGATGGTGCTCTCGAACCTCGCGTGCGTGACCCACGGAACGACCATGGTCCTTCCGTCGCCCACCTTCAACGTGGAGGATGTGCTGAAAACCATCGAGCAGGAACAGTGCACGGCAGTGCATGGTGTCCCGACCATGTTCATCGCCGAGCTGTCCCACCCTGACTTTCCGCAGTATTCCATGGCATCGCTCAGGACCGGGATCATGGCCGGGTCCCCCTGCCCTATCGAGGTGATGAAGGAGGTGAACCGGAAGATGAACATGTCCGAGATCGTGATCGTCTACGGCCAGACAGAGACCTCCCCGGGGATCACCATGACGACCACGAAGGACCCGGTGGAACGGCGTGTCTCCACGGTGGGCAGGGTATTTCCCCACACTGAGGTGAAGATCATCGACCCGAAGAGCGGGAAGATTCTCCCCCGGGGGGAGATAGGCGAGATCTGCGCCCGGGGCTATTGTGTGATGAAGTGCTACTACAACAACCCGAGCGCCACCCATGCAACCCTTGACAGCAACGGCTGGAACCATACCGGGGACCTCGGAACCATGGATGACGAGGGCTACGTGAGGATCGTAGGCAGGCTGAAGGACATGGTGATCCGGGGCGGGGAGAATATCTACCCCCGGGAGATCGAGGAGTTTCTCCACCACCATCCGAAGGTTGCCGATGTCTATGTCATCGGGGTCCCGGACAGCAAATACGGGGAGGAACTGATGGCCTGGGTCATGTCAAAAGAGGGCGTTTCCGTGAACGAGGAGGAGATCCTGGAGTTCTGCCGGGGAAAGATCGCCCACTACAAGATCCCGCGGTATGTAAAATTCGTGACTGAATTCCCGATGAGCGTGACGGGAAAGATCCAGAAGTACAGGATGCGCGAGGTATCGATACAGGAACTGCACCTGGAGGAAGCCTCCCACATCGAGACGGCGTAAGCGGCAACGCTGCCTCCCTTTTTCCCCGGATATCCCCCGGCTGGAACATCCCGTGCCCCTCACATCGCTCATTCGCGTCCCGGGCCAGGGGAGCGTCGAGGTGGGGGATTAGCGATTCCCTGTCCTGTGTTTCAGATCTGCAGCCGCAGCGGATGCGTTGCAGAGGACCTCCTCTTCTCCTGGTATGAACCGGTCCATCATCAGCACGCTGCCTCCGCAGATCACGGTGGACACAGCGGATCCGTTGCAGGAATATACCGCGTTAGAGCTGATGCTGTGCAGCGGGGTATTGCAGATGGCGTCCCGGTCGAGGAGGATGATATCGGCAGGTGCTCCGGGAGCGATGATGCCCGACATGAGCCCGAGCGCCCGAGCTCCCCCCCTCGTTGCAGCCGAGAGCATCTCTGTAGCAGGCAGGAGTGTCGGCGCGTTCCAGAAAAATTTCTGGAGGAGGGCGCCGGTCTTCATCTCCTCGAACAGGTCGAGGTTGTTGTTCGATGAGCAGCCGTCCGTCCCGAGCGATACATTCACCCCTGCCTCTTTCATCCAGTGGTAGGGCATTGCCCGGTTCACGGCCAGTTTCATGTTGCTTGCCGGGTTGTACGCGACTGATACCCCCCGTTCTCCGAGGATAACGCATTCCCCCCGTTCAAGCCAGCAGCAGTGGGCTGCCACGGTCCGCGGGGTGAGAATGCCGCACCGGTCGAGGACCTGCAGCGGTCGCATCCCCCATACCTTCATTGAATCGGCGACCTCCTGTTCCGTCTCGGCAAGGTGAATGTGGATCCCGATCCCCTCCTCCCTGCTGTATCCGGCGAGCCACCTGAGCCCTTCCTGCGAGACCGTGTAGATTGCATGGGGTCCCGCTCCTGCCCTGATCCTCGGGTTATCCATCGATTTTACCCGGGCGACGAACCGTTCGGTTGCCCGGATCTCGCGCTCCCGGCGCTCCTCGTCCCCAAGGTCGATGAACCCGTACGTCAGGACAGACCGCAATCCCGCATCCGCCACTGCCCGGGCGGCATCCTCCATGAAAAAATACATGTCCTGGAACGCGGTGGTGCCGGTCCTGATCATCTCGAGGCAGGCAAGCCGGGTACCCCAATACACATCATCCCCCGTCAGGTGGGCTTCAGCGGGCCAGATCTTTTCGGAGAGCCACTGCTGCAGGGGCATGTCATCGGCAAATCCCCGCAGGAGGGTCATAGCCGCATGGGTATGGGTATTGACGAGGCCCGGGAGGGCAACCGAGCGGGTGCCATCGATACAACAGTCGGCCTCACCCCCATATTTTCTGCCGGCATCCGGCCCGGCAGCAACGATGATGCCTTCGTCGCTGATGCATATATCGATCACTCCTTCTTCGGTAAGGGCCCCCTGTATCAGGATCGACCCCGGCTTTTCCGGGAATCCTTCAGGCCGGTCCCGTCTCATGCCAGCCCCTCCATAATCCGCTGCACCATCGCACCGGTCCGGTCCTTGTTCGCCTCGGCACATGCCAGGATATGCTCGTAGGTGAGGGTTTCAGGAGAGAGCCCGTTGGCATAATTGTCCACGGTGCAGAGCGCGGCGATCTCCATCCCGAGCTCCCGTGCCAGGGTTGCCTCCGATGCTATCGTCATCCCGACTATGTCGGCACTGGCAGCGAGCAGGCGGACCTCGGCGGCCGTCTCGATCCGCGGCCCGGGAGTCTGGACATACACCCCCCCCTGCCGTGCTTCAGGAATGAGTGCAGCGAGCTCCCGGGAAAATTCAGGGGAGAATCCCGGGTGGACATGCCGGATCGCATGCTCGTGGATGGAGGGGATGGATGTCATGCTCATGTAATCAGAGGGGATGATCACCGATCCCGGCACTATCCCGCGCTTCAGGGACCCTGCTGACCCGATGACAACGAGCCGTGTGACGCCGCAGATCGCAAGTGCGGCGAGGTGCGACCGGAAATTGATACGGTGAGGGGGACGGTTGTGCTGGTGGCGCAGGAGCAGGGCGCAGTCCCCACAGAGCACTTCAGAATTTCCAAACGGGGTGAAAATCACCCGTTCCTCTCCGTCAGGCAGCCTTGAAAAGAGGAGGCTTGTCCCCCCGATGATTCCCAGCATGGCGTCTCTCCAGATCTTCATTATAGTGAGCACTCGTGCGTGATGTATCATTTTCGGTCCTGCCCTCTCCACACCATCCCGCAAGCTGTATCTGCCGGCGGATCCAGATCTTCTGTTCATGGGCAGGTTTGCCACGGTTGAAGAGGATGCGGTCAGGAGGGGTGAATGCACCGACATCTATTTTGTCAGGACTGAGGAGGTCCTCCGGCAGTCCGGCAGAAACCCGGTCATTGCCATGGAGGTGACGGCAGCCAGCCTCCCAGGGGAATGGGCGGTGTTCTGCGGCCTCGATGATGTCCTCTCCCTCATGGAAGAGATCCCGGTCACGATCGATGCAATGGACGAGGGGACTCTCTTTTTTCCCGGGGAACCGGTGCTCAGGATCGAGGGGCACTACCTGGACTTTGCCCGGTACGAGACAGCGTTGCTCGGTTTTCTCTGTCATGCCTCGGGAATCGCAACCGCCGCAGCATCCATCAGGTGCATCTCCGGGGGAAAGAAGATCTATTCGTTTGGATCCCGGAGACAGCACCCGGCCATAGCCACGATGGTCGAGCGCGCAGCATGGATTGGGGGCGTTGACGGGGTCTCGAACACGGCTGCTCCCGAACACGTCCCGCTTGCCGGCACCATGCCCCACTCCTTTGTGATGTGCTATCCCTCTCCGGAGGAGGCGTTCGAGGCCTTTGACCGGTACGCCGATCCCGCTGTTCCCCGGATCTTTCTCTGCGACACCTTCTGTGACGAGAAGAAGGAGTCTTTGGCTGGTGCGCGCTCCGGGGCGCAGGGGGTGAGGCTGGATACCCCGAGGTCCCGGAGGGGGAACATGAGGGCAATTCTCGAGGAGGTCAGGTGGGAGCTGGATGCTGCGGGATACCCTGACGTACAGATCGTGCTTTCCGGGGGGCTGACGCGGGAGGATGTGATCGCGTACCGTGACATCGTGGACGCGTTCGGGGTGGGGGGTGCGATCGCCAATGCCCCGGTGGTGGACTTTGCCATGGACATCGTCTCTGTCGACGGGGTGCCCTCTGCCAAGCGTGGCAAGAAGAGCGGGAAGAAGCAGGTCTGGGACGTACAGGGCGGCCGGCATGTGCTTCTGCCGTCCGGGCAGCCCGGGCCTGCAGGAGGAACTCCTCTCCTGTCTACGTTTATCAGGAACGGGGTCGTCCTGAAACGGCATCCGCTCTCTGCGGCGCGGGACCGGCTCATGGGATACCTGCCGCGGCTGGATCGGTCAGGCTGATAACGAACCCGGTCCTGGGGGATTCTTTCCCGGACCCCCAGGCTCCCGATAAACAATTCTTTTAACCAAGCGTGACCAACTTAGGAGGAGCGGGCCGATAGATCAGAGGAAGATCGCTTCCTTGGCATGGAAGAGGCCGCGGGTTCAATTCCCGCTCGGTCCATTGCTTCTCAACTCCTTTGTTCATGATTTTGCAATGAAACAGGCTCCGCCTTTTTCATACTTTACGCCAGACCACAGGGGGGTCATAGGTGGTTGTTCATGATTTTACCATGAAACGCCTATGATACCCAACGATCACCAGCCCCGCTCGTGAAAACCGCATTCGCGGTTTTCATCCGGGGGTATGTGACGAAGGAGTCTCCTGTGCCTTTCGTACCCAGTTTCAGATCGGAGTTTTTTTACCTGTAAGAAGTGATGTAGCATCGATCAACCGTGGGCCTCAAGGAATGGATAATTCCCCAGGATGCAATCTTTTTTGACCATTTCGACCGTCTCTCCGCAGTGCTTGTGCTGGCGTCCTATCGCCTTGTGGATCTCACCGATAATTTTGGCGACCTGAAGGAGTATGCCAAGCAGATCAAGCAGCTCGAACACGAGGGTGACAAGATCACCCATGAGATCTACGAGCAGCTGAACCTCAGTTTCATCACCCCGCTCCAGCCCGACGAGATCTCGCATCTCGCATCGTCCCTTGACGACGTCCTCGATTACATCGATTCGACGACACGGAAGATGGACTATTACGAGATCCCCGAGATCGACTCGTACATGCGGGAGCTGATACGGCTTATCCAGCTCTCGGTGATCGAGATCGAGCAGGCGGTCAAGTGCATCCGGTCGATCAAGGACCCGATGCAGATCGAGAAGCGGTGTATCGAGGTGAACCGGCTCGAGAATGTTGCCGATGACGTCCTTGCTCATGCAATCAAAGACCTCTTCAAGACCAAGAGTGCGGTGGACATCATCAAGTACAAGGACATCTACGAATACCTTGAGATTGCGACGGACAAGTGCGAGGACGTGGCCAACATCCTCTCCGATCTCGCGATCCGGCATTCCTGATCCGGGGGATTCTGCGGGTGAAAACCAGGTGAATACAGGATATGGTTCTCGTGAACAGGGTGCCGGGATTGTGGTGACGCCATGCTAGTCCCGACCCCGGACATCATCGCGTTTATCATTTTCATCGCGCTCGCGTTTGATTTCACCAACGGGTTCCACGATTCGGCAAACTCGATCTCAACCGTCATCTCCACAAAAGTGCTTTCGCCGCAAAAGGCAGTTGTGTTTGCCGCGTTCTTCAACTTTATCGCAGCATTTTTCTTCGGTGTCGCTGTGGCGAGCACCATCAGCAAGATCATCAATCTCAATTACGTTGATACCGTGATCGTCCCCTACATCATCCTCGCCGCTCTTCTGGGGGCGATAGGATGGAACCTGATCACCTGGTATTCCGGCCTCCCTACCTCATCTTCCCATGCCCTTATCGGTGGCCTTACCGGAGCCGGTATCGCAGCAGCGGGGCTTGTCGCAATAAAACTCGGTACATTGGACACCATTATCATCTTCATGGTCCTCTCCCCGATTATCGGGTTTATCCTCGCCTTCTTCTTCATGGCATGTGTGCTCTGGATCGCGAAAGGGGCCCAGCGTATGGTCGCTGAGCGGCATTTCCGGAGATTGCAGCTCTTCTCTGCTGCAGCCTACAGTTTCAGCCATGGCACGAACGACGCCCAGAAAACGATGGGGATCATCACTCCCCTCCTTTTCAGTATCGGGTATTATGGCGCTTCAGTCGATCCGAACAACCTGCCGGTCCCGATGTGGGTTATCCTGGCAGCCCATGCGGCGATAGCGCTCGGGACACTCACGGGAGGATGGCGGATCGTGAAGACAATGGGGTACAATATCACCCGCCTCAGGCCAGTGGACGGGTTCGCCGCCGAAACATCCGGTGCTGCGACAATCATCGGGGCCTCGATTGCGGGTATCCCCGTCAGCACTACCCATGTCATCTCCTCCTCGATCATGGGAGTCGGGGCAACCCAGGGTGCCGGCCAGGTGAGGTGGGGTGTGGCGCGGCGGATCATGTGGGCGTGGATCCTCACCATCCCGGTGAGCGCGTTCATGGGCTTTGTCTTTTTTACCGGGATTTTTTACCTTGTGAACCTCGTATGATGGTGTGGCAGCAGTCCCCAGGACCAGAATAGGAGACCCAAGGGAGAGTGCCCTGACTTCAACCACTCTCTTTCCACAAAAATAAGATGCCACTCCCTTCTGGCGTGCCTGGGGGTGCTCCTTCTGCTCACCTCTGCCGCTCTGGCATCCCCACTATCCGACAGGGCGGTATCCGGGCATCGGAGTGGTGCTGCCTATTCCTGGTTCTTCTGCTGCACCACTTCAGCATAATACCTGCAGAGGTGGGAGACCAGGCAGGTGGTGCAGGCCGGTTTTCGTGCCGTGCATATCGCCCGGCCATGCGATATCAGCACATCGGTCAGAATCCCCCAGTCCTTTTCCGGGAAGAGGCGCATCAGGTCTTTTTCTATGCCTTCTGCATTCGCCGCGTCTGAAAAACCGAGCCGTCCTGCGAGCCTGAACACATGGGTATCCACCGCCACTCCCTTGTTGATCCCAAATCCATGATAGAGCACGATATTGGCCGTCTTTCTCCCTACCCCCGGGATTGTCAGGAGATCTTCCATGGTATCGGGGACCGCTCCATCGAACCGCTCGATGAGTGCCCGGGATGCAGCGATGATATGCTTTGCCTTCGCATGAAAGAAACCGGTACGGTGAATGATCTGTTCCACCTCGGCGATATCTGCCATCGCAAGGGAATCTGGGTTGGGGAAACGGGAGAAAAGGTCATCCCTGACTGCATCCACTGACTTATCGGTTGTCTGCGCAGAGAGGATGGTGGTGATCAGCACCTCGAACGGGGGTGCAGAATACCGTTCGCAGGCCCACCGGTCAGGGTATCTCCCGGCAAGCAGGGAAAACAGCCGGCGGGCTTTCTTCGTATCCATGCGTGAATAATTGCTGCTCATAATCCATAAAATGGGTCCGATGCGGGAGAAGAGATGGGGTAGGGCAGATTCGAACTGCCGTCAAAGCGTCCCAAACGCTCTAGGATGGACCAGGCTACCCTACTACCCCTGATATGAGGAGGATGGTTGGTCAGACACCCAAAAATAGTTACCTGTCCCGTTCATGTTCCCCTGACAGGCAGCGGCCTCTCGCCACTCCTGGTGACCAGGCTCCCGGAATAGGTGCCTGAAAGGAGCGCACGCGACAGGTTGCCCGGGTCGCGGCCATCAATGACGAGCAGCGGGATGCCCGAGCGCTGGATCACCTTTGCGGCGATCATATCGATCACCGTGTTCGCGCCTGCCTTGAGCGATCCGGTCCCCACGATCTCCAGCAGCCGTTCGGGAGTGAGCTGGTCGAGCCGTTCGGCTGTCGGATCGGTCCTGGGATCCGCGGTGTAAATGCCGTCCACCGAAGTGAGGTTGACCATCAGGTCTGCCCCGCACCGCTCTGCAAGGACTGCAGCCACCGCATCCGTGGTCTGGGCGGGGGTGACCCCGCCCATCAGGACGATCTTGTCTCCTGCCCCGTAGGCCATCGCCTCGGCCTGGCTTTCCGCAATGAGGGGGCAGGCCGCCTCACCGAGCGCACCGGCAAGCAGCATCGCATTCAGCCTGGTGACCGCAACCCCGATCTCATCAGCCAGGGCTTCGGAGCAGCCGATCTCCCGTGCTGCCGTGATGTATCTCCGGGCCTCCCCGCCGCCTCCGACCACCACATACAACCGGACATACCCGGCGATCTCCTGCAGCACCGTAGCGTAGCGGGCTATCCGGTGCTCTTCAAGGGCAGGGATGAGCACGGATCCGCCCAGCGAGAGAACGACCTTCTTCATGCACCCAATGGTTTCTTTATACGCTACATATAATTGTTGAAGATGATCCGCTGCCCGGTCTGCAGGAGTGCCGATATCTACAGGGTCGCTGGGGGGTGCATCGGCGAGGTGTACCGGTGCAAGCGCTGCGGTTACTACGGCTCTTTCATGGTAGAAGAGGACGAACCTGCCCGGAAGGAGGAGGAGTGATCCGGGGCGCGGCCGGACGAAGTCACCGGCACTTTTATCGTGCGAAAGCATGGAAAATCTCCTCTTGATGGAAGACTGGCACGAGGCGCTGCAGTATCAGAAAGGCGAAAACCTCGAGGTTGCATGCTCGCTCTGCAGTCACCGGTGCCGCATAAAGGACGGGAAGCACGGCATCTGTGGTATCCGGCTCAACCGGGCTGGCACGCTGTACGCGACCACATTTGGAAAGGTGAGCGCAGAAGCAGTCGACCCCATAGAAAAAAAGCCCCTTTACCATTTCCTCCCCGGGACACTCTCGTACTCGCTCGGGGGAGTCGGGTGCAACTTCCACTGCGAGCACTGCCAGAACTGGCATATCTCCCGGCAGGGTCCTGATGCGATCGCGCTGGCAGACCTCGCCCCAGAAGAGGGAGTCAGGAGGGCTCTTTCCCGGCATTGCGGGAGCATATCGTGGACGTACAACGAACCCACGATCTGGCACGAATACCCGCTCGAGATGGGGGGCCTGGCAAAGAAGGAAGGGCTCGGGACCGTGTATGTGACCAACGGGTACATCACGGAGGAGGCGCTTGGGGAGATAGGGACGGTCCTCGATGCCTTCAGGGTGGATATCAAAGCCTTTTCAGACGAGTTCTACAGGAAGGTCTGCGGTGCAAAACTGCAGCCGGTCCTCGATGCGACAATCAGGGCCCGGGAACTCGGGCTTCATATCGAGGTCGTCACCCTAGTCATCCCCGGCCTGAACGACTCACCAGAGGAGACCGGGGCACTCATCCGCTGGATACTCGAACACCTGGGGCCGGAGACCCCTGTCCATTTCAATGCATATCACCCGGATTACCGGATGAAGGAGCCGGGACCGACCCCGGTTGCGGTCCTTGAGCGGATCTACCGGCAGGCCCGGGAGATCGGCATGCAGTACCCGTATCTTGGGAACGTTTACAAGCACCGGTTCGAAAACACGTACTGTCCGGTATGCGGGGCACTCCTTATCGAACGGCAGGGGTTCTCATCGGTGTTCAGGCACCTTTCAGCACACCGGTGCACACAATGCGGGGAAGCGATACCATACGTCAGCAAAACAGACTGAGGAAGGGAAAGTCCCTGCGTTCCTCGTAGACAGGATGCTTGGGACGCTCTGCCGTTACCTGAGGTTCATGGGGTACGATGCAGAGAGTGCCCTCTCCCTAAGCGAGGGAAACCCCCGTGAGGACACCCTCCTCATCAGGTCCGCGGAGCGGAAGAATCGGGTCCTGCTCACCCGGGACAGGGAGCTGGCCAGGCGGGCCGGGGCCCGGGCCGTCCTCGTATCGGGTGATAATGTCCTCGACCAGGTCGCTCTGCTCGCTGCAAAAGGGCTCATCGATCCGAAACTCAGGATGAACCGGTGTTCGATCTGCAATGAACCCCTCAGGCCTGCACGCGAATGCGAAATCTCTTCAGCCTCGTATGCTCCAAAACACCATGGAGATCTCAGTTTTTTCTGGTGCAGGAACTGCAGGAAGCTCTACTGGATGGGCTCCCATTGCGAAGATCTCAAAAAAAGAATAAAGGGGATTTTGTAGTCGTTACGGGTTTTTTCCGGATTCAGGTACTCTTTGCTGCAGCGGCTTTCTCGCTCATCTGGCTTCTTCTCCGGAGCCAGACCAGCTCCTTCTCCTCCCAGGCAAAGCTCTGCATCGGGAGGACAGAAACCTCCCCTGGAACGCCGGAAACATCAGTGTTCTTTGGGACGACGAGGATCTTTTTCGGCGATGCAAGACCAGGGACGGGGTCGGTTTTTGCCATGGCCATGAGAGAAGCCGTGGTGGCAGGTGTCACGACCCGGTCAAACGAGACCAGTACGTGGGCACCTTCCGACTTTCCGAGGATTCTCCTTGCCACGACGAACCCCTGCTCTTTTCCTGCTGATTGTATCGCATTCTTGATCTGCCATCCGTCAACGCTGGGATAGAGCTTCTTGAGTTCCTTTCTTACAAA
>JAEAME010002336.1_pt1 | contig 11227 bp, 6 predicted proteins | sample 8958731 | NCBI WGS metagenome assembly JAEAME01 (sample SAMN16933194, study PRJNA681113) | bioreactor sludge metagenome | isolation source: anerobic bioreactor sludge (Control) | place: India:Bengaluru | collected 2018-10-24 | reverse complement strand
CCGTTTTCTTGACCATTGGGGTATCGATCTCGATGCCATTCAAAAGGCAGTTGATTATGTGTCTGAGCAAGGGGGTGGAAGAGTAGTTATACCCGGAGACAAATCCAGTCCTTATGGCAGGAGATACATAATAACCAATATAAAAATGAAGAACAATGTCGAGTTACATATTGAAGAAGGTGCGGTGCTTTGGCAATCTCCGAGAAAATCAGATTATGCATATGACGTAGCTTTTGGACATGATGTAAACTTACCGGGAATAAACTGGGCACATGCGGCTTCATGCCATAATCTGCCCATGATACAGGGAAATCAGGTTTCAAATGTAAAAATAACGGGTAAAGGGATAATACGGTCGTCGGATATAGGAAGCGAAAATGTAGACGGTGTATCCTATGATTCATTGGTTGTAAATTGTGACAATACTATACATTTGGTCCCGATAGGATTCTATAAATGCACCGGTGTTGAAGTAAGAGATGTTAGTCTTAAAAGAACAAATAACTATCATATTAATATGCGTACATGCAAAAATGTATATATAGCTAATGTTTTTATGGATGAAGTAGGTTGTGTAAGCGGTGACGGTATTTCTGCAACAGTCGGGACAAAGAATATGACAATTGACCGCTGCTTTTTATACACGAACGATGATGCGGTAACAATCTGTTCAACTTACAACGACCCAAGAGGCTTGTCCTGGTGGTTTGCACAACCTAAAGGTGATAATTGTATAGATAACCTGACTGTAAGACACAGTAACTTATATGGAGGGCACGGGATTACTTTCATCACATGGGGAACCGATAATCCCGATCTTTCAAAACAGGAGATAAAGAATATTACCGTATATGATAATGTTTTAAACGGCGGCGGTTACAGTGTTGGCTCATGGGGTGATAATCCTTATTATGGAGGACCTTTTAACGGTCTTGAAACCGATGATTATTCACCTGTTAAGTGTGTGAGGTTTTATAACAATATATATATGAAAGCTACGGATATAAGTCCCGTTAAAGGTACAGATATTATAACCGATTGCGATATGCACAGCTCAAAAGACTTTCTTTACGGCGATTTTGAGCGAACAAACTCAGAAAAAGGATGGATAACAGGTTTATCGAACTGGCAGTATGATAAAGATACGGACATAGGTACCGTAAAAAGGAGCACGGTACAAAAAGGATCAGGCTATGTGGGATTTTTAAAGTCAAAAGGAAGACTCTATCAGGGTTTGTACATGGTAGAAGGAAAGCATGTATTTTCTACAGATGTTTTTCTAAAGACAAAGTCTCAGGCAAGACTTTTTGTTATTGATTCTTTGACCGGTAAGGTAATTGCGGAAAAAAAGATTACATCATCAAAATCGTTTAAAAATGTAAGTCTGTCATTTGAATGTGATACTAAAATCGAATGCTATATCGGTATAGAACTTTTAAATAACGGAACAGTATACATCGACAATTGTAAGGTTACCTCACAGACAATAGTATACCCTCAATATTTTATAGTTGACTTTGATGAAAACGCATTTGACTGCTTTGAGTATCTCAGGTGGAAAAAAGTTAATAAAGATAATAATACATATATAGCTTTACCGTCATATTTAAGCGGTGTGTTTAAAATACAACCGAATTACAAATATAAAGATTGTGAAATAAGCTTATCCATAATGCTTAATTCCGTTAATTCTAAAATGGATGCTAATTTAGGGTTTTCGCTGCGTAGAAATAATGGGGGTAACGACCAATATGATATACATTATAACCCCATAACCAATACTATGAACATTAGAAGATTTGAAAACGGAAAGCAAACCACTCTGTATTCAAAATCATTCAATATGAAAACGGAAGAGTGGTATACGCTGAAAGTTATTATAGAAGTCGGTAAAATTGACCTTTATGTAAATAACGAATTGCTGACATCTGTAGTTGATGACAGCCCTTTACCCGAAGGAGAAGCCTTTATATGTACATATAACAATGCTATCTCTATTGATAACATAAAGTTTGCAAAGATAGGCGGAGATATTGATGAAGACTGGAGGAAGAATATAGATAAAAATACAGATGACCCCGGTAAAAGAATGAATAACAACATTGGGATGACAATTGTTACAGTCGTAATGGCAGTGCTTGCTTTATCTATAGTAGGATATGTTATTTTAACAGGTAAAAAAGGAAAAAATAAATAATAAATCATTTGAAAAGGTGTAAAAAGTATGAAAAGGAAGAGTAAATTTATAACAGCGATTACAATGATAACATTGATTGCTAATTTTGTATTGCCGACAAGTGCTAAACAAAAATCGTTTTCTGTTGATTTTGAAGATGGTACATTCGGAGAGATGACAACAGTGGGTGATTTTACTATTATCGACGAAAACAACAGTAAAGTTGCAAAAACAGATGATGCATCCGCAGGTGTAGCAAGGTTTGTTATTGATGAAGACGTAACAGATTTCGACATTGTTTTTGATGTTAAAGAAAATGCAACTAATCGCCCGGAATCAAATTTCGGAGTTTCAGCAAGGAGAAATAGTGACGGTAACGATCAGTTCGATATCAACTATAATACTACATATGATTTCTTTGATATTAACAAATATGTGGGTGGGGCAAAGACCAGACTTAATGTGTACCAAGACGCAATAAAAGTTGAACCGGGCGAGTGGTGCACTTTAGGTATACGTGTTAAAGAGAATGTAGTTTCCTGGTATAAAGACGGTACTTTGGTTGTGCCCGGAACAGACAGTTCAAATCCCCTTGCGGCAGGACAGCTACAGATGATTGCATATTGTATGGGTATGTGTTTTGATAATATTAAATACGGCCCTGCCGGATCGATTAATATGGAGACAGGTGAGTTTTATACATCCGAACCGCAGACCTCCGTACCGCCTGAGACCGAAACAGGTAATCCGGCAACATCCGACGACAATTACGTAGCATTGGTTTTAATGGCAGCTGTTTTTACTGTTTTAATTGTTTTATTAAAGAAAAGAAAAAGCGTTAATGTATGAATGAAGTATTAATCTAAGATTTATTGTTAGGATGAGTGATTCCATAATAACTTATAATTACTCATCTTTTAACTTGTATTAAAAAGGAGAATTTATGGATTATTTGTTTCTGTTTTTTGCGATAGTGGCTTTCAGTACACAATCGATTTTTACAAAAAAATATCAGACTAAATCAAGCGGAGGAGTATATTACGGTGCATTCTATAGCATGGTTTACGGTTTGATATTGTGTATGGCTTTTTTTATATTAAGTTCTTTCAAAATAAGTTTTACATTTGAAGCAATATTATGGGCACTTATTTATGCGGTATCTACAGTCTTATGTCAGATATGCGTTATAATTGCATTACAAAAAGGTTATGTTGGTATTGTAAGTATGTTTAGCTTAAGCGGGGGTCTTATTATCCCTTTTATGGCAGGTGTGTTATTTTGGAGCGAGACTATAGGAAAATTCAAGATAATTGGCTGCGGTCTTATTGTTCTGGCTTTTATATATAAGAATATGGGTAATAAAAAAGAAGAAAAAAGCAATATGGTTTTTGTTTTATTATGTTTAGTAATATTTATTACCAATGGTTTTGTCAGTGTTGCTTCAAAAGCACACCAAATATCCGTAAACAGGGTCGGAACGAATAATTTTCTTTTTATTTGTTCTGCACTGACAACCGTTATATCTTTACTTGTCGTTGTTCTGTCCTATAGGAAAAATAAGAGTAAAAATATAATGAATCAAAAATTTAAGGTTACTTATTTATTCTTTATTTTAGGATATGCACTAATGAACGGTGTGGGCAATTACTTTTCGTTAACAGCCGCAAAAACACTTGACGCATCAGTACAATTTCCTATTTTAAGTGCTCTTATCGTATGCATAACTTCTGCACTTGCATTTCTTGTGTTTAAAGAAAAGTTAAGAAAAAGAGATATTATAGCGATGGCTGTTAATATTGTCGGAATAACATGTTTCATTTTTGCAATATAAGAAGTATAATATAAACATTAATTATATGGAGGCTATATAATGCAAAACGGATTAAAGATAGGTATATTTGGAGTATGGAGAGGAATGTCCTTTATCAATATCCTAAAAGACTTTGACGATGCATATGTTTATGCACTATGCGATAAAAATGAAGAAGCGCTTAAAGCCGCAAAAGCCAATTGCAATCCTGATGTAAAACTCTATAACAATGTTGATGAGTTTTTTGAAAGCGGTATGGATGCGGTGATATTATGCAACTATTTTAATGAGCATGCTCCCTATGCAATCAGAGCAATGAAAAAAGGCATACATGTACTCAGTGAAACAACATCGGCATCCACATTAAAAGAATGTGTTGATCTGTGCAGAACAGTTGAGTCTACGGGATGTACATATGCTTTAGGGGAGAATTATCCGTATATGCTGTCGAATTTAGAACTTGAAAGACTGTATAAGGGAGGAACACTGGGAAAAGTACTTTATGCCGAAGGTGAATATGTTCATCCGTTCAGTATAGACGATATAAAATATTTGACCCCCAATCCTTTACATTGGAGAGCATGGGGTCCGCGTACATACTATTTAACACATTCTCTTGCTCCTTTAATGATGATGACCGATACGATGCCCAAAGCAGTAAACGCAAAAAGCATTCATTCGGATGTTCTGGAAGAAAATATAGTTAAAAAAGGATTAAGACAAGTGTCCGATGCCGCATCAATCATGTTACTTGAAATGGATAACGGTGCTTTATTCAGAATAACGGGCTGTGCAGCTTTTGCACCTCACGGAAACTGGTATAGATTGGCATGCGAATGCGGAGGAGCTGAAAGCGTAAGAGGTAATCAGGAACAGGTAAGACTTGAATATAACGGATGGTGTAAACCAGAAGGAGCAGAATTAAGTAAGATATATACGCCGGAATGGCCTTCTAATAAAGAGCTTGCCGAGAAAGCGGGTCATGGGGGAGGAGATTTCTGGGTAGTATATAACTTTGTACAGTCTCTTAAGAACGGAACACAACCGTATTTTAATGTTTACAAAGGAGTAACAATGTCCGCAGTGGGCATACTTGCATGGAGAAGCTCTATGGAAAACGGAAAAGAATACAGAATACCTGATTTCAGAAACGAACAGGAAAGAAGTGTTTATGAAAACGATGATCTGACTCCGTATCCTGATAAAAACGGTAAAGCTACATTACCTTGTTCAAGCAAGTTTATACATAAATAATAGATTTATATTTTATGGAGGTTATTAAATGGGAAACAGATTAAAGATAGGTATATTTGGTGCTTGGAGAGGAACAAGCTATATTAATATACTAAAAGATTTTAGCGATGCATATGTTTATGCAATATGCGATAAGGATGAAGAAAAGCTTAATTCAGCAAAAGCCAATTGCGAACCTGATGTAAAAATCTATAACAATCCTGATGAGTTTTTTGACTGCGGTATGGATGCGGTGATATTATGCAACTATTTTCATGAGCATGCTTCTTATGCTATTAAAGCAATGAAAAAGGGCATACATGTACTCAGTGAAACAACATCGGCATCTACATTAAAAGAATGTGTCAATCTGTGCAGAACAGTTGAATCTACGGGATGTACATATGCTTTAGCTGAGAACTATCCGTATATGCTGCCGAATTTGGAACTTGAAAGACTGTATAAGGGAGGAACATTGGGAAAAGTACTTTATGCCGAAGGTGAGTATGTTCATCCGTGCAGTATAGACGATTTAAAGTATTTATCACCCAATCCGTTACACTGGAGAGCATGGTGCCCGCGTACATATTATTTGACCCATTCTCTGGCTCCTTTAATGATGATGACAGACACAATGCCAAAAGCGGTAAACGCAAAAAGCGTTCATTCTGAGGTCTTCGAAGAAAATTTAGTTAAACCGGGAATAAGACAAGTATCCGATGCGGTATCAATTATGCTGGTTCAAATGGATAACGGTGCCTTGTTCAGAATAACGGCCTGCGCAGCTTTTGCACCTCACGGAAACTGGTACAGGTTGGCATGCGAATGCGGAGGAGCTGAAAACGTAAGAGGTAATAACGAAAAGGTAAGACTTGAATACAACGGATGGTGTAAACCCGAAGGAGCGGAATTAAGTAAGATATATACGCCGGAATGGCCTTCTAATAAGGAGCTTGCCGAGAAAGCAGGCCACGGAGGAGGAGACTTCTGGGTAGTATATAACTTCATACAGTCCCTTAAGAACGGAACACAACCGTACTTTGATGTTTACAGAGGAGCAACAATGTCCGCTGTGGGTATACTCGGCTGGAGAAGCTCTATGGAGCACGGAAAAGAATACATAATACCTGATTTCAGGAACGAAGAGGAAAGAAGTGTTTACGCAAACGATGATTTAAGTCCGTTCCCGGATGAAAACGGAAAAGCTACGTTGCCTTGCACAAGTAAGGTTATTAAGTAAATATTAAAAATACAAGGGAGCTGCATTTTGCAGCTCTTTCTGATTTCTCTGAAACCAAAGGAGTAAATGTATGAGCAAAACAATTATTCGTCTGATCCACACCGACGGCACTGTCACTGAGGTTCCTTCAAATAGCCATACCGAGGAGTATATTATAGAGACGGTAACCGTTAATGATATGACTACGCTGACACTTACACCTCAAAAAGAAGGAATGACCCTGACCGCTTTGGAGTATGTCAGCTCGGTTCCCGATAATCTTTTGACCTGTCCGCATCCGGAAAGTCTGCTTATTTATGACAATATGTCAGACACAAATGACGTGACACATATCTATCCCTGGAAATATGAAGAACACCGTCGTTTGGCAGAGATGGGTGTCATTAAAGACACTGCCAGCGGATATGCATGGCTGTTTGGACTTGTAACCTTACAGAGATTCTGGTCTTCGATCACTGTTCACAGGGATACCGTGACTTTCCGCTTTGAACTGGAAAACAGAATGTTGAATGCCGGAGAAATATACATAATGGAACGCATGATGATGGCGGATAACACAGGAAAACATGCAGAAAATCGGTTGCTTGAAACATATGGAGAACGGGTAGCTTCAATCAATCACGCCATTCCGAGCGGGGATACCCCCACCGGATGGTGCTCCTGGTCCTGTTACTACAGCCATGTGAACGAAGAGAAAATCCGTAGGGCTGCTGACGGACAGGTGAGATATACAAAACCCGGTCAGGCCAATCTGATACAAATTGACGACGGCTGGCAGAGATGCGGTTCCTTTTGCGGTAAGTGGGTTGCAGACACCGATAAATTTCCTTCCGGTTTGGCGCTTACTGCCCAACATGTGATTGATCGCGGAATGACCTTCGGATTATGGCTCGCTCCCTTCCTGATTGATGACCGATCGGAGTATTATGAAGAACTGAAAGATTTGGCCACCGACTCGGTTACTTTACAGGAAAATATTCATCCGTTTGATCTTGGTAATCCACAATTTCTTGATTACCTCAGAAATACATTCGGGCGTATGGTAAATGAATATCATGCGGGGTACTTTAAACTGGATTTTTTGTCGGCTTCAATTCGTTTCTTTAACGGCCGGGGCGACATTATGCACTTCAAAAACGGATTCTGCGTAGAGGTTTTACGCAATGCTTTGCAAACGGTACGTGATACCGTGGGACCGGATGTGTTCCTTTTATCTTGCGGAGCACCTATGCTGATCGGAGCGGGTATATTTAACGGTGCGCGTACATCCTGCGACATTATCTGGGGAAAGAATAAAAAGCTGCCCGGTTATTGGTCTATAATGAAGGATTGTCTGAAGACGGTATCTTGGCGGTATTTCCTTCACCGAAAGGTATATATAAACGATCCCGACGGTTTGGTATTGCGGGATATTGACATAGGAGACGGATTCAACACAACATACTCGGAGACAGAATTGTGGGCAATTGCAATAGCAATGTCCGGCGGATCCGTACTCTCCAATGATGAAATTGAGAATCTGAGCCCCGGAAGACGTAGGTTATATACACATTTGCTCCCTCCTTTGGACGTACCCGGCCATCCTGTAGATTTTTTTGAACAGCCTGAACCTACTGCCTATATCATAGACTATAACGAGAACATTAAATTTTTGACTCTGTATAACCTGAGCGATAAAATGACTGACATTACCTACGATCTGGAGAAGATCGGTATGAAAGGATCTTTTGCCGTAGGGTGTCTTACAGGAAAGCCCATTGGGTTTGTCGATACGATTCGTGTTGCAGATGCCAACCCGCATTCGGGAATCATGTTCTTAATCCGCAGACCTTCCGATAAACCGGAATTCGCATATGCAGACAGTAACATATTCTGCGGTGTACACACAACACATGTTGATTTTATAAATAACCGTCCTATTATCACAAAAGCCCCCGGCAGTGAGCATGCTAAGGTTTACATACTGTGGCCTGAGAATACAACCCCTGTTGGAGAAGTAATTTGGACCGGTAACGGATATACTATGACACAAAATATATAACGGAGGTTAATTAATGAATATAAATTTCTACAAATTCCGCAGCGCACTCCCCGTATGGGAGAAGGGTACAAACAAAACAATGAACCGCACAGTTTCCTTTTGCACCGATGTGAAAAGCGGAAAAACCGTGAAGTTGGCCGCGGCCGCTTCCTGCTCCTTTGTGCTGACCGTAAACGGCGTGTTCGTCGCCCACGGTCCCGCAAGGTGCTGTCACGGCTACTTCCGTGTGGATGAGTATGATCTGACAAAGTATCTGACTCTGCCCGTCAACAGGGTGGCCGTCCGTACGGTGGGCTACAATGTAAACTCCTACTCATATACCAATCAGCCCTCTTTCCTTTGCGCCGAACTGATATCGGGCAATGAAGTGCTGGCTGCAACCGGTGTTTCAGGTTTCAACGCTTACGGCGTGGACGAGCGTATCGTAAGGGTACAAAGGTACTCCTTTCAGCGCACCATGACGGAAAGTTATGATCTTACTCCGGGTGCTTTTGAGTATGAAACATCTATTGATACCGACAAACCGGTGACGGAAACGGAAACCGTACATGCAGGTACGTTTATCTTCAGGGATATGCCCTATTCGGATAATGAAGTTCTTCTGCCCAAGGCCGTTATAAGGCGGGGTACGGTTGGATACTCAGACAAACCCGAATATTACAACTCCCGGGAAATCTGCAACATCGGTGACGCCTTTTTTGGCTACCGCTTAGATGAATTGGAATGTGCCTCCCATGTGGAGGTGGGCAAGATCGACTATCTGACTGCCGATTATGTAAACGAGCCTGCCGATACGGTAGTGCTCGGCAAAGATAGCTATGCCGATCTGGACTTTAGCCGCAACTATACAGGGGTATACCGGCTTGACATTGAGTCGGAGGGGGACGGCATTCTGTACCTGACTTTCGACGAGGTGTATGTAAACGGCCGGCTTGAACCCTTCCGTATGGGTTGTTCAAACATAATAAGGGTGGCGGTTAAGAAGGGTGTGTACCGCCTGCTTACTGCGGAACCATATGTAATGAGATACCTGAGGCTGACCTCCACAGGTTGTGCCATGACGGTGCGGAATCTGCGGCTGTTCCACATTGCATTCCCGGAATCCAAGATTAATACCCGGTTTATAGGCGAGGACGATGCGGTGCGCCGTATTTACGAAGCGGCGGTGGAAACATTCCGAGCTAATACAGTGGATATATACATGGACTGCCCCTCCCGTGAACGGGCCGGCTGGCTGTGTGACAGCTTCTTCACATCAAGAGTGGAAAAGACACTGACCGGCAAGTCATATGTGGAGAGGGCATTCCTGCAGAACTTTCTGCTTCCCCGTAACTTTGTCCATCTGCCCGAGGGTATGCTGCCCATGTGCTATCCCTCCGACCACAATGACAGCATTTTCATACCCAACTGGGCTATGTGGTACTGTGTGGAGTTGGGCGAGTATATGACCCGAACCGGGGACAAGAGTCTGATTGACGATGCCAAAGAGAGAATGTACGGTCTTGTCAATTACTTCAGACCGTTTGAAAACGAATATGGTCTTCTGGAGAGTTTAAAGTCCTGGGTGTTCGTAGAGTGGTCTAAGTCCAACGAGCTGGTGCAGGATGTGTCCTTTGCCTCAAATATGTTGTATGCCAAAATGTTGGATACCTTAGGAAAACTGTATAACGATACAGAACATATCGGAAAGGCCGCCTCTGTTCGCAGGACCATCAACGATTTGTCCATGACCGAGTCCGGTTTCTATTGTGACAATGCCTACCGGAGAGACGGTAAGCTGGTACTTTCCGGTGAGCGCACCGAGTCATGCCAGTATTACGCTTTCTTCTGCGATGTGGCGACACCGGAGGATCACAGCCGGCTGTGGAACACACTTGTAAATGATTTCGGCTATGACCGTAAACAGACAGGGCTGTTCCCTGAGATTCACTTTGCCAATGCTTTTATCGGCAACTACCTGCGGCTCGACCTGCTGGATCGATACGGCTATAAGGAAGCCCTGTACGACAACATAAAGGGCTACTTCACCTACATGGCCGACAAGACGGGCACACTGTGGGAGAATGTCGGTGACTACGCCTCCTGCAACCATGGTTTTGCTTCGCATGTTTTGTATTGGATGGATCGTCTGGGACTTCTGGCTCATGACTGAGCCTGCAAACGACAGATGACTTTTACTATATGTAACGTCTTAAATAGTAGAATTAAGTCGTTACATATATGTTTTATTATGTTTTATCTCTTGTAATAAAATATGCTCGTTCAACTCTTCAAATAATTATGCAGAGTCTCTTAAGTTTCGGACAATTGCTTTTCTTCTTTGTAAAGCGAAAAGATATATAAGGCACTCTGTCCATACAAACCAGTTTCGTCATCGGAAAAGCATTCGCCTATATGAGATTCATAAAATCTTTTCAAAGCTTCATCCTCGCTAACGGAATATTGCTCGCATATTAGTCTTATAATGTCTTTCAGGGTAGAGGCACGTATAGTTCCGTGATTAATCATTTCATAATGATATGTATCGGATACAGTATCATTATTTTTACCCTCTAGTATGTTATCAATATCTCTTACAATATATTCAAAGCCAAAACCGTGCAGAATATCATAATCATCATCTAACATTTCTAGAATACCGTTTTTTTCGAAAAGTTTATACACTTCATCACAATATGTAACGTCTTAAATAGTTGCAATAAACATATATCGGATGATAGCAGGCGC
>JAEAME010002335.1_pt1 | contig 11228 bp, 6 predicted proteins | sample 8958731 | NCBI WGS metagenome assembly JAEAME01 (sample SAMN16933194, study PRJNA681113) | bioreactor sludge metagenome | isolation source: anerobic bioreactor sludge (Control) | place: India:Bengaluru | collected 2018-10-24 | reverse complement strand
TTTGCCGCTGTTCAGTATCTCTTCATGATCCCCGAATTTGAAAGCGATCACCGCCAGACGTTTGTTTTTTCCATCCACCTGAAAGTGAAGATGCCGGTTGTCCTTACCGACTTTTCGCACGTTTCCGGGAAACATGTTCTTCAGCAGGAATACCGGCTGTTCATTGCCGACACCGAAAGGCTCCATCTGATCCAGAAAATCCATCAATTTCTCATTGATATCCTGCTCCTTAAGTTCGCAATCAATCATGAGGTCCCTTTCGACCTTATGTTCAAGCAGATTTTTTTCGGCGTATTCCGTCATAGCCTGAACGAACTCATCAAGTTTCTCTTTCCTGATGTTGAATCCCGCAGCCTGCGCGTGTCCGCCGAAATTCTCAAGCAGATGCTTGTGCTCGGTCAGAGCCTCCACGATATTGAAACTTTCGGGACTGCGGGCTGACGCTATCAGATGCTCGCCGAAATCCTGAAGTATGATTGAAGGACGAAGATACTTTTCAACGATCTTGCTCGCTATCAAACCAAGTATGCCGACATGCCAATCGGGGCTCCAGGCGATAAACATCTTGTCCGATTTCTGAACCCTCGCAAAATGATCCTCCGCTTCCTCCAATGCCTGAACCACCATCTCCTGACGTTTCCTGTTGAGCCTCTCCAGATGCTCCGCAAGCAATTTCCCTTTCTCGTTCGGTTTGTCATATAGAAGAAGCTGCAGCGCGTAATAAGGCGTATCGATCCTTCCGGCTGCGTTGATGCGCGGGCCGAGTTTGAAGCCTATATCACTGATCGCCATTTTACTCCCCAGAGGTATTCCGGAATATTCTTTCAGGTAATCAAGCCCGGGCCATCTGGTATTCCGCAAAGCCTCAAGTCCGTATTTCACGATGATTCGATTTTCTTCAATCAGCGGTCCCAGATCCGCTACGGTTCCCAGACTGGCAAGATCAAGCAATGAATAGAGAAAGTCTTCCTTGGCGTCTTTTCCAAGGCAATGGGTCAGTAGTGCGGATGCCAGTTTAAAGGCGACTCCGGCTCCTGTCAGTCCTTTAAATGGATAATCACATCCTTTCTGAAGAGGGTGGATGACCGAAAAAGCCTTGTCCGGAAATTTTTCCGGCATCGTGTGGTGATCCGTTACGATGACATCGATGTTTTTTTTCGCCGCATACTCAATCTGACTTGCGCATGATATCCCGCAGTCTACCGTTATCAGAAGCTTGACTCCGAGTCCGCTGAATTCATCGATGAACTTATTACTCAATCCGTAGCCGTCTTCCATCCTGTGAGGAAGACGATAGGAAATTTTTGCGCCGAGTACCCGCAAAGTATGGACCAAAATTGCGGTCCCGCTTATACCGTCCACGTCATAATCCCCGAAAATCATAATTTTCTCCTGCTTCTCTATCGCATGAGCTATCCTGTCCACCGCCTCGTGCATATTCTTGATCAAAAAGGGGTTATGAAGACCTTTCTTGAGGTTCGTTTTCAAAAAAGACTGGACCTGTGTCTGCGTCAGAAGGTTCCTGTTCTCCAAAATCTTCTGCATGACGTTCTTTTCCGCCGATTCGTTCCTGATTTTCCAGTTTTTGCTAAGTATGGACACTTTTTGATGGTCAGATATTATTTCAGTCTTGCGCCTGTAGTGCAGGTACTAAAGCGGGCTTATCGACTTCCGTGCGGTTTATCCAATGCACTTCGTGATAGCGGCGAAGCCAAGTCATCTGTCTTTTTGCGTAATTGCGCGTGTTTTTCTTGATTTCCTCCGCGGCCTCCTCAAGACTGATTTCACCTTTGATGTATGAGATGATTTCAGGATAGCCGAGAGAAGACATTGATGAAAGCTTTTCGGAGTATCCTTTCATCAGAAGGGTTTTTACTTCATTGATAAGCCCGTTTCCTATAAGTTCGTCAACGCGCCTGTTGATCCTTTCGTATAGCTCATCCCTGTCCAGATCAATGCCGATCATGAAGACATTGAATATCGGAGCTCCGCGCCTCTCCCTTCTGTCAGTCCCTGTAAACTCATTGATTTCAAGCGCCCTTATTACATAGCGCACATTGTTCGGGTGAATTTTTTCCGCGGTATCCGGATCTTTTTCCTGAAGCAGACGATGAAGCGCCTCCGCCCCGTTCTCTTTGAAAAAAATCTCGTATTTTTCGCGCAAATCCGGTTGAGGCGGCACTTCCGGTATCTGATAATTCTCTATCACCGCGCTGATGTATAATCCCGTTCCTCCGCATAAAATCGGGACATTTCCGCGCATCCGTATCTCATCGATCGTCTTTAAGGCAAGCCGTTTGTATTCCGCGACGGTGAATTCCCCGTCGGGATTCACGATGTCGTATAGGTGGTGCCTTATCCCCTCCTGCTTTTGTACGGGCAGCTTATCCGTACCTATATCCATGCCTCTGTAAATCTGGCGCGAGTCGGCATTAACGATTTCCCCGCCGAACAGATGCGCCAATTTCAGACTCAGCAGCGTCTTGCCCGAAGCTGTTGGACCCAATACGACAATCAGCGCGGGTTTTTTCGTGTCTCCCGCCCTTAAAAAAGTTTCGATGTCTTCCAGAAAGTTCATTCCTAAGGATTTAAAGTCCTTTACGGGGGGACCTAAAAAAAACACCCGCTTGACGATTGTAAAGCTTAACAATGCAAATTGCCAGAAAATTAAAAAATGTCACATAAATAAATTATTGTTGACTGAGGCGTTCATATTACTATATATTACCCCCGTCATAGACAGCATGGCTGGTTCTTCGGAGCCGTAAGTCCTGCCGAGACGAAACATTGATGTACCTTGTGGTATCTCGACTTCTATGACATAAAGCCGGGATTTTTTTAATATTCTTATTATGGCAGTCTCAAAAGCAAAAAAGTCAGAGGTACTGAAGGAGGTTTCCGAAAAGTTCGGGAGAGCGAAGGCGATTTATTTTTCCGCCTACCGCGGGATAAACGTCAAAAAGATGGTTGCGCTCCGCAAAAAACTGCACCAGTCGGGTGTGGATTACGCCATCGTAAAGAAAACGCTCCTGCAGATCGCGGCAAAAGAAAACAAGATGCCGGAAATACCGAAGGAGATCATGCAGGGACCGGTCGCGGCCGTTTTCGGATATGATGACGTGATCGTTCCGGCAAAACTTCTGCACGAATTCTCCAAGGACGCCGAACAGCTTGAGCTTCTTGGCGGTCTGGTTGAGGGGAAATACATGAGCAAGGCACAGGCGGTTGAACTGGCGAAACTGCCTTCCAGAACGGAACTGCTTGCCAAACTGGTCGGCACCCTCAAAGCTCCTATCAGCGGTCTGCACGGTGTCATGTCAGGTGTCCTTCGCGGTTTTGTCTGTGCCATGGCGGCCGTCCGCGACAAGAAAAGCGCATAATTTACTATATATATATTATTAATTTAATCCTTAATCCAAAAAAATATGGCAGACGTTCAATTAAGCAAGGACGCGGAACAGATTTTGGCTTCTGTGGAGAAGCTGTCCGTTCTGGATCTTGCAAATCTGGTCAAAGCTATGGAAGAAAAGTTCGGCGTAAGCGCGGCGGCTCCTGTAATGATGGCGGGCGCTGTGGCAAATGCGGGTGGCGCACCTGCGGCTGAAGAAGAAGCTTCCGCAACAGTCACGGTTGTCCTTACAAACGGAGGCAGCCAGAAAATCAATGTTATCAAGGCTGTCCGTGAAACGACCGGTCTTGGACTGAAAGAGTCCAAGGACATCGTTGACGGAGCACCAAAGCCCGTAAAAGAAAACTGCCCTCGTGAGGAAGCCGACAAGATAAAGAAGGCCATTGAAGCGGCAGGCGGTGCCGTTGAATACAAGTAGGGCAAAAACCATCCGATTATCAAAAAGACCTCCCTTGCGGAGGTCTTTTTATTAATACGTTATAAAACCCATTTTTAGCTTTGACAAGCGATATCCAAAACGCTAATATCGGTCACCCTAATAAAAAAACATGAAAATCATTCGTCGCCTTGCCGTTGCGGTAGTGCTAATAGCCCTTTTACTTTACGGGTATTTCGCCTTATCAAACATATCATCAGACGGAGGCGCACTGGCGGCTGACATTCCTTCAGAGGTCACACAGGAAAGCGCAGGTAAAAACCCCGAAAAAGTGACGATCTTTGATCCCTCCGGTACAGATTCGTCTTCAAAGCTGGAACTTCTTGGAACCGTAAAAGCCAATGACCAGATCAAGCTATACGCGACAACAGCAGGGCAGTTACAGCAGATCCTGGTCAAAGACGGAAGTATCGTGAAAAAAGGCGAGCCGTTGTTTTATATAGGCGGCATCAACGGAACAAAGCCGGCGAGCCTTGTGCAACTTGAAATGGCTCAAAGCAATTATGACACTGCTCTGGACGGGCTTGAAATCGCACGTCTAGGCAATGAAGCGGCACTAAAATCTGCGGAACTACAACTGAACAGCGCCATTCATCTGACGGAGGGATCAAACCTTGATGTGCAGGTGATGGATCAAAATCTTATCGGATCCAAAGCAGGTATCAACATTCTTAGAGACAGTCTTACAGCCCTTTCCGCCGTAAACGGAGCAAAAACGGAAGATGCCGAGGAAGCAATCGAGTCCCTTAAAGATAATATCCTCAATCTGGAAGAAGACATATATGAATTGCGCGAGGAAATGGACGAAAGACTGGATAACGCTGAAAGCGCCGATGAGCGCTCTCAAATCATCGCGGAGATGGAGGCGCAGATAACGGCAAGTGAAGCAGCTCTTGAGGGTCTTTACGCGCAACTGGAAGAGGCTCAAGACGGCTATGAAGCCCTGAGAGACAGCAACGCGATCGCCGAAAACCAGCTTCTTGCCCAGATACGCGCAAGTGAAATACAGGGAAAAAACCTGTATCTGACGCAATTGAGCACGGAGAGCAAACTTGGACTATCCGAACAATCGTCTGATTCCCAACGCTTGGCCGAGGAAGCGGTTGAAGCCGTTAAAGTCAAAAATGCAGCAACTTTATTGCAGGCCGAGGCACAAGTCAATCTGGCAAAATCCAATCTTGAACTGGCTGCGATTCAAGCCTCCGGACTGGTCGTCATTGCTCCCATCGACGGTACCGTGGGAAACATAACGGCGCGCGTCGGAGATCTTGTCGGAACACAGTCTCCGCTCGCTCAGGTTTACGGGCAAAGCGACTATATCCTGGAAGTCGGAGTGGACGCGACAAACGCCGATCTGATAACGGAGATTTCCAAGGCGGAAGTACTTATCGGCGGTAAATACATACCTGTGTCGATCAAGAACATATCACTTTCCCTGGATTCAATGACCAGACTGGCGACAGTCACACTGACTCTACCCAAGGTTAACTTCAGGGCAAACCAGACTTTGCGTGCAAGAATCTTTATCGATAACGGATCTTCCCCCGCCGAAGGATCATCTTCACTCAACATCCCTCTCGATGCCGTTATCATCGGAACCGGAGAACAATACGTGTATGTGATTGAAGAAGGAAAAGCCATCAAGAAACCCGTCAGAACCGGCGATATCAACGGCGACATGGTACAGATACTTGAAGGACTGACCGTCAGCGACAAGGTCATTGTCGATGGAGCCAAATCCCTGACGGAAGGACAGGAAGTTACATTTTGAACATGACTGAAAAGCGTGAAAAAGAAAGTTCGGATTCACTTTACTTAAGCCAGCTTGAATACAGACCGGAGGACGGCAGAACATGGCTCAATTTTTTCATCAAGAATTTTCGCGTAACGATATTGATAGTCATAGGCATCCTGCTTTGGGGAGGTATTTCCTTATATTCCATGCCGCTTGAATCCATGCCAGAAGTCAAAATCCCATACGGCATAATCACTGTAGCCATGCCCGGGGCTTCCCCTGAAGACGTGGAAGAACTGGTCGTGAACAAGATTGAAACGAAGGTCGCCAGCATAAGCGGCATAAAGACCATCAGATCAAGCGCGATGAACTCATTCGGCACTGTTTCCGTTGAATTCCGGGCCGAGGAAGACTTGAAAGACGCGCTGAGGAGGCTGCGCGAAACTGTCGCAACTGTAAAAAGCGAGCTTCCCGCGGAAGCGAGCGAACCTGCCGTCATGGAGGTTTCTTTTGATAACACACCCGTCTGGACTTTGGTAATCACCGGCCCGTATGACAATTTTACGCTACGGAAATACGCGGACATGGTTAAAGTGGAGATGGAAAAACTTCCCGGGACCAACGAGGTAACCATCAGCGGCGGCGACATCTATGAGATACGCGTGCTTTACGATCCCGATAAACTTCAGCAGTACGGGCTTTCCGCCGATACCGTAAACGGCATGATCAAGGCGGGCAACTTTTCACTTCCTCTGGGGACACTGCAGGTATCAAACTTTGAATATTCCATCAGAAGCGAAGGTGAGATAAATAACGCCAAAGATTTGCGGAATATGCCGATTTCCGCCCTCAACGGGCAGATCGTTAAACTTTCGGATGTCGCCAAAGTGATGGAAATGGCGGAAGAGCGCAACATCTATAACACTTTTTCCGTCAAGGGGGGCGCTCCGCAGAATGCGGTGACCTTGAATGTTATGAAAAAAACCGGAAGTTCAATAGTGACCCTTGTTGATTCCGGCAAAGAAAAACTGGAAGAGATGCAAAAAACGGTCTTGCCGGCGGACGTTCATGCGGAAACGACGCTTGATATGTCGGAAATGATCCGCGAAGACTTCACTCAACTGTGGCATGACGGCATCCTGACGATTTTTCTCGTAACGATGCTGCTTTTCCTTTTTGTTGGGTTGAAAGAGGCATTCGTCGCGGGGTTGGCGGTCCCGCTGGTTTTTTCCGCCACTTTCGGCATGATGAACATATTCGGGATATCCTTGAATTTCTTGTCTCTTTTTTCGCTTATCCTGTCGCTTGGTCTCCTGGTGGACGATGCCATCGTGGTTGTGCAGGCAACAAAACAATACCTGAAGTCCGGAAAATTCACTCCGGAAGAGGCCGTCCTGCTTGTTTTTCGTGACTATAAGATCCTGCTAGCCACCACAACCCTTACGACAATATGGGCGTTTCTGCCTCTGCTTTTGGCAACCGGTATAGTCGGGCAATTCATCCGTTCAATTCCGGTAACGATGTCGGTAACGTTGGCGGTTTCGTTCGTGATAGCAATCATCATAAACCATCCTATGGCGATAATCCTGGAAAGGTTCAGGATAACGAGACAGTTCTTCATCCCTGCCGTTCTTCTTGCGGGTATCGCATCGGTCGTTTTCCTGGTCATGACCGGGAACGGTCAGATCGATGCACTCGCCGGAAGCATCATCACGGCCATCTTGGCGGTCTCGTTTTTTTCCCTACTATATTATTACAGAAAAGGTCTTAAGCGGGTGCTGATTGAAAATGAGGATTTGATACTTGAAGAACATGCTGACCCTAAAAAAATCAAACAGAAAATCCATCATCATTACATCGCGGAGGATCATGAAAAGACCGCGTGGGCAAGGTTCATCGGAGGGATCGTCAAGATCGACAAGGTCCTTCCCCGCTACGGCAAGATATTGAATTCAATCATCATCAGCAGCAAAAAATCTTTTGCGCTTTTACTGATTATGGGCATCCTATGCGCCGGCGCTTTTTTCTTGCCGGCAAGCGGAATACTGAAAACGGAATTCATGTCCCCGACGGATATGGATTATCTTTACGTCAATATTGAAGCGCCGGCCGGACAAACGACAAACAAAACCGCCGAAACCGTCTCCATGGTAGAAAAGATCCTTCTGGATGAAAAAGCCGTTTCCAGTTTCGGTGAAGTGATTGGCTCAAGCGGAGTCAGTTCCAAAGGCGGTATGCTATCCTCCAGTTCCGCAAGTGCCCAGTCCGACAAGGCGCAATTCGCCGTAAATTTCTATTCCTGGGATGAAAGACCGGCCACCGGCCCCGAAAACAAAAGGGAAAAATCTTACGAAATCGCTAAACGGTTAAGACAGGCTTTTGAAAATATAAGCTCCGCCACAGTGACGGTGACTGAAGTTTCCGGAGGACCCCCGAGCGGATCCGATTTTGAGGCAAGGATACTAGGTGAAGACCTTAGCGTGCTCGAAAGAGAAGCTGATGAATACAAAAAAATCCTTGGCGGGATCCCCGGGGTTGTCAACGAAAGCATTTCGGTCAGCCTTAATCCCGGAGAATTCACCATCCTGCTTGATCACGATCAGATGCTGCTCCGAGGGCTTACAGCCTCGCAAGTCACCGCCACTCTTCGTATGGCGATCTCCGGTACGGAAGTCACTAAAGTCATGAAAAACGGGGAAGAATTGACCGTTCTGGCAAAATTCGATGAAGAAAAGATTGACAGTATCGATAAGCTGAAAGCGCTGACGCTTGTGAATCCACGCGGTCAGATATACCAACTTTCCGACATCGGCCGGATTTCATTGAATCCCTCCCTGACGTCAATCAGCCACATGGACCAGAAGAGAGTGGTGCTGATTTCCGCGAGCGTGGAAAAGCCGAACCTGCCGGGCGACGTTCTGCTTAAATTCCAGGAACTTGTCAAAGACAAGCCTTTGCCTGCCGGATATGAAATCATCTTCGGAGGTGTCAATGAAACGACCACCGAGTCAATCATGTCCATTCTACGCGCTATGCTTGTCGCCGTCATACTCATCATCGGCACGCTTGTTCTTCAATTCAATTCTTTTCTCAAGGCGATCCTGGTACTTGCCACAATTCCTCTTGCTCTTACGGGGGTTTTTTATGGCCTTACGTTATCGGGATTCACCTTATCTTTCCCTTCCCTTATCGGAGTATGCGCGCTCTGCGGGATCGTAGTAAAAAACGCGGTAATTCTTGTTGATAAGATCAACCTGAATTTACGCGTCGGCATCCCCTATCGCGAATCCATCGTGGACGCGGCCAAATCCAGACTTGAAGCTATTTTTCTTACTTCCATCTGCACCATCATCGGTATGATCCCGATTACTTTCGCGGATGAAACCTGGGCGGGACTCGGACTTTCCTTGATCTTCGGACTTTCCACTTCAACGGGACTTACCCTTTTTGTAATACCGACCCTGTACAATCTCCTGATGAAAAACAGTCATGCTAGACAGGTCCGTCTGATTGAAATGCAAAAGACGGCAAAAACCGTGCATTAGAAACCGATTGGAGATTTTGATCATTTATTACCGCCGGGAATCGCGAAAAGACCCCCATATCCTTTACGAAATCCTTTTTTTTTGCTAAAATAATAAGATTTAAAACTAAACCAAAACAAAAATATGCCTGATATCAAAATAAACCTCAGTGCACCAACATCAACGGATGCATCAAAAGCTCAACCGAGCGCGGCCGCTCCGGCTCCGGCCGCATCCCCAGCGGGACCGAGCGGCATAAACATTTTTTCACAATCTGCCCCCGCTGAAAAAACGAAAGAGGCCACACCAAAGATGCTCACTTCCATCATCGCCGGGAAGTCTGAAGCTGCTAGCAAGCTGAAGCCTATCCTGGGCAACGCCTCTGTAATGCAAAAGACGTTGGAGCAGGAAAAGGAATATCGGCTCAAAAAGAAGCTGAAGATGATTCAAGTCGTCTTCACGCTTGTTTTTCTGCTGTCCGGACTTGCCATGCTTTACTTCTACACCGAACTTTCTCCTTCTTTCAATCTTTTCGGACCAAACACGACAGCAAGGTTGGCCGACATCAATAAGAATCTCGCCGGACTCCAGACCAATATCAACAAATACCGCTATCTGGCAGCCCAGCAGGATCTGAACGAATTCAGTTTTTTGGCTGACGATTTTATGGACAAGGCTTCAAAGATTTCGGATCCAGGCACTTCCGTCACCGTCAAGGCTCAGCTTTCGGCGAGCATATCGGAGCTGAAGAACTCCCTTCCCACAGTTTTGACAAGAGTCAAAGCGAATCTGGGTCAGGACATCGTCGTCGGCACCTATCGCAGTGAAGCTGAACCGGAAATGACTGAAGACGCAATCCGCCAGCAGTTTGAGACCGATTTGCGAAACTCACTGACGGCCTATAAAACCGAGCTTGGACAGGGAGCGGAGAACGCCCAAGCCGTCCGAATGGTTGAAAACGCCATAAAGCTTGTCGGTAATCAGCCTCTTCTGGGCGCGATAAAAGGCATATCAATCGACTCCCTGAAAAAGGACCTGGACGATTATGTCAGTGCACCCGATGAGATCAAGCGAAAGAAACTTCAGACGATCTTCGCCGCGATCCTTTCCACGACCAAGAGCGATATCGCCACCGTTGGAGCCCTTAAAAGCAACAGGATCAACTGGTCCTTCATCATCAAACAAATTGAAATCGTTACAGTGGCAACCGATAAGAGTTTCAACACCCCAAACGCCAGTATCTTTTATTCCGGTTATGAGTTTGACACCCAAGCCAATAAAGTGGTGCTTTCAGGCACAACCAAGACAAAGGATGCGGGAAACTTTACCGTCATGAGTAGTCTTATAGATGCACTTGAGGACTCCGACTACTTCACCGACGTGGAAATGCGCTCATTCTCCAAGAGCCCGAGCGATTCCTATTACGAGGCGACTTTCAAGATAGATTTGAGCCTGGAAACGGACAGTGATGCAAACAGTGACAAGCCGGTCTCAATGGACAGAAAAGCCATTTATGAGCGAATCAAATACAAAAGGATCGGTGCGTCTTCCGCGATAAAGACGAAATAAGCATAATCATTAATCAAAACAAAATGAATTCAAAAGTAGCCGTAATAAAAAAGAATTATTCCGCCACGTTTTCCATGTATATGTTCCTGACCGTGCTGGTCCTGGTCGGCGCCGGATACTACGGCTATACGCAATATACCAAGCTGTCGGCAGCCCAAAACGCGATAATCACGGAACAGGAAAATGCCGAAGTCCTGCAGACGGCTTCCGCCAAATATGAAAAAGATTACAACGAGATAAAGAAGGCTTTTGAAAAAGATTATGCCGCAACCCTGAATGCGATGGAGGAGGTTTTTCCTTCCTATGAAAACTACACGGCCCTTACAAGAGTGCTTGACGCCTATTTCCAGAGCAAAAACAGCACCTCCGAGCCGATCTTCAACAGCGACCTCAAGTACAGCAGACCTCTTATTGATGAGGAAAAAGATTACGCTGTTCTGCCTTTTTCCATGACCGTCTCTGCGAGTAAAAACAGTTTTGAAGATTTTTTACGCTATATAGAAAGTTCGGGATCCCTGGATGATAAGACGCGCGTAATGGACATCAAGGCGATTT
>JAEAME010002334.1_pt1 | contig 11236 bp, 8 predicted proteins | sample 8958731 | NCBI WGS metagenome assembly JAEAME01 (sample SAMN16933194, study PRJNA681113) | bioreactor sludge metagenome | isolation source: anerobic bioreactor sludge (Control) | place: India:Bengaluru | collected 2018-10-24 | reverse complement strand
TCCTTATGCCGAGGAATATGATGTTAAGCTTGCAATACACCCCGATGATCCACCATGGCCAATTTTCGGCTTGCCCCGTCTTATTACATCACGCGACAATATAAGGCGTTTTCTTGATATTTATGACAGCCCTTATAACGGAATAACACTCTGTACAGGTTCGTTAGGAGCCAACAGAAACAATGATATACCGGCTTTGATACGTGAATTTGCAGGTGAAGGGAAAGTTCCTTTTGCACATGTAAGAAACATAAAGTTCCATGACGGAAAGAGCTTTGATGAAGCCGCACATGTTTCTGCATGCGGATCGCTTGATATGTATGAAATAATGAAGGCATTTTATGATACAAAGATGGAAGGTTATATACGTCCGGATCACGGAAGGCTTATTTGGGGAGAGGTTGCAAGACCCGGATACGGCCTTTATGACAGAGCACTCGGTGCGACATACTTAACCGGATTGATGGAAGCAATCGAAAAGGGAAACAGATAGAAAAAAGGGCTGTTGCATTAATGAGTTAATGGACAGCCTTTTATAAGTATAATATATCACTTTTTTATATACATTATTATATATAAAATAATTAATATCAAAGTTAACACTAAAGTAATAAAATTTAAGGTTATAGATTTGTTATTAAAAAAATAGAGAATATCAGTAAAAATAATTATTAGTTAAATCGTTTATTAATATAAGAAATAATATATCTTTAAAAATCAAATGTAACAATTTAACAACTCTCTCTATTAGTGATTGTGGGGGCTGTGACAGCCCCTTTATTTTATAGCCATATATAAATCATTAATACAGTCCATTACATAATCGGGTTTAACGTCTGAAGACAGTAAAAGTTCTTTTGTGGTTTCACCGCTAAGTACACATATTGATGTAACGCCGGCATTTATGGCACTCATAATATCCGTATTAAGACGGTCGCCGACTACGGCAATTTCATTTCTTTCACATCCTGTTTTTTCAATAACCATGTTGATCATACAAGGATTGGGTTTGCCCGCAATTAAAGAAGGCCTTTTCCCTGTTGCCCCTTCTATTAATAACATAAAAGAACCTGCATCCGGTACCGACTTTCCTACACCTACGGGACATACCATATCAGGGTGGGTTGCAACATATTCTACCCCATCTTTTATATAGTCGCATGCTATAACAAGTTTATCATAAGTCAGTGTGGTATCATAAGCGAGAACAACATAATCAGGTTTTAGCTCTTTATCCGTAATATATTCTTTTATTACCTTAAACCCGCTTTGAATCATATATTTTTCTAAAGACGGGGTACCAAGAAGATATATTTTGGAACCCGGTTTTGCTTTTCTTAAGTAATATACAAGAGCATTTGCAGATGTACAGAAATCATCTTCTGTTGTATCTATTCCCAGTCTTGAAAGTTTTTCTATATATTGTGCAACTGCTTTAGAAGAGTTATTTGTTATATATATAGCTCTTTTATTCTGTCTTTTTAAAGTGTCCAAAAAATCAAGTGTACCGTCTAAAAGTGTATTTTCCAGATATATTGTGCCGTCCATATCAAGTAAAAAGTACTTTATTTTCTTTAAATCCTGTGGCATTTTTACCTCCGTTTAATCGTGTTGTTTTGCCAAATCTTTTAGTCTTTTCATAACATCGTTTCCGCCTCTGCCGAAATAGTCATGTAATACCCTATAATCTTTATATAACCGTTTATATATATCAACGTTTTCTTTATTGGGTTTATACACAAAATCATCGACTTTTCCCATATTACGGATAGCTTCGTACACATCGTCGTAACCTCCGCTTTCACTTCCTGCGGCTACGGACGCGAAAATAGCAGAACCCAAAGCAGAAGCATACGGAGTGTGGGCAATATATATCGGCATATCGGTTACGTCAGACATAATCTGCAACAGTAACGGATCCTTTTTTGCGATACCGCCTGCTGCCACTATTTCCGTAATAGGAATACCGCTTGAGATAAAGTTATCGATAATTGTTTTTGTTCCGAAGGCGGTGGCTTCAACCAAAGCTCTGTATATTTCCTCGGGTTTTGTACGGAGAGTCATTCCGACCATTAATCCGGAAAGGTCAGCGTCAACAAGAACACTTCTGTTTCCGTTCCACCAATCAAGCGCAAGTAAACCGCTCTCGCCCGCTTTAAGACCGGACGCTTTACTTCGCATATATCCGTATATATCCATACCCTGTTCTTTTGCTTCGATGTAGTATTTATACGGTACGGAGTTCTCTATAAACCATGCAAAATGATCTCCGCCTCCGCACTGTCCTGCCTCATATCCGAAATATCCCGGAAGAATACCGTCTTCTACAACACCGCATATTCCAGGTATTGCTTTTTCTTCGGTATACAGTACTTTATGCACAAAAGATGTACCGAGAATTAAAAGCATTTTTCCGGGTGCAGTTATGCTTGCGGCAGGGACACAGGCGTGCCCGTCGATGTTGGACATAGATACCGCCGTTCCTTCATTTAAGGAGGTAAGAAGCGAGCCTTTTTTATTGATTAAACCGGCTCTCTCGTATGAAGGTTTTACGGGGAGGCCCATTTTAGTTTCATATATGTTTTCCAGTTCCGGATCAAGCTCCCTTAAAAATTCTTTGCTTGGATTTCCGTCTTTTTTGTTCCATAACCCTTTATATCCTGCTGCGCAGGCATTCCTTTGGGCATTTCCGCATAAAAGCCAGGTAAGCCAGTCACCCGCCTCTATAAAGTATGCCATTTTACTAAATACATCAGGGGCTTCTTCTTTTAATTCAAGAAGCTTTGGAAGAGACCACTCGGAGGAAATCTTACCCCCGTATCTGATAAGCCAGGATTCATCCCTTCTGTCAGCAATATTATTAATTTTGTTTGCTTTATCCTGTGCGGCATGGTGTTTCCAGAGCTTAACATAAGCATGCTCGTTCTGCATGAATTCCGGTAGGAAACATAAAGGAGTTCCGTCATTTAAAACAGGAAGTATGGTGCAGGCAGTAAAATCAATACCGATACCTATTATGTCATCGGGTGTCAGATCTGCTTTTTTTATTACTCTGGGTATCAGTCTTGCAAGTGCATCAAGATAATCCTGAGGGTGCTGAAGAGCCCAGTCTCTGTTAAGTTTTTTGCCGCAAGGAATATTATCGTCCATAACACCATGCGGATATTTATATTCGCAATCGGCAATTTCTTCTCCGGACTTTGCATGTACGAGCAATGCTCTTGCGGAGAGGGTACCAAAATCAATTCCTATTACGTATTTATCCATATGACTTAATCCTTTCCGATTGTATTTATTCAATCTCATATATTTTACACTAAAAATAATAATATTAACAGAAGGAATAACGATTTAAAATTAATCTTTATATTACTCTCAAAGTGTGGTAAAATAACTGCGACGTAAAACATAAAGGAGGTAAAGCAAATGATTAACAAGCAAGAGTATAATGCATATAGCGAGAAGATGGATAAGTCAATTAAAGTTCTTGAGGAACAGCTTGGCGGAATACGTGCAGGAAGGGCAAATCCAAGTCTTCTTAACAAAATTACCGTTGAATACTACGGTGCTCCTACACCTATTTCACAAATCGGCAGTATAAGCGTCCCAGAAGCAAGAGTGTTATTGTTTCAGCCTTGGGATCCCACCGTATTGAAAGCTGTTGAAAAAGAAATCCTAAAATCAGATATCGGTATTACTCCAAATAATGACGGCAAAGCAATCAGACTTGCATTCCCGCCCCTTACCGAAGAGCGCAGAAAAGATTTGACAAAGCAGGTTAAAAAAATGGGGGAAGAAACAAAAGTAGCCATCAGATCAATAAGAAGAGATGCTATTGAGCATTTCAAAGCCAAACAAAAAAAATCTGAAATATCAGAGGATGATCTAAAGGACGCAGAAAAAGACCTTCAGAATATAACCGATAAACATATTACGGAAACAGATAAAGTAGTAAGCTTAAAAGAAAAGGAAATACTAGAGATATGATCGGATGAAATCCCCACACATCGTGGGGATTATATCGGTTTGAGGTGAAATATGCTGTCTCAAAATGAGAATAATAATGAAATCATAAAAAGTCCGGTGCATATAGCCATTATACCGGATGGAAACAGAAGATGGGCAAAAAACAAAGGATTACCGGTAAAAGCCGGCCATAAAGAGGGTTCCGAGGTTTTTCGCAGGATAGTAAGACATGCAGGAAAAATGGGAATTAAGTACGTATCCTTTTACGCTTTTTCAACGGAAAACTGGAAAAGAAGCCGTATGGAAGTGGACGCATTAATGGATTTGCTTCTGGGTTTTCTAAAAAACTCACAGAAAGAACTTGGAAAAGATAAAGACAAAATAAAAATATGTGTGACCGGAAGCCGGGAAGGTCTTTCTGATGAACTTAAAAAAGAAATTAAACGTGTAGAAGACGAAACAAAAGAAAATAAAGATATAATTGTTAACATATGCATCAATTATGGCAGTCGCGACGAAATGTGCGAGTGTGTAAAAACTTTATGCAAAAAAGTAAAAAACAACGAGTTAAAAATAGATGATATAACAACAAAAGTTGTCTCTGAACATTTGTACACAAACGCTTTACCGGATCCTGACTTGTTGATAAGGACAAGCGGTGAACAAAGAATATCCAATTTCATGTTGTGGCAAATGGCATATACCGAGTTTTATTTTACAGAGAAATACTGGCCTGATTTTACGGAAAAAGACCTGGAGATTGCCGTAAATGAATATACTAAAAGACAGAGACGTTTCGGGGCAAATTAATGGAGGAAAAGTATGAAGGTAAAAACTATATGGGGCATAATCGCTGCGATTTTTGCGTTGGTAGTCGTAATATTAGGCGGAACAACAATAGGCATTGTAGTTATAATACTGGCTGCAATATCTTTACATGAGTTTTATTCCGTATTTGAACAAAAAGGTCATAAACCTGTTAAATGGGTAGGATACTTATACCTTATATTAATCCCTTTTATTGTATTCGGCAAAGTTACAGAACCTTTTTCAATAACTATAAAAGCCACAGGATCTATGAACCTATATGTACTGCTTCAGTTTGTTATTTTTGCATGCCTTCTTTCAACTATCGTTTTTAAGTTTAATAAACATAACGTAGTGGATATCGCATTAACAGTTTTCGGCGGATATTATGCAGTAATACTTATAAGCTATTTTCTGTTACTAAGATACATGGACAAAGGAGTTTATCTGTTTTTTACAGCTCTGGTAGGAACGGTATCCGGCGATACATTTGCTCTGATTTTCGGTATGCTATGGGGAAAGAAAAAACTTATACCGGAAGTAAGCCCGAAGAAAACCGTAATGGGAAGTATAGGTGCTTTTGCGGGGGCACTCGTATTTGTTACCGCGTACGGAATAATAATTAACGCAATAGGTGTTGTAAATATACCAATTTATCATTTTGCAATTTTATCAATTCTTTTGGGAGGGGCATGCCAAATCGGAGATTTAACCGCCTCCGCAATGAAAAGATATACAGGAGTAAAGGATTTCGGAAAACTGATACCCGGACACGGCGGCGTCTTAGACAGAATTGACAGCCTTCTGTTCTGTGTACCTATTGTATACTATTATATGCGGCTTGTAGTGTTTGGGGGATGACTGTGGTAAAAAATATCGGAATACTCGGTTCTACCGGTTCAATCGGTACTCAGACTCTTGAAGTCGTAAGAGAGTTGAATTTAAGAGAAGAGAGTAATGATAATCCTCATATAAACATTGTATGCCTTTCTGCGGGCAGTAATTTTAAGCTTCTTGCCGAACAAGCAAGAGAGTTTAACGTAAAAAACATTTGCATAGATACCGAACAGGGATATTTTTTTTTAAAAGAGGAATTAAAAGACCTTAACCCTGATATCTATATAGGTGAGCAAGGTTTAAGACAGATATCCGCATTAAAAATGGATATACTCGTCACAGCAGTAGTAGGCATGCGCGGACTTATACCGACAATCAATGCAATTAAGGCAGGAAATAATATAGCTCTTGCCAATAAAGAAACACTGGTGGCCGCCGGGGATATCGTCATGAAGCTCGCAAAAGAGAATAATGTAGATATATTTCCTGTTGACAGTGAACACAGCGCAATTAAACAATGTATGGATGCCGGCAGAAAGCAGGATATTAAAAAAATAATATTAACGGCTTCCGGAGGACCGTTCAGAGGATGGGACAAAGATCGGCTTAAAAACGTAACCATCGGGCAGACACTTAATCATCCCACATGGAAAATGGGGGGCAAAATAACGGTAGACAGTGCAACCTTAATGAACAAAGGTTTGGAAGTTATTGAAGCAATGCATCTTTTTGATATAGATGCGGAAAACATAGAGGTTGTGGTACATCCCCAGAGTATAATTCACTCCGCTGTCATGTATAGGGACGGAAGTGTAATTGCACAGCTTGGAAATCCGAGCATGAAAACTCCGATACAATACGCTCTGACATATCCGGTAAGAACGGATTCACATGTGAAGGAGCTGTCATTAACGGATATAGGCAAGCTGACTTTTGAGAAACCCGATACTGATACGTTTACCTGCCTTAAACTTGCTTTTGAGGCCGCAAAGGTAAAAGGTACTATGCCCGCGGTAATGAATGCGGCAAATGAGGTTTGTGTAGAAGCTTTTATGAAAGGGATTATAGATTTTATATCCATACCCAGGATAATAGATGAGGTAATGGAAAAACATGATAATTTGCCTTATCCCTGTTTAGAGGATATACTTAGTAGCGATATTCAGGCTAGAAGAATGACAGGAGGATTAATTAATGGGAATAGCAGGTAGTATATTGACAATGTTATTGATGCTCAGCGTACTTACAATAGTACACGAGTTCGGACACTATATTGCGGCAAGAATTTGTAAGGTAAAAGTTGAAGAATTTGCAGTATTTATGGGACCTAAGATAATTTCAAGGGTAAGTAAAAAAACAGGTACCAGATGGTCACTAAGAAGTATCCCCATAGGCGGATTCTGTGCTATGGAAGGTGAGGAAGAAACCATTTCAAGCAATACATCATTCAACAATAAACCCCGTTACATGCGTGCATTTATATTGGTTGCAGGTCCTCTCATGAATCTTCTGCTCGCTATTATTCTTGTGGTTATTATGTTTGCATATACAGGTTATACAACAAATGTTATATCTGAAGTAACAAAAATAGATGAAATAACAGAGAAAACAACTCCTGCATATGAGCTTGGTTTTGATGTCGGAGATAAAATAGTATCCTATGACGGAAAAAAGGTTATAACACCACTCGATTATGATGTATTTAATGTTGTAGATAAAGACCTTGTATCGGTTATCGGTATAAAAAAGGCGAACGGAAAAGTAGAAGAATACAGAATTGAAAGAGAAAAAATAGAAAACGGAAAAAGTAATATCGGTATAAAAATGACTTATGAAAAAGGAAACTTTTTTAAAGTTATATGGAATTCAATTTTAAATTTAGTATCTATGGTCAGAACAATATTCTACTCAATATTCTGGTTAATAACCGGGCAAATGGGTATGGAAGCAATGTCCGGACCTGTCGGTCTGACAACACTTGTCAATGATGTTGTGACTGCAGAAATTGAATGGGTGCCTAAGCTTCTTACGCTTGTTAACATGTCAGCTCTGATCAGTGTAAACTTAGGAATATTTAACCTGCTTCCTCTTCCTGCTCTTGACGGTGGAAGGCTGTTTCTTGTTTTCGTAGAGTTCTTAAGAAGAGGAAAAAGAATACCACCCGAAAAAGAAGCGACTATTTCATTTATTGGTCTTGCACTGTTAGTACTGCTCGCTATATTCGTAATGGGGAGCGATATATTAAAGATTGTAAGAGGTTAAATCGGGAGGTAGATTTTTGTATAAGCGTGAGGATACACTCTGTATAAGAGTCGGTGAAGTATTAGTAGGAGGGGGGAACCCGATTACTGTTCAGTCTATGACAAATACCGATACAAGGGATATCAAAGCGACTGCAGAGCAGATCAATAGGCTTGAAGAAGCCGGATGTGATATAGTAAGGGTAGCCGTTCCTGATTTTGAGGCTGCCGAGGCTGTGAAGAGTATAAAAAGTCGCATAAAGATACCTTTAGTTGTAGATATACATTTTGACTACAGACTTGCCCTTGAATGCATAAAAAACGGCGCGGATAAAGTAAGGATTAATCCAGGGAATATAGGAGACAGAGACAACGCACGTAAAGTTGTAATTGCCGCCAAAGAAAGAGGTATACCTATCAGAATAGGTATAAACGGGGGCTCTTTGGATAAAAGGATAAAAGAGAAATTCGGTTTGACCAAAGAAGCACTTGTTGAAAGCGCAATGGAACATATAGATATTCTGGAAAGCCTGGACTTTTACGATACCGTTATTTCACTTAAATCCTCAGACCTAAAGCTGACCGTAGACGCATATATGCTTATGGCCGAAAAAAGAAATTACCCGCTTCATATAGGTATTACAGAGTCGGGTACAGTTCTCTCGGGTACTATAAAATCTTCTATGGGTATAGGAGCTATGCTTTTAAACGGAATAGGAGATACAATAAGGGTATCGCTTACAGGAGACCCCGTGAATGAAATAGATGTGGGTAAGAGAATACTTCAGTCACTGGACTTAGGCGGAAGGATGTTTAGCTTTGTGTCCTGCCCAACCTGCGGAAGGACAAGAATTAATTTAATTGATATAGCCGACACTGTGGAAAAGGCTTTAACCCTAATGGACAGAAACGGTGAAATAAAAAGGCATATATCCGTTGCGGTAATGGGATGTGCGGTTAACGGACCGGGAGAGGCAATGAATGCGGATATAGGAATAGCAGGAGGAAAAGGGGAAGCATTGTTGTTTTCAAAAGGTGAAATAATCGGAAAACTTACAGGTGATAATATCGCAGAACAGTTCATACAAAAGATTAGGGAGATAGATTGACTTGCTAATTGATGAAAATATTAAAATAAAGTGTATAAATGCAGTTGCAAGCGAAAAGCGGATAGTTGTAAAAGCAGTATCCGATGATTTTGTGACATATATTAAATATAAGGAATTACATAAAAGTTTATGCAAGAAATTGGAGTATGACAATATAGATTTAGAAATAGAATGTAATAAATGTATGGAGACCGTAATAAACAGTCCCGATTTCTGGAACAATATTTTATCGTACTTTCAGTATGAAGATAAAGCCGTATGGGCACTGCTTTCAGGAAGTACATGCTGTTACAATAAAGACTGTCTGACTATTGATCTCAGTAATAAAGTTGCGGTAATTTTACAGGAAAAACGTATTGACTCGATAATAGCGGACAGGATAAGGACAATGTGGAATACTGATGTTGAAGTGGTATTTCATGATAATGAGGTAGTTATTGACAGATCCGAAGCACCTGCTGTTGCTGTTGCGTTCTCTTCACAGGATCATGATAAAGCAATTCTTGAAAGTATAAAAAGAAATCAGGAAATGCTGATGAACCAGAAGAGAGGAATAAAAGATGAGGATGCGCCCGTCAGCGGAGGAGGAGACTTTCCAAGAAGGAAGCCTAAATACAAGAAAAAACCGCTTACACCTGAAGGGGATCTTCCTAAAGATTCCGAAGGTAATGAAATAATAATGGGTAACGAAATATTTAACCCGATTACACCTATAAAAGAAATTACATATGATTCCGGAACCGTTGCGGTAAAAGGAAGAATCTTTAAGTTTGAGACTAAAGTTATTCCAAGCGGTTCTGTTATAGCGATGATTTGTATAACGGACAAAACATGTGCGATAACCGCAAAGTTTTTCTTTGAACAGGATGATTTAAAGTTTGTAAACACTGTTTTCGGCAAAGGTGACATATATGTGACAATAATGGGCGAAGCGGTACAGGACAAGTATACCGGTGAATTGACGCTTAATGCAAAGAGTATTGTAAGATACACACCTCCCAAGAGGTTGGATAAAGCCGAAGTAAAAAGGGTTGAGCTTCATTTACATACAAATATGAGTGCACAGGACGGTCTTACACGTCCTGAATTGTTAATACCAAGAGCCATATCATGGGGACACAAGGCAATAGCCATTACAGACCACGGAGTGGCACAGGCTTATCCTGAAGTATATAAAGCGGCAAAGAAAAAAGATATAAAGATTATATACGGAGTTGAATGCTACCTGACAAATCAGGAGGAAGATATGCCTCTTGAAAGAGCTAAAGGATACAAATCTTATCACTGTATACTTCTTGTAAGGAATCAGCCCGGTTTAAAAAATCTATACAAGCTTATTTCAAAATCGCATATTGATCATTTTTATAAAAAACCCAGAATACCAAAGTATATCCTTGATACACACAGAGAAGGAATTATAGTTGGCAGCGCTTGCTGTGAGGGAGAGCTTTATGATGCATTTTTAAATAAATGCTCCGAAGAAGAGATTGAGAAAATAGCGTCATATTATGATTATCTTGAAATACAACCTTCCGGAAACAACATGTTCATGATAAGAGAAGGAATTCTTGACAGTGTTCAGGATATTGAGAAAATAAACAAGGAAATAGTGAAACTGGGAGATAAATTATGTAAGCTTACGGTAGCTACGGGAGACGTGCACTTCTTAGACCCCGATGATGAAATATTCAGGTGTGTAATGATGGCAGGACAGGGTTATAAAGATGCGGATATACAACCTCCGCTTTATTTCCGTACTACCGATGAGATGCTCAATGAGTTTAAATATTTGGGTGACAGAGCATACGAGGTCGTTGTTGAGAATACAAACAAGATAGCGGATATGATTGAAAGTGTACTGCCTGTACCAAGCGGGTTCTATCCGCCTGTTATACCGGGCTCCGATACAGAATTGAGGGACAGCTCATTTACCAAAGCAAGATCCATCTACGGAGAAAACCTTCCCCCTCTTGTCGAAAGCAGACTTGACAGAGAACTGAATGCTATAATTAAGAACGGATATTCCGTAATGTACATAACCGCACAGAGACTTGTCGCAAACTCACTTCGCAACGGTTACCAGGTAGGTTCGAGAGGTTCCGTAGGATCGTCTTTTGCCGCAAACATGTCCGGAATTACAGAAGTTAATTCACTTCCCGCACATTATCTTTGTAGAAATTGCGGATATCTTGAGTTCCACGAAAATGAAGGACTGGACTGTGGTTTCGATTTACCGGAAAAGAATTGCCCCAATTGCGGCCATCCCCTTAAAAGAGA
>JAEAME010002333.1_pt1 | contig 11237 bp, 7 predicted proteins | sample 8958731 | NCBI WGS metagenome assembly JAEAME01 (sample SAMN16933194, study PRJNA681113) | bioreactor sludge metagenome | isolation source: anerobic bioreactor sludge (Control) | place: India:Bengaluru | collected 2018-10-24 | reverse complement strand
GCGGGCCCCCGTCAATTCCTTTGAGTTTCAACCTTGCGATCGTACTCCCCAGGCGGGGCACTTAATGCGTTGGCTGCGGCACTGATCCGCTTGTTGGCGAATCAACACCTAGTGCCCATCGTTTACAGTGTGGACTACCAGGGTATCTAATCCTGTTTGCTCCCCACACTTTCGCGCCTCAGCGTCAGTTACGGCCCAGGAAGCCGCCTTCGCTACCGGTGTTCTTCCTGATATCTACGCATTTCACCGCTACACCAGGAATTCCGCTTCCCTCTACCGCACTCAAGAATTGTAGTTTCAAAGGCAGGCCACAAGTTAAGCCTATGGTTTTCACCCCTGACTTACAATTCCGCCTACGCGCCCTTTACGCCCAATGATTCCGGACAACGCTTGCCCCCCCCGTATTACCGCGGCTGCTGGCACGGAGTTAGCCGGGGCTTTCTCTGGAGGTACCGTCAAACATTTATCCTTATCGAATAAATATTATTCTTCCCTCCTAACAGGACTTTACATTCCTTAGAACTTCATCATCCACGCGGCGTTGCTGCGTCAGGCTTTCGCCCATTGCGCAATATTCCTCACTGCTGCCTCCCGTAGGAGTCTGGGCCGTATCTCAGTCCCAGTGTGGCCGATCACCCTCTCAGGCCGGCTACCCATCGTCGCCTTGGTAGGCTACTACCCTGCCAACTAGCTAATGGGACGCAGGTCCATCTATAAGTGCTACCCGAAGACAGCTTTGATTTTCCGATCATGCAATCAGAAAATATTATCCGGTATTAGCCCCGCGTTAGCAGGGTTATCCCAGACTTTTAGGTAGGTTACCTACGTGTTACTCACCCGTTCGCCAGTTTACTCAGGATTCCGAAGATTCCTTTTCTCCTTGACTTGCATGTGTTAAGCACGCCGCCAGCGTTCGTCCTGAGCCAGGATCAAACTCTTCGTTGTAAGATTTTGCTTTTTTCAATTTTTGAGCAATCTTACTGAATTTACCAGGCCCATGCACGCGTTACTATTTTGTAAAAGAACATTTAAAAATGCGATTGCCAATATAAAGATTTAATTTGAAAAAGTCAAGTAAAAATTTTAAAAATTTTTATTATCCTTTTACCAAAATCCCTTATTTTGGCGAAGCTATAATATATAAAAATTTTTGTCTTTGTCAAGTATTTTTTTTTATTTCTTTTATTTTTTTTTCCTGCTTCAATCTAAAATGATCCGATGATACCTTTTTTTTCCAGCACGTAAGATTATGTCTCGACTAATGATATGCGATGTATCAATTACTTGCTCAATTGAATTGATCTTCTCATCATTTATATAACATCCCCCCTGTTGAATCAAGCGACGCGCATCGCTTTTTGAGGAAACAAGCCCAACCTGATGAAATAAATCAATTATATTGATTCCCTTTTCAAGGAGTGATTCTTTAATACGGGTAAAAGGCATACCCTCAAGATCGCCTTTTCCATCTCCAAATATCGCTTGAGATGCATGATGGGCTTCTTTAGCTGCAGCTTCTCCATGGCTTACTTTTGTTGTCTCGTAAGCGAGCATTTGTTTCGCCTCTCTGAGGTCTGCACCTTGAAGCGCCCCTAAGCGATGTACTTCTTCCATCGGGAGTAACGTAAAAAATGCCAAAAACCTTTTTACATCTCGATCATCTACGTTAATCCAATACTGATAAAATTCATAAGGGGACGTCTTTTCGGCATCCAGCCAAAGCGCTCCTTGCGCTGTTTTGCCCATTTTCTGCCCTAATGCCGTTTCTAATAATGGAAAAGTAATGCCATAAGCTTGTTTGCCTTCGATCCTCCTGATCAGGTCAATTCCAGCTACTATGTTGCCCCATTGATCATCCCCTCCCATTTGTAATATGCAATTATGAGAACGAAATAATGTCAGAAAATCATAAGCCTGGAGCAACTGATAATTAAATTCCAGGAACGATAGTCCTGCTTCCAGCCTGATCTTATAAGATTCAGCAGCCAGCATCCGATTCACGCTAAAATGACGACCGATGTCCCTTAAAAAATCAATATATTTTAAACCCAGCAACCAATCTCCGTTGCTCACGATGGCTGCCTTTCCTTCATCAAAATGTAAGTATCGATTTAGTTGTGCCTTTAGCTTTTCTCCGTTTTTTTTGATCTGTTCTTCATATAACATCTGTCGCATTTCCGTCTTTCCACTGGGATCACCGATCATCGCGGTACCATTACCTAAAATCACGATTGGAAAATGACCGTGGCGCTGCAAGTGCATCAACGCCATTATTGGCATCAGGCTTCCAGCATGAAGGCTATCGGCAGTAGGATCAAAACCAATATAGGCTGCGACTTTTTCTTTTCCCAAAATATGAGGTAAATTTTCTTCATCAGTAATTTGTTTGACAAAACCTCTTTCTTTAAACGCCTCAAAAACATTTCCCGTTTCCAAAACATGTACTCCTGTCATTTTATTTTGAATTTTCCTTTTTCTTTAAATTCCCGTTCCACCATCCGTTGCTCATCGCGTCGGGCAATATCTTTTCTTTTATCCACTAACGACTTGCCTCGCGCCAGTCCCAATTCTACCTTTGCCTTGCCATTTTTAAAATAAATTTTCAAAGGCACTAATGTCATTCCCCGCTCCAGAACTTTCCCAGTCAATCGTTTTATTTCCTGCTTATGCAATAGCACTTTCCTGATTCGATCCGGATCATGATTATAAATGTTGCCCTGTTCATAGGGGCTGATATGCATATTGTATAGAAACATTTCCCCATCCTTAACCGTGGCATAGCTATCCTGCAAATTTCCTTTGCCCAATCGAAGGGATTTCACTTCGGTGCCCTGCAAAACAATTCCAACCTCGAAGGTTTCTATGATCTCATATTGAAATCTCGCCTTTTTATTGGAAACAACAATCTTTTCACTCATGTGGAATTCCAGCTAAATTTGATTCAGCACATCTTCATTTTTAAGACAGCCAAAAATAAGATTTTTAAAAATAAAAGTCAAGAACAAAACAAAGTGCTTGACTTTTTTTATTTTTATTCTTATTTTTAGCCGTTATAAATGCCGAAGTGGTGAAATTGGCAGACGCGCACGGTTCAGGGCCGTGTGGGCATCGCCCGTGTGGGTTCGACTCCCACCTTCGGCACGATTGATGCCTCGCAATAAAAAATTGGGCAATTTCAGATTGCCTATTTTTTTATGCGAAGTCGAATTTCGGCTTTATCCTTTCATAGCGATCGTTTTGATAAAAATTCAATATTCCTCAAATAATAAATTCTATCCAGAATTGATGTTCACAGGTTTCTCATTTTTAATTTGAACTGCATTTTCACATCACTTAGAATTTCATTTTATTATAAAAAAATTCAATGCGTTTTGCCCTGTAGCAGGCGCACATGATTCTTTTTAAGCTAATAACATTCAAACTCTTCAACTTTTCACTTGATTTTCTCAACATTTTAATCTATTATTGTTCGATTCTTTTTTCTATTTTAAATAGATCTCTTTCAAACATGAAGGCACGAATGTAAAGAAAATTACCAGAGGAGAAAATCCAGTGAGGCTAAAATTATCGCCCTTTCTTCTAATTCTTATCGGTCTTGTTGTTTCAAAGTGTGCTATGGTTCCTCCTGAATACGCACCAGTTTCGGGAGTTGGTCCCAATGTTCGCATTGGTATTGCAGAAAACCTGGAATCATTGTCATTTGAATCTACTAACGCTATCGACATTTATAATCAGGATGATCAACTATTGTCAAACACATTCTCAGGGAAAAAGTGGCGGGTGCGTCTGGAAAATACAACACCGGTGAATTTAAGTTATCGATTGCTTTATAAAGAAGTTGATGATCGGCAAGCTGCTGAAAGCGCTGCAGCAACTCTGGAAAATCGCGGTTATGAGGCGGTAATCAAGCAGATCAATAAGAAGATGCTTCGAGGCACCGAGTTTGGCACTGCTGTTTCTTATCAAGTTATGCTGAAACCAATTTTTAGCTTCGAGAGTGAAGCAAAACAATATCAGCAGAAAATTGGAAGCCAGGTTTCTACAGTGATTTTGCCGTTCTTTGATGAGCGTCCCAATGGCAGGGTAATCTTGATTAGCGATGATACTGGAGAACGTTTTGTTTCTCCGGGAATGATCCGTGTTTTGGGAAAATTTTTTACCTTAACGACTATGGCCGGTGAAGGTTATCATTTTGAGCAAAGCGAACAGCGAACCTATCGAAGCCACCTGGAGTTCTGGATCGATCGATTTGGTGGACTGACCGTTGTAAACGAGCTGCCCATTGAAATTTATTTACGAGGCGTTATCGGATCGGAAATGAATTCTAAATTTCCGCTCGAAGCCTTAAAAGCGCAGGCTGTAACGGCGCGGGGCTATACACTTGGCTGGATCGGAAAATTACACCGACTGGCTCCCTTCGATTTGTGCGATGAAGTTCACTGTCATGTCTATGGTGGCGCGGAACGCGAGGCAGAATCGGTTATCAAAGCTGCCGAGCAAACCAAAGGGCAGGTGCTGATGAATGAAGATCAAATTTGCGACACGCGTTATGCCGGCGTTTGTGGCGGTCATTCTGAAAATAATGAAGATGTTTGGAATAATGAACCGCAATCCTATCTTCGAGGACATCTGGACTCGCCACATTCAAATTCACTCCCGACAGATTACCTGACGGATGAATCCAATGTGCGAAAATGGATTGAAAGCAGTCCTAATGTCTATTGTAATACGTTGCAATCCTCGGAGCCAGAATACCTGAACTACACGAAAAAATATTTCCGATGGAGCGTCCGATATTCGAGGGAAGAGCTCAGCCAGATTATCAAAAATAAAACCGGAAAAAATATTGGCTCGCTGGATAAAATTATCCCATTGGAGCGAGGCGTCTCTGGGCGATTAAAAAAAATTGAGCTTAGCGGAACCCGACAGTCAATCGTTATTGAAAAGGAATTGGAAATTAGAAAAGCCCTTTCTCAAAATTATCTTTATAGCTCCTGCTTTGTAGTCGATCGAGATGAAACGGATTTTATCATTAAAGGAGCCGGCTGGGGACATGGCGTGGGCATGTGTCAAACCGGAGCAGCAATGATGGCATTATATGGTGCCAATTACAAAAAAATTTTAAATCACTATTATCAAGGCTCAAAAATCGTTAGATTATATTAGCAACGCAGTGAGAATCATTTTCCTATTTATCGATGGGCTGGGCATCGGCGAAAATAATTTAAACAAAAATCCTTGCGCTCAAAAAAAAATCAAGCTGTTCAATTTTTTTCTGACCGATTCGTTTCCCAAAAAAATCTTATATGATGGCACTGTCAAATCGATTGATGTTCAATTAGGCATCCCGGGATTGCCCCAGAGCGCAACTGGCCAGGCTGCACTATTTACTGGAATTAATGCTGCTCAATTGCTGAACACTCATCTGAGCGGCTTCCCTAATCAGGCGTTGCGTGATCTCTTGGCAAAGCATTCTATTCATATCAAACTAAAAAACATGGGAAAACGAGTGGCGTTTATCAACGTATATCGTCCCATCTTTTTTGAAAAGGGACCAGAGGCGCTGCTTCGCTTTCTATCCGTAACGAGTATCGCCAATTGGAAAGCAGGCCTTCAATTTTTTGATGTCGATCACCTGGCGACTGAACAGGCGATTTATCACGATTTTACTAACTTAGAATTGATTAAACACGGCATCAAAGTTCCTTTGTTTTCTGCAGAACAGGCTGGTCAGATTTTAGCGCGTGCCAGTCAGAACTATGATTTTTGCCTTTATGAATATTTTAGAACCGATTGGGCAGGACATGCACAGGATATAAATAATGCCACTCAGCTCTTGATGCAACTGGAGCAGTTCATTTCAACCTTGATTAAGAACACTGATTTATCCAATACGCTCATTGTCCTTACCAGTGATCATGGAAATATCGAAGATCTTTCGATAAAAACGCACACCTTAAATTCAGTTCCAATCATCGCCTGGGGGAAACGAAAAGATGCGCTGCTAGCCAGGATTGAATCATTAATTGACGTTACGCCCGCGTTATTAGAATTAATAGCAGAAACAGAATAGTATTTTTTAAATGAATCGCATTTGCTTTTTTAAAGCCGTGAAACCTTTCCGCAAACTTGCCGACTATTCTGTATTGTTTTACAACATGATGAGATATTAGAATATTTTTAAAATTTTACTTGACAGTTGTAAATAAATTTAATATAATAATTACAGCAAGGCACAAATTAAAAATATTGATGATCACTATAGCTTTGAAAATAAATAAGAAACTCGACGTGACGGAGAGGAGGTACAGCTAAAATGTTGGTAGCAGTAAGAGTTGACCGTGTGACCCTGGATACATCAACCAATCGCTTTGTCGTGATACTCAAAGATGACATTCAGAGTCGATGGCTTCCCATTGTGGTAGGCTCGACTGAAGCCCAGGCAATCGCGTTGCAATTGGAAAAGATTAGCCCTCCCCGACCTCTCACTCACGATCTGATTAAAAACATTCTCGATTCCATAAAAGTCTTTGTCACACGAATCGTCGTAAATGATCTGCGCGAGAACACTTATTTTGCAGCGATTAGCGTAAAAACGAATGGCAGTGTTCGAGAAGTCGATGCCAGACCGAGTGACGCCATTGCCCTGGCATTGCGCGTGCAGGCGCCAATCTTTGTTGAAGAAAATGTCATGAAAAGAGCCGCCGTTCTCGAGCAGCTTCCGGATCAACAATTTAGTGAAGATACTTTTGACCGTCCGATAAGTGACATCGATATGATGGAAGATCTAAATATTAAACTTCAAAAAGCTGTGCGGGAAGAGCGCTTTGAAGATGCCGCTAAAATCAGAGACGAGATCCTTGACCTGAAAAATGAGCGACATCAATCCTGACTTCGGCTCATCAAACTAACATCAAATTTTCAAAATAAATCCGTTTCAAAAAAATTATAAATTTCACGCTAAATCAAGGGCATAGTAAATCAGCAACTATACCCTTTTTTATGAGCTGATCGATTGGTTTTGAAGACTCTCCTTCTTTATCTCCTCTAAATCCTGAATACAGGATGCTTAAAATTTTCAACTTGAAAATGCCGATATTTTCCTTGCAAAATATGATATTATCTTTTATATTTAATCTTCCAACTTCCAACAAAAACGAAACGGAGACCGATTAATGGTAAAACCTGTGACTGAACGAACGAAAAAATCCCTCTCTCCCTGGTTCTGGGTGCCAAGCTTGTACTACGCTGAAGGAATCCCTTATATCGTCGTGATGACCGTCTCGGTCATTATGTATAAACGCATGGGAATTTCGAATACTGACATTGCGCTTTACACCAGTTGGCTCTACCTGCCGTGGGTGTTAAAACCGCTCTGGAGCCCCATCGTCGATCTCTTAAAAACCAAGCGATTCTGGATTACCACGATGCAACTAATTATTGGTGCCGGTTTAGCCAGCGTCGCTTTGTCCATCCCGGTTCCGAAATATTTTCAGCTCACTTTAGCCTTTTTCTGGCTATTGGCTTTTGGCTCTGCCACTCACGACATTGCTGCGGACGGATTTTACATGCTCGGACTATCCCAGCATGATCAAGCCTGGTTCGTTGGCATCCGTAGTACATTTTATCGCTTTGCCATGTTGACTGGCCAGGGTTTATTGGTGATTCTCGCTGGCTATGTAGAAAGCCACACTGGACTGCCTCCAGTAACTGTTCCAGTAACTGTGGTTCAACAGGGGGAAGCTGGTTCATTACCGCTTCAGCCAGATAGTTTGCATGTCGTTCCTCAATCTGGTGGAATAAAAATCATCCCGTTACCCAATCAATTATTGATTCCCCTGGGCACGCTGGATAAAGGTAAGTTTAATGAGTTTATTGCGCAAGCACGAGACTGGAATATTGCCCAGGGACAGAAGATTGATTTGCAAGCAAAAAATGATAAAAAGCTATCCTGGTGGCAGCGCCATGTCACCTCGCCGTTGCGGGAGTTCATCAAAAAAATTTTTAGAATCTCCGAGCCAAAATCTCAAATCGCAGCCAAGATGGGCAACTTCGGTGCGATTTATTTTCATCTATCGAGTCAGCCACCGCCGGGTAAAAAAATTGTGATTACATTCGGACGAAAATCTGGCGATAAAAGTATTTCCATGGTCGAAGGAAGCCGCTTTGAGTTTACCTCTGAAAATTGGAACAAGCCGGTCATGGCTGCCATTCAATTGGATGCGAAGCTTCGAGTGCCGACCGCTGCAAAGTTTGTTGCCCGCGCAGGCAATGTCCCGCTTTCCTGGATGATCACGTTTCTGTTTTTAGCAGGATTGTTCATCCTGTTTGCTATCTATCACCGCCTCATTCTGCCGCATCCGGCAGAAGATGTGACTCGAAAAATACCAAGTCTGAGTGCATTTTTCAAAGGATTTGCTGAACCGTTTGTATCATTTTTTAAGAAAGAGCATATCGGGATCGGGCTGGCGTTTTTACTATTATATCGCTTCGCTGAATCCCAATTAGTTAAACTCGCTTCACCATTTCTGCTGGATAGCCAGGAAGTTGGCGGCATTGCGCTGACAACTGGCCAGATCGGATTCGTTTATGGTACAGTGGGTTTGATAATGCTCACCGTCGGCGGTTTGCTCGGCGGCTTTCTCGCCGCCCGGGATGGACTTAAAAAATGGATCTGGCTGATGGTAATCTGTATTAACATTCCTGATCTGGTTTATGTCTATATGTCTCATTATCAGCCAGATAATTACTGGATTATAAATCTGTGCGTCGGGATAGAGCAATTAGGTTACGGTTTCGGTTTCACAGCTTACACATTGTACATGATCTATATTTCTGAGGGAAAATTCAAGACCGCGCATTTTGCCATTACGACGGGATTCATGGCATTGGGCATGATGCTGCCTGGTATGTTCAGCGGCTGGCTTCAGGAAATTATCGGCTATGAAAAATTTTTCATCTGGGTCATGTTCTGCACCATACCGGGCTTTATTATAGTGAAATTTTTGCCAATTGATCCAGAGTTTGGGATGAAAAAAAGTGAATAGTTGGATATAAAAGTGATCAGTCAAATTTTCAACTCTAGTAGAGCGATTCTCAATTATCATACTACACAATGTCATTGCGAGCGAGCAATGACAACATCCATTGCAATCGTAATTCGGAAACCCTCTACTAGTATTGATTTTATCGCTTCAAAAGATGGGATCAGTTTTAAATCTCAATAACAAAAACGGAATAATCAAATGAATTTAGAGCCAGTAGAATTTACTCTTAAAAGTCAATTAGCCTTCATCGATTGGTTTTTTATCATCCTGTTCATGCTCATCTCGATTGGTATTGGAGTTTATTTTAGCCGACGCGGAACCAAAAATATCAACGAATACTTTGCCTCGGGGCAAGGCTCTACCTGGTGGCTGCTGGGGACTTCAATGGTTGCAACCACATTCGCGGCAGATACGCCGCTGGCAATTAGCGGGCTGGTAGTTAAACAAGGAATCTGGGGCAACTGGTTCTGGTGGTCGCAAGTTCCCATGTTCATCATTGGCGTTTATTTTTTCTCCCGTCTCTGGCGGCGGGCCAGAATTTTGACCGATACCGAACTGGTTGACCTGCGCTATTCTGGCAGACCAGCCAAAATTTTAAGGGGATTTCGAGCACTTTATTTTGCGCTGCCGTACAATTGTCTCGTCATGGGCTGGGTCAATCTTTCGATGACTAAAATTATGGGACTGACTTTTAATTTGCCCAAGCATTGGGCAGTGATGATCTGCATACTCATCACTGGTGCATACTGCTCGATCTCTGGTCTTTGGGGCGTGATGGCGACGGATTTCTTTCAGTTCTTCTTTGCCATGGGAATGGCAATTTTTCTCGCTGTCGTGTCGGTGAATGCCGTCGGCGGCATGGATACAATTTTAAACAGGCTGCCTGAAATTTACGGCTCTGAACGTGCCGCTTCCATGATTTCTGTCATTCCTTCTGTTGCAGCACCGAATCATGCCTTTTCCATCTTTCTGCTCTATATTTTTCTCCTGTGGTGGACGGTCGGAAACACCGATGGCGGAGCGTATTTTGCCCAGCGGATGATCTCTGCCAAGGATGAAAAGCATTCGTTTCTCGGTTATCTCTGGTTCAACATCGCTCATTTCTGCATCCGTCCCTGGCCGTGGATTGTGGTGGGCATGGTCGCTGCGATTTATTTCCCGGGCATCGCCATGAAAAATCCACTGTCTGGAAAATTGGAAACTGATCCTGAATTGGGATACATCGCGGTGATGCTCACTTTTCTGAAACCAGGATTATTGGGTCTCATGCTGGCTTCATTTTTAGCTGCGTTCATGTCCACTATCGCCACGCAAATTAATTGGGGTGCCTCTTATCTGATCAATGATTTTTATAAGCCCTTCATCAAAAAAGATGCTTCAGAAAAACATTACGTCAGGCTCTCTGTCTTTGCTACGATTTTAATGGCGATCCTGGGCGGCGCCGTCTCATTTTTGATGAATGACATTTTCTTAGCCTGGCTATTGCTCTCAGCGATTAATGCTGGTATCGGCATCGTTTACATCGCACGCTGGTATTGGTGGCGCATCAATGCCTGGTCAGAAATCTCTGCCATTGCTTCAATTATTTGTGTTGTCGCTTGCATTTTATTGATCAAATCGGAAATTGTGCTAAAAGCCATTTTAATCTCGATTATCGTTCTGGCTTTGATCATTTTATTTATCAGGGGATTAAGAAAGAAAGAATGGCGAGCGAAATATCTCAGATCATCAATCTTTATATTATTTATCGCTATGGTGGCGCTAACTTCCGTGCTTTGTTTTTCGCTGCCTGAGAAAAAGTTTCCCTGGACTTTGATCTATACAGTACCTATTTCATTGGTCATCTGGCTTACAACGACAATGTTGACTAAACCCGTCACAGAAGATAAGCTGATTGAATTTTACAAAAGAGTTCGTCCCGGCGGACCGGGTTGGAAACGGATAGCCGAAAAATTGCCCGCCGATTTGAGCAAAGGTTCTTTGCTTACGAGAAAAAATATTATCGGAGCGATATTTACTATCGCTGCGGTTTATGGCGCGCTGCTGGGAATCGGAGACTTTGTGATCGGTAGTTGGTGGCGTGGAATAATTTTGACCCTTATTACGTTGATAAGCATAATTATCGTTGTTAAAAATCTTTCGGCAGAAAAATGGGAAGCGATGTAATTTAAGCTATGTGATTATCTATAA
>JAEAME010002332.1_pt1 | contig 11237 bp, 12 predicted proteins | sample 8958731 | NCBI WGS metagenome assembly JAEAME01 (sample SAMN16933194, study PRJNA681113) | bioreactor sludge metagenome | isolation source: anerobic bioreactor sludge (Control) | place: India:Bengaluru | collected 2018-10-24 | reverse complement strand
CGGGTGATATAGCTGGAGTGCTATTCTGGCGCTGTATTCGTGCACGCTATCACAGAGTCGCTTGAAACCGGGTATCAGGCTGTCGTCGTGCAGGCACAGCTGATGCCCGCTGCCCAGGCCCCGATCCCCGTCCACAGCGGTCACCTCGACTATAATCAGGCCGAACCCGCCTCTGGCCCGCGCCTCGTGGTATTTGATCAGCCTGTCTGAAACTCCGCCGCCCTCGGCTGCGAAGCCCGTTGCCATGGGCGGCACCGAGAGTCGGTTCTTTATCTCCAGCTTGCCTATCTTGATGGGTTGAAATAGCGCCCGGTATTTATCCGACATGGGGAACACTCCTCAATAAAGTCGCTGTTTACTCAGACATTATAGCCTTTCACGGGCATTAAAGGGGAAACGACCCGGCTTTTAGATCGGGAGAAGGTTGAGCAGCGCACCTACTGCCAGACCGGAGGCAATCATGATACCCAGAGCTATGAGAAGACTCCGAACGCCCATCTCTTTTAGCATGATTGTGAAGGTGGCGATACAGGGAAAGAACATGACCAGCACAACACTGCTGACTACAAGCTGTTTGGCAGTCAGCTGTAGAGGCGCCAGCAGCGCCATCGCCGCGTCCATGCGGAAGAATGATACGAAGATGGCGGCAACGGCGTCTTTGGGCAGCCCCAGCAGGCCGCTCACCACCGGAGCCGTAAAATCGGTGACAGCCTGGAAGACTCCGATCATGTAGAGCACGTTGATGACGGGGACGGCTATGATCATGATAGGGACGGCCTCGACAATGAAGCCCCGCACCCGGCTCCACAGCTTCTCCAGAGTAAGTTTCCAGGGCATAGACCGATAGGGCGGTATTTCGATGAGCAGCTCGGGTGTAAACCCCTTAACAGCGTGGTTGAGTATTGTACCGATAATAATCCAGACCACAAGCAGAGTGGCGTATATAATAGCGACATACTCGAATCCGTGCTGCCCCACCAGCCCCAGGATCAGGGCCTGCAGTGATGCACAGGGTACTGCGATAGCGATCAGGGTCATAGCGATGAATCGCTCCTTGCGGCTTTCCAGCACACGGGTGGCCAGCATGGCCGGAACATTGCATCCGAATCCCAGTATGGTTGGTATGATGGCGTAGCCATGCATGCCGAAGCGGTGCATGAGAGTGTCGATCATAACAGCCAGACGCGGGAGATAGCCGGTATCCTCCAGCAGCCCCAGCGCGAAGTAAAAGGTGATGATATAGGGCAATACCAGCGCGAAGGGTACATACAATGCTGTGGTGAGTAGCCCCCATGATTCCACGAAGTCGATCTTACCGTCGAAAAGCCTGCCGATCAGGATGTCATGCAGAAAAGGCAGGCCGGACGTCAGGCCGCTGATAGCTGTGACGACAGGCAGCCAGAGGTTGTTGAAAATTGGCTGAGCGATAAATTTAAAAATCGTCTCGCCTCCATAGACCACAAAAGCGAAGACCGCTACGGCGACCAGCAACGCAATGATGGTGCCCGGCAGTGGCCGCACTGTGGCATCGGCCAGCGATTCTCCCAGAGTATGGTGGCGATGGGTAACCTTCTGAACCTGCCCGACTATCTCCCCGATGCGGGCCCAGCGCTCCTCTCTGGTGGCGGCGGGATTTGCCCGCATAATCGCCCGTGGGATGCTCTCCACGAGCAGCTTGATGCCCTGGCCTGTGGTTGCCACTGTGGGGACAACGGGAACGCCCAGCATTTGCTCCAGTGAAGCGACGTCTATCTCAATGCCGATGTGCCTGGCATCGTCCCACACGTTGAGGGCTACGATAACCGGTATGCGTTCCTCAAGGAGCTCAAGAGTCAGGTACAGGTCGCGTTCAAGGTTGGTGGCGTTTACAACATTGACGATGATGTCGCCCTCCCCCAGCATTTTTCTGGCGACCTCGCCGGCCTGTCCGGAGCTCTCCAGAGAGTATACGCCGGGTGTATCTATGACCTCGGCGTTCCGGCCGGCCACGCGCATGTGCCCGGAGGAGAACCCTATGGCAGTACCGGGGAAGTTATCGGAGACCACCACAGAGCCCGTAAGACGTGAAAAGAGAACGCTTTTACCCGCGCCCGGATTACCTGCAAGCAGTATTTTCATCAATGAGCCCATCCGGAATCACGAAAATCTTATCTGCGATGCCGCGGCCCAGAGAGAGCTGAACATTATCGATGCGGATGGTGATTGGACCATGCAGGTACATCGAACAGAAGCGTGTGATACGTTTGCCCGGCCTTATGCCCATGGCTGTCAGCTTCTCCTCCAGACCCCGTCCTCCCTCCACTGCGGACACCACCGCCTGCTGTCCGTCCCTCAAGTTTGAAAGCGAAATTACCGCGTTCTCCATGCTCAACTCCGGCATCTGGGGCAGTAGCCGCTCAGATTCACCTCTGCATTGACGATGTCAAAGCGCCGCGCTTTGGCTACCTCGTTGCGTATACGTTTTACCAGAGGGTATTCGAACTCTGTAACTGCGCCGCAGCCCAGGCACACCAGGTGGAAATGTCCGCCGTTCTGCAGCGCTTCATAGTGATGGTGCTCCTGACCCAGATGACATTCCTCTACCAGCCCCAGTTCCTTGAATTTGCTGATAGCCCGGTAGACGGTGGAAAGGCTGATGCCGGGCATCCTGCGCCAGGCCCGGGCGTATATCTCGGCGGCGCCCAGGTGCCCACCGCCTTTGCTGATGATATCGAATATCAATGAGCGCTGGCTGGTAAGCCTGCTGCCCGGCTTCATGAGTATCTTTTTATTCAGCTTCACTGTTGCCATTTTAATGCTAATGCGAATTATTTGCAATAAGGATTGTAACCCAATTCAGGGAGCCGAGTCAAAACATGAGGATTAGTTAACCGGCTCTATGCCCGATTGCGTATCGGTAGACTCAGGGCTCTGTTATCTTAGTCAGAATAGCCCGTGCCGGCACTGCCGCCCTTCCGCGGTGGCTGATACGGTTCTTGACGTCCGCAGGGAGCTCGGCGATGGTACTGCCGTATTCCGGCAGGAAGAAGATCGGATCGTATCCGAAGCCGTTGCTGCCCCTGGGCTCCATGGCTATATACCCTTCGCATATGCCCTCGGCCGTCTCAACAGCGCCGCCCGGCCGGGCTATGGCGATGACACAGCGGAACCTGGCCGAGCGGTTTGCCTGTGGGATGCCCTTGAGTTTGTTGAGCAGGAAATCCACCCTGTCCCGGTCGGTGGCGTTATCGCCGGCATAGCGGGATGACCGCACGCCCGGCTCGCCTCCAAGTGCATCCACCTCCAACCCTGAATCGTCGGCTAAAGTAAGAAGCCCGCCCAGTTCCGCGTAAAACGCGGCCTTGTGGCGGGCGTTCTCTTCAAAGGTGTTATAGCTCTCGTCGGCTTCCATGCTGATGCCGGCCTGGTCGAGGGTAATTATATCCAGGTCAAGGCCCTTGAGCAGGTCCCGGTATTCGGCGGCCTTGCCTTTATTGGTCGTGGCCAGCAGCAGCCTGGACATGGCCTGATCTATATCTTCTCGAATCGCTTGGCCAGTTTCTTCATGACCTGGGGCATTGTGGTGTATTCCATCTCGTCCAGCGGAAGTCGGTGCGGCTCGAAAGGTCCGTGGCGCCTGAGCATATCGGCCATATCCATGGCCTGCTGGCGCGCATTGTTGAATGCCGGATCGTCGAACATATCGACCGGTCCGACCAGGCGCCCTTCCGCAAGCTGGAAGCCTGCACCGATAACGCGCGGAGGCCCGTCGAAACGGGTGGGATTACATTCTTTGACGCTGACGGGAGTGAGCGGGCCGTTGTGCGAGCCGCGCATCCAGCCCTCAACTATATGCGGCCGGGCAAAGGGTTCCAGCACTTCGCCTACGGCCGGGAAAATGCCCTGTGCCCTGACAATGCAAACGGGGTCGTCCTTTCCCACGTACCGGCCCGCGATAAGCGAAAGCTTTTGCGTGGAGGAGGTGGCTGCTATTTCGCCGGTCTCGCGGGAATAGACGGACTTGACGGTGTAGCGCGCGGGAGCGCCGATGAAGACCAGCATATCGTAGATCTCCTCGGGGCAGTTAAACATGATGCGCCTGCTTTCCTTGACGTCGTGTACCTCGAACTTGAAGCCGCCATGCATATTGGCCGAAATGACCAGTCCAATGGTATTGAAGGGATCGCAGAACATGGAGTAAAGCGGCAGGTTCCAGGCGCCGGAGGCGGTCTTGTCCGCCATGAATATGATGATCGGTTCGGCCTCGCGCTCATTTATCTCCATCTCCGCCACACCCGGGCCCTGTCCCTTGACGTTGCCCGAGAAAGCGTCGGACAGCAGGTCCTGGCCCGCCCCGTGGAGCTTCAGTTTCTTGGCTATGCCGGTGCAGCGCTGGAAGGCGTTCCACGACATCTCGTGTATCTTGCGGTTATCGATGCCTTTATTGTGCGTCATGATAAACTGCAGGTCGTCGCCGCAGCGGGTAACATGATAGTCGATGAGGAGGCCTGATTTTTTAGCCTTGGCCATGCAAGCCTCTCCCTCGGCCATTAGATCCGGATGCATGCTGCAATGCCCCACCCATCCTCCGATATCCGCCTTGATTACACTGAGAGTGACTTTCATGGGGCCTCCTTTAATGAGAGTTTATTTATCGGCCCGGTGGCAAGTCCGCACGCTGCAGCGGATTTGCGTGTATGATGAGAATTCCCGGGCCGGCTGTTTGCCGTGCGGGGTAAATCCCTGAGTCCACCCGGTGTCGAATTTTAACAGAAGCCCGAATTGGGTGTCAAAGAATCGAGCGTGTTCAAAGACATTAAGGTGTCGGTCATTATTTAAGCGGGCGGCAAGCACAAAAAGGCTATTGCGCAATATAAGGAGCTATGGTAGATTTAGCCTGTAATATATAGGAGGTGGTCATATGGAAATGATGGCTAAATACTGGTGGCTCAACCTCATCCGGGGACTGCTGGCACTGGCGCTGGGCATCATTCTACTGGTAATGCCCGCCATTTTCTCCATTCTGCTGCTGGTTATGTTCGTGGGCGCCTATTTCCTGGTCGACGGCATCTTTTCACTGATTTTCTTTTTCACCCATCCCAAGACCAATCACCGTTGGTGGATCTTTGCCGGGGGCATAGCCGGGATACTGGCCGGCATCGTAGTCTTCGTTTGGCCGGGCATGACGGCCGTATTCCTGCTCTTTTTCATCGCGTTCTGGGCTTTGATTACGGGTATATTTCAGATCATTTACGCTATCGCTCAATGGAAAACCCTGCCCGGCAAGGGATGGATACTTACCGGCGGCATACTTTCCATCATCATTGGCGCCATCCTGCTGTCCAATCCGGTGGCCGGCGCGCTGGCGCTGATGTGGGTAATAGCCTTCTACCTGGTTCTGTTCGGCATAATGCTGATTATCTTCAGTTTCGTACAGCTGGGGAAGGGCAAGGCGGCCGCCCCGGCCGCAACAGCCTGACGAATTCAACTGGATAACCATCGATTTGAACGGTGGGCCGGTTTACCGGCCCACCGTTTGACGTTTGAAAACTGCACTCTGTCTGCCGCTTTTCTATCTTCACTGTAGTACACCGCCGAACAATCACACCCGTGCTATAATTAGCCTGAGGATGAGCTATGGCGGAGGCACTGCTTTTCGACAAGCTGGACGGTCAGCGTATTCGATGCAACGTTTGCCTGTGGCGTTGCCTGATCGGTCCCGGGAAATCCGGCGTATGCGGAGTCAGGCGCAACGAAAAGGGGTCTCTGCAGCTGCTGAATTACGGCCTGGTATCCTCAATGGCCGCGGATCCCATTGAGAAAAAACCGCTTTTCCATTTCTTCCCGGGAAGCTCCGTGCTCTCGTTCGGCACGATCGGCTGCAACTTTCACTGCATACATTGCCAGAACTGGGAGATCGCCTGCATTGAAGACCCGGGCACGGCCAGACATGGCCTGCGGGAGATATCCCCCGGGGACGCAGTCAAGATCGCTGTGAAAAACGGCTGCGCGGGCCTGGCGTGGACCTATAACGAGCCCACCATCTGGTTTGAATACACGCTTGATTCGGCCAGGCTGGCACATCAGAATGGCCTCTATACGTTGTATGTAACCAACGGCTATATGACTCCGGAGGCCCTGGATATGCTGGGACCTCATCTCGATGCCTGGCGCGTTGATATCAAGGGTTTCTCCGATAACCTGTACAAAGACCTTGCCAGGATCAGGCACTGGAGAAAGATACTGGAGGTCGCACAGAGGGCCAGGCATAAGTGGAATATGCACGTTGAGGTCGTGACCAACGTGATACCGACCATGAACGATGACGAAAAACAGCTCTCGGAGATTGCCGGCTGGATCAGGGAGGCGCTGGGCGAACTCACGCCCTGGCACGTCACGCGCTTCCATCCCCACCGACGGCTGTCGCACCTTCCACCGACCGGGGTGGCGGCTCTGGAGAGAGCTTACGATATCGGGCGGGCGGCGGGCCTGCGCTTCGTCTATCTGGGTAATGTTCCGGGACATGCATATGAAAATACGGTCTGCTATCAGTGCGGCACGCTGGCTATTGAGCGCAGGGGATACTCGATCAGTTTGAAAGCGGTCAAAGGGTCCTGCTGCGCCGTCTGTGGGGCCGACCTGAATATCCGGAGCCAAATAAGGGGGTGAGAGCATGACCAGACAGGCTGCAGTGGCCGGCCAGTTCTACCCGGGCCGGTCGGGCGAACTGAGAGATATGATCAGCGAAATGATCGATGCCGGAGCGGAGAGGAAAGAGGTCATCGGCGTGGTATCCCCTCATGCAGGTTTTGTTTACTCCGGCCCCGTGGCGGGCGCGGTTTTCTCTCGTATAAAATTCACCGACACCTTCATCATCATAGGGCCGAACCATCGCGGCCTGGGCAGGCCGCTGAGTATAACCGCCAGCGGTAGCTGGAGCACGCCGCTGGGAGAGGTTCAGATAGACTCCGGCCTGGCCGGGGCCATCCTGGCAGCCTCAAGCGAACTTGAGGAGGATACCCTTGCCCACCGCTATGAGCATTCCCTGGAGGTGCAGATACCCTTTCTGCAGTACTTCAAGCCGGATGTAAAGATAGTGCCCATCGTGCTGGCCCAGGCTGCTACGCAGGTTTACCTCAATATCGGGCGCTCCATCGCAGCAACGCTTAAGTCCAGGAAGGAAGCAGCGGTGATCGTGGCCAGCAGCGATATGACGCACTATGAGAAGCATGAGAGCGCCAAGGCCAAGGATAAAAAGGCGATTGAGGCTATTTTGAGTCTGGATTCAGATGAGCTGGTCAGGCGCATCGGCCAGTACGATATCAGCATGTGCGGCTATGCGCCGGTCATCAGCCTGATTGCGGCGGCACTCGAGATGGGCGCAAGCAAAGCCGAGCTGGTTAAATACCAAACCAGCGGTGATACTTCGGGGGACTACAGCAGCGTGGTGGGATATGCGGGGATAGTAATCGGCAAATAAGAGGTACGAAATGAAACAAGAGATGCATCCTTTGACCAGGCTGGCCAAAAAGGCCGTCGAGGGCTATATCGGCAATCGCCGGGTGGTGGAAGCGGATGAGCTGACTCCCGAGATGAAAGAGAAGGCCGGCGTCTTCGTCTCACTCAAGAAACATGGACAGCTGCGCGGCTGCATCGGCACCTTCGAGCCGACCCAGCCCAGCGTGGCACAGGAGATAATCCAGAATGCCATCTCATCGGCGACCGGTGACCCCCGCTTCAGCCCAGTCAGGCCGGACGAGCTGAACGAGCTTGAGTACAGCGTCGATGTGCTAACATCGCCCGAGCCTGTGGACGATAAATCGAAGCTGGACCCGAAGAAGTACGGGGTAATAGTGGCGGCCGGGCACCGGCGCGGGCTACTGCTGCCCGACCTCGAAGGAGTGGACAGCGTGGACATGCAGATAGACATCTGCCGCCAGAAAGCGGGCATACCGCGGACGGAGCCGGTCAAACTCTACCGTTTCCAGGTCAGGCGCTACAGGTAGCAAAGTGGTTGCCATAGCAGCATCTATCTGTTATGGTATATAGCAGAAGTATGAAGCTGGTAGTAATAGGCATCGGGGATTGCGGCTGTAATATAGCTGCGGAGTTCGTAAGGCTGGGCCAGCGCGCCAGGGCGGAGACCGGTGTGGATGTGATTATCAGGTCCTACGCCATAAATGACGATGCAGCCGGACTGGCAACGCTGCGCAAGGTCGGGGACAAACTGCTCACCATTCAAATGCCGGCTGCAGCCACTCCGGGCAGGGAAACAGAGGTCGGGGCGGAGCTGATGCGCGCCAACGGCGACCGCATTATTGCCACCATGCGCGCAGGGGAGTTTTTCGAGACCGACGCCTTTATGCTGGTGGCCTCCAGCGCGGGCTGCGTCGGCTCAGGCGGCGTTTCGATTCTGGCCCGCAAGCTGAAGGAGCGCTATGTTAACAAGCCCGTCTACGCGCTGATCGTGCTGCCCTCGACTGCCGAGGGAAATGTTCCTTCCAGCGTATACAATACAGCGCTCTGCCTCAAGTCTATTGATAAGTCGGCCGATGCGGTTTTCCTCTTCGACAACGAGAAGGTCATGTCCGAGGCCAGTGTGAAATCGGCCGCGGGCAATGACGCTCTTAACAGGGAGATCGTATCGCCCTTCTACGACCTGCTGCGCGCCAGTGAGAAGGTCGATCCCAAGTTTTTGGGCACCAGCAATATCGGCATCGGCGACATCATCCAGTCGCTCAACGGATGGAGCGCCATCGGGTACGGCAGGGCGCAGATATCGCCGGCCGGTCTGGCGCTTTTCAGACGGGGAGACCACTTCGAAAGCAAAGGTGAGGAGACCATAAAGGCCATGGAGGCGCTCAGTTCCGCGCTCAGCCACTTCTCCATACAGTGTCGTCTGGAAGATGCCCGCAAGGCGTTGTATCTGCTGTGTGTGCCGGGCAAGAACGCCAATATCAATATGACGCGGTCGGTGGGCAACCGCATGCGCGAATTGACCAACAACGGAGAGGTACGCGGCGGCGACTTTTACGGCGTAAAGGACCATGCGGCGGTAACGCTGATAGCCTCGCGCATCACGTACCTCGATAAGGTCAAGGACTATTATGAGAGGGCCTCGGCGCTGGTCGAGGAACTCAAAAAGAAAGAGACGCAGGAACCATGACCCTCTTCGACCTCGGCTCGCCCGGCCTGAAGGGCGATAAAGGCGCCAGGCCGGAGCCGGGTCCGCTGTCTAACGAATCCATGCCGCTGGCTGCGCGCATGCGTCCCCGCAATTTCAATGAGTACGTGGGGCAGCAGCACATCATCGGCGAGGGCAAGGTGCTGCGCCGTGCCATAGAGTCGGACCAGCTACCCTCCATCATACTCTGGGGCCCGCCGGGCAGCGGCAAGACCACGCTGGCCCAGGTGATCGCAAACGTTTCCAGCTCGTTCTTCGTCCCCATGAGCGCTGTGACAGCCGGCGTTGCCGACCTGAGAAGAGTCATCGATGAGTCCAGGCGCAGGCGCAGGCAGTCCGGACAGCGGACGATACTCTTCATCGACGAGATACACCGCTTCAACAAGGGCCAGCAGGACGCCGTCCTGCCCTATGTGGAGAACGGCGAAGTGACCTTTATCGGCGCCACCACCGAAAATCCCTCATTCGAAGTCATATCGGCGCTGCTCTCGCGCTGCCGCGTCTACACGCTCAATGCTCTGTCCGATGAAGAGATCAATACCATTGTGGAAAGGGCCCTGACGGACAGCGAAAACGGGCTGGCCGGGCTCAGGATCAATCTTGCCGATGATGCCCGCCGGACGCTGGTTACCATGGCCAACGGCGATGCGCGGGTGGCACTCAATGCCCTTGAAATGGCGGGGCAGGCGGTCAAACCGGGCGCGGACGGGCACCGCATGGTGGAGCTCAAGGATATCGAGGAGTCGCTGCAGAAGAGGGCGCTGCTGTATGACAAGGCCGGTGAGCAGCACTATGACCTCATCTCGGCCCTGCACAAGACATTGCGCGGCTCGGACCCCGATGCGGCTTTATACTGGCTGGGACGCATGCTGGAGGCGGGCGAGGACCCCCTTTATATCGTGCGGCGGCTGATACGCTTCGCCTCCGAGGACGTGGGCATGGCCGATCCGCAGGCGCTGGTGGTCTGTGTGGCGGCGCAGCAGGCTGTGCACTTCATAGGTTTGCCTGAAGGCAACCTGGCGCTGGCCCAGGCCGTGGTATACCTGGCCACCGCGCCTAAAAGCAATTCGCTCTATACAGCCTACGGGCGGGTGCAGAAGGATGTCGAGACCACCCGCAACGATCCCGTGCCGCTGCACCTGCGCAACGCGCCCACGGGTTTGATGAAGAACCTGGGATACGGCAAGGGCTACAAATATGCCCATGAGTATGAGGGGCATTTCGTGGAGCAGCAGAACCTGCCGGACTCCATGAAGGGCAGGCGGTATTACTTCCCTACCGAGCAGGGATTCGAAAAGACCATTCTGGCCAGACTCAAGATATGGTGGGGAGCGAGAATGGAGAAAAAGGAATGAGGCCGCAGCAGGTTATTTTTTCCTGCGGTGAGATTAAACTCGAGGGGCTGTTTTACGGGATTGAGGCGGGCGCTACGTCTCCGGCGGTCGTCGTCTGCCATCCTCACCCGCTTTACGGCGGTAGTATGCACAATAACGTTACCTATGCCGTTGCCGATGCCCTGGTGAAATCGGGCATAGCTGCCCTGCTGTTTAATTTCAGAGGTGTGGGAATGAGCCAGGGTAGCCACGGAGGGGGCGTCGAGGAACAGCAGGATGTAAAGGCCGCACTGGACTGGCTGAGCTCAGTAAAGGGCGTGGATGGAGAAAGGCTTGGACTGGCCGGCTACTCGTTCGGCGCCGGAGTGGCCTTTCCCGTCGGTTGCGCGGATGCCCGTGTCAGGGCCCTGGCGCTGGTGTCGCCGTATTTCGAAACATCTCCGTTTTCGTTGCTCAAAGGCTGCCTCAAGCCCAAGCTCATGCTGGGAGGGAGCCTGGATGATATGGTGCCTCCCGGCGACGTGGAAAGATACGGGAAAGAGGCGGCGGAGCCCAAAAAGTGCGAGATTATCAAAGGTCCCGACCACTTCTGGGGTGGCTATGAGGGCCCGATGGCTCAGAAAGTTACCGGCTTTTTCAAAGAAACATTGTAGACAGGTCACCACATAGTAGTCTTGATCTGTTTGTCATTGCGGGTATATTACCCAAAAAAAGTTGCTAATTTGATGCATTTTGATAAT
>JAEAME010002331.1_pt1 | contig 11238 bp, 9 predicted proteins | sample 8958731 | NCBI WGS metagenome assembly JAEAME01 (sample SAMN16933194, study PRJNA681113) | bioreactor sludge metagenome | isolation source: anerobic bioreactor sludge (Control) | place: India:Bengaluru | collected 2018-10-24 | reverse complement strand
CCTACGCATTTTTCTGGATCTGCTGAGATGAATTTTCTTTGGTGAATTTTAACCATCTTTTTATGCCTCTTTTCCTTCAACTATGCTTGCAAATTCTTGTAATCCCAATTCTTTGAGCTTAGTTTTCTGTGGAATTCCTTCTACGGTCCAGCCGCGAGCTTGATAATAATCATCCAGCATCAAGTCAAGTTCATCTTGTGTTACAACCGCTCCTTTTACTGGTCCATCGTCGGATATGGGTTGGTTCATTGCTTTCCATGGGAGTGTGTCGTCGTTTCGGGTTAAGCCTTCTCGGACGTTGATTAGTTTGGCAAGTGTGGTTATTCGTTCACCTGCGATACCGAGTTCTTCGGGTTTGATCTCTATGCCTGTTGTGGAGGTGTAGAGTTTTGCCATGTCAGATAGTTCCTTGTAGAAGGTGCCTTTTGCGTTCTTGCAGACGATGAGTGAATCAATTAATGCGAAAATATCTTCATTGTCTTTAACAAGTTTGCCTCTGCCTTTCTCAGCCTTTAGACGGTCGACTTTGCCCTTAAGGTCTAGGGCATAAACACCGCTTCTGTTGTGATCAGCACCCCTGAAAGAGACTGCCGCACTCAATGCAGCTGTCTTTAAGCAGCGTAAGTCGTAGCCTGTTACTTCTAAACCTTTAATTTGCTGGGCGAGCTCTGCAGAGTTTTTACCGATTTTTTGTGCAGCAACTTTAACGCCGTCAGCTAACATTTCGCCTATACCTTCACGTTTGCCAATCTTTTCTACAAGTTGTACCACTGCATCAGCGTTGCCGAAGTGAGCATCGATTCCGCCTAGTTGTTCATGTGAGAGTAGGCCTTTGTCATGGCAGTCCATTAAAAAGCTGATTGTAACACCTGTGCTTTGTGCATCTAAGCCATAGTAGTTGCAGAGTTCAGCAGCTTTAATTATTGAATCAAGTTTATCTACGCCGCAGTTTGGTCCAAGAGCCCAAAGGTTATCATATTCCATACGTGCGAGCGCTCCCTTGTATGGGCCTTCTTTAACGAGTGCTTCATGTTCGCAACGCATTGCACATGAGTTGCATGCGATGATCTTTGCAATGTAGCGTTCGTTTAGTGCTTCACCGCTAACTTTGTCAGCGTCCTCAAAGTGTGAACTGCTATAGTTGCGGGTAGGCATACAGAAGAGACCGTTGTTTATCATGACGTTTTCGACGGTGCCAAGTGTACGGTACTTCTGTGCCGCTGGACCTTTCATACGCTCATGGAATTCTTTGACCATATCCATGAATTCTGTTGGCTTTGCGACCGTAATATCGCGGGTGCCTCTAACAGCAATAGCTTTAAGGTTTTTGCTACCCATAACTGCACCAAGACCGGTTCTGCCAGCTGCACGGGTCTTGTCGTTTATTATACATGCAATCTTTGATTGTTTCTCGCCTGCTAAACCGATAGAAGCTACGCGAATGTAGTAATCGCCAAGTTCGTCTTTTATGGCGTCTTCGGTTTCACCTGGTGATTTACCCCAGACGGTTTCAGCATCAAGAATTTGAATAGAATCATCATCTAGCCAGAGGTAGACTGGTTTTTCTGCTTTCCCAGTTAAGACAATAGCATCGTAGCCTGCACGTTTGAGTTCGGCCCCGAACGTCCCGTGGCTTACTGCTTCAGCTACACCACCTGTGGCAGGTGATTTCGATATGAAGGCATGTCCATTTCCACCCGTGGGGAACATTGTTCCAGAAACAGGCCCGAGAGCTAAAACGAGCGGGTTCTCCGGACTCAGAGGATCTACGCCTGCCTTTGAGTTGGATAACCAAAGTTTCATTCCTAAGCCGATTCCGCCGATATATTTCTTGGCGGTTTCCTCGCTTAGTTTTTCAATGCGGGTTTTGCCTGTCGTTAAATCGACAAATAGAACTCTTCCTGCGTAACCGAGCAAACCTTCTTTCTCTCCAAGAGTTTTTTAAAGTATTTAGTCATACGTACAGTATATTAAGCTAATGGGTTCCGACTGGAGAAAAATCATGGTTTTTCAGCCTATTATATTGAAAACTATGTATAGTTTTGCATTACTGTACACAAGTTTACAGTTGAAATTTTGCTATAGATTTAAGAAAATCCCAGACAAATAAGCGAAAACTTAAACCGAATCCAAGCGCTTTCCCTTGCGGGGGCACAAATTTGAGGCGAACAAACAAACTAAAACAGATTGTAGCTAAACAAAATAAACCAAGCACCTTTGTAATTTTCAATCCTGCTAACATAACTTACTTGAGTGGTTTCCAAGGGGCAAGAGCGCTTCTGGTTCCAGAAGATGGCCAAAGCGTGCTCTATGTACCAGGCGTCAACTGTGAACAGGCAAAAGAGGAAGCAAAAGATTTTGCAGTTGAACTCATAGAACGCGGCGAAAACCTAATGGAAAAAATAGCTAAACAAACCTCGGCCAAAAAACTATGCGTTGACACACTGTCAATAGAAAACTGGCGAATGTTAGCCAAAGCTGTTGGCGGAGAAGAAAACCTTGAGCTCGCAAACGACCTTATCAAAGGGATGAGGAACATTAAAAGTCAACAAGAGATCGACCTCATACGTGAGGCCTGCAAAATAGCAGATATCGGTGCACAAACCGCACAAAAAAATATCCGCGAAGGCATAACGCAAAATCAGGTCGCAGCCGAAGTCGAATACGCCATGCGTAAAGCAGGCTCAGAGGGGGCAGCCTTCGACACAATAATCGCCTCAGGTTATTGCTGTGCTTACCCACATGGAAGCACTTTTAATAGAGTAATCCGAAACGAAGATTTCGTAATGGTCGATGTCGGAGCCACTTACAAGTTTTACCGTTCCGACCTAACTCGGACATTCATCTTGGGACAACTCTCAGAAAAACAGACACGCCTCTACAGCCTAGTTAAGCAGGCATACCAAAAAGCATTCGAAACCGTAAAACCCAAAGTGGCAGCAAACGAAGTTGACAAGGCAGCCAGAAAAGTCGTTGAAGACGCAGGATTTGGCAAGTTCTTTGTTCACAATACAGGCCACGGAGTCGGCCTCGAAGTCCATGAAGGACCGACTTTGAGCCCTGAAAGCAAAGATATCCTGGAAGAGGGGAACGTCATCACTATTGAACCAGGAGTCTATCTTCCCGCTTTCTGCGGTGTCAGAATCGAAGATACAGTCGTGGTCACAAAGGATGGCGCCGAGAAACTTACCCGTACGCCTTACTTGATGTAGGGTAAAGACTAAATTAGATCTTTTCTCCTCTTTTCTTGTTGAGAGTGATTTTATTAATTAGAACCCCCTGCAGTAGTTTTAAATCGATGTCCAAAACGATTTTTTCATTGGGCCGCTAAAAACGCAAAGAGTACCAAACATAGTCGAGCCACTTCAGCTGTTGGTTGTGGCTTCAAGAAAAAAGGACATCCCAGAAGAAGACCACAAAACAGGAGTAAAGTACCTATATTATGTTTACAACGCAAAATAATGCCAATTCACGAGATAAGCCGGAAATCGTAAAGTGAACTACTTTTTACATTCTGTTACCGCTGAACCGATCAATACACCCAACCCTAAAGCTACAGCGGCTATAGCGAAGGTTTCATGATGGAGGTCTCTTATTTGGAACCAAAGCCCAAATGTTATCTTTTGCTGAAACTGTATAAGAAAAGCCAAAACAAAAAAGACCACAGCAATTAAAACAGGTACCCAACGTTTGAACACTAAATAACCGCCTGCAATTGTAGTGTTTTTGAAGAGTTTAAACTTAGCTGTGAATTACTGCTGAGTGCAATCTTGATGTTTTGATTGTTTAATCTATTTTTTTGAAATTGAGTTGGTATGTTAAGAAGTTGCCAAATTCTTCAATTAGTTCAAAGCCTGCCTCTGAGGCCCATCTTTTTTCCGTTTTTCTTCTCGGATAATCTGGGTCTATAAGGAGCTCACATAAGCTGACTATTCCACTTGGTTTTAGTATTCTGTAGCATTCTCTGAGGACTTGAGTGGGATTTGGAATTTCAGGAATACAAGTGATTGCTAAAATTCTATCAACACTTTCATCAGGAAAAGAGAAATTATGGGCATCATCAATTCTTGGCTCAATGTTACTAATTTTTTCTTTTTGTATCTTATTCTCTAAACGCTCAATAACCCAATCTTGAATATCAACAGCATAGACTTTTCCATTAGGCAAAATCTCATTAGCAACAGCTTTCGTATAGTTGCCTTTGCCAGGACCAATCTCAACTACTATCATTCCAGAAGAAAGATGCATTCTTTGAGCAATCAATTTGGGTTTTTGCCAAAGTCTTCTACGAAAAGGATTATCAATTAGTTGGGTAGCAAACGCAGGAATTGGAAAGTGAATATAATGCCGAATAACCCTAAAAACAACTAGCACTAAAAACAGGAATACTCCAAATAAAACAACTAACCAATTCATTACTTCAATCAAAAAAATATCCAAAATGAACCCTGCCCATTAGTTACCAAGTTCTATTGGATCTAATAGCTTATTATAATGTATGTAAATATGGTGGGCCCGAGGTGATTTGAACACCTGACCAACAGATTATGAGTCTGGCGCTCTACCTAACTGAGCTACGGGCCCAAACCGTATTACTCTAATATTGCTATTCCAAACAAGATTTAAACATTTTCCGCAGAACAAAAAGAACTAGGGTAATTAAAACCATGGTGTCCCAAACCACTTCTCATACCACGAGTTAAACATGGTGAAGCATTCTTTTCGCCATGCGTCTTCACCTTCTTCTTCGCGCACGCAGCTGGCGAGCTCTAAATTACGAGTAATTTCTGCTTTAGCCTCCTGTAGGATCGTGTCAACATCGTCGAGCATATCGTTGCCGCCTGAGGAGTAGTCTTTTGTGGTTTGTCTTAGGAACGCTCGTTTCTGCTTGATTAACTGTTCAATTTTGCCTTCGTCCATATACAACACCAGTTAGCAATTTCTGAATAAGAGGATTTTAACGTTGCGTTCGCTCATAATGGAATAGGTACTCCTGCGCGTAACCTGCGTAGCGTCCAAAATAAGTCCTTGCGAAGGCACCGATTTTTTCATATTCACAGTTAGTTAATGATTCATGGCTTCGCATTTTCTTAACCAATAAGTCTGGAAATTGAGTAGCATAATGATTTAGGATAACTCTTTTTACCCATACATCAACTGGGAAAGCTTCCATCTTCTCAATCGAAAAAAGGAGAACGCAATCAGCCACTTTCAAACCCACACCTTGAAATTCGAGGATTTTCTTTTTCGCCTCCAAATAGGGCAATGCCTTCAAGTTTTCAAGATCGATTTTTTCGTTGTAGATTTTTTTGGCTGTTGCCTGCACGTACTTCGCGCGGTAGCCTAAACCGCATTCACGCAACCCACTCTCGCTAGCATTCGACAGCCGTTCTGCAGTTGGAAAAATGTAGTATTTAGAACCGTCGATGCATCTTTTTTCACCGTACTTCTCGGAAATTTTGCGTAGCATCAATTCTATTGCTGCTATGCTTTTGAAGGTGGCGCATATGAAGCTGATGAGGCATTCCCAGGGCACCTGCCGAATTATGCGCAGACCCTCAAATTTGGCGAGGGCTTTATGAATATATTCGTCTTTGCTTATGCATTGGCCGATTTGCTCTAAATCGTCGTTTAACCCAAAGTAGTATCGCACAAAATCCTCGCTGACGCCCTCAAACTCCAATTTAGCGCCACACTGGCGGATTTTACAGACATTATCTCCGACAACACCGTACCACCAATCACCAGTTTTTTTCCATCTAAAAACTTGCCCGCAACAAAGTGAGAAATCTAGGTCAAACGCTACATCAAGCTGCATGTTTAAGACTCCATGAACTTCTCTGGCTTTGGTACTTCTGGTGATAGCCCTTTACGTTTTCGTAACTCTGTGATGACTTCTTGAGCGAGTTTTGGGGGCATCTTCTGCCAGTGGTCAAAGAATGATTGCCAGATCGCTTTGCCAGAGGTGGCTGAGCGGAGTTCTTTTGAAAATCCAAAGGTTTCTGCGACAGGGATGCATCCAGTAATTTGTGTCAGGAGTCCTTTTTGTTCAAAAGAGGTGACTTTTCCTCGTTTGGTTGAGAGAATGCGTGAAGATTCGCTGGCGAGGTCAGAGGCAACTGTGATGGTGATTTTGTAGACGGGTTCTTGGAGTGTTGGGTTTGCGGTTAGGAAGCTTGCAAAGATTGCTTTGCTTACAGCACGCATTATTTCGGGGCCACCTGTTGCATCAGGGGCGAGTTCCAAATCGATCAGGTTAGTTATTAGGTGCCGTATTGGTTCGCCGCATAATGGTCCTGCATTGCAGGCGTATTCAAACCCAGCGATTATTGATTCCAAAATGTCTTCAGATAATTTTTCAGTTTTGTTATTGTAATCCAATAATACATTGCGGTGTTCATCGAGTGTGAGAGCTGTGCCTCTATCTTCATCTAAGTAAGTACTGTGTTCTTGTTCAGGCTCTGTTTCTATCCAAAAGCTGTTTTGCTTGTTTGGGCTCTTCGCTAAGGCAACTATTCCATCTTTCTGAGCAATCTCTAAGTACTCGACACGCGGTGGCGAAACAGCAATATCGATACTTCTATCGCTCTTTAGTTGGTTAATGGCGACCTCCAAGTGCAGTTCACCCATACCGCTTAGCAAGAACTCGCCAGTTGTGCTATCAACGCTTAGTTTAAGGTTGGGATCTTCCGTTGTTAGTTTCTCAAGTTCCTCTTGGAGGGTTGGCATGTCCCGGGGGTTTTTGGGTTCCACCGCCAAAGTTACGACGGGTTCAGAAATGTAGGAGATTTTCTCAAAAGGCACCATGCCGTCTTTATGTGCTGGATCAACAAGGGTTTCTCCTATCCGTATTGCTTTAGACAGAGTAAGAGAAGCCAAGTTTCCGGCAGAGACATCGCTTACTTTTTCCCTAAATAAACCCATTTCAATAGTGACTTCTTTGACTTCTGTTTCAGTTAAAACACCTAAGAGGTGTACTTGGTCACCTTCCTTAACTTTTCCTGAAAAGACTCTCCCAGTTGCGATTATCTCGCCCTTTTGGGTTGAACGTACGCTTGTTATGAATACGGTTGTTGGACCATCATCGCTACATTCAACCAGTGCTTTACCGGCTTTCGAATCAATGGGTCCATCCCAAATCTTAGCTATCCTATAAGACTGAGCTTCACGAGGGCTAGGTAGGCTTTCAATAGTCATCCTGAAAATTGCCTCGTAAACAGGTAGATCATTTTGCAGTTTTATATACTCGTCGTTAGTGTACGCTTTTATTATGTCTGAGAATTTTATTCCCTTTTGCTTTGCGATGTCCAGAGTAAAGCCCCAACCGTGTAATGCAGCGCCGAAAGCAACATTTCTTTTTGCCGCACTAATCTTCCATAGATCTTTGTATGGAGCTTCGGAATATAGTTCAATTTGGTCGTTGAATCGACTTATTATTTGGTCAAGTTTATGCTGGATCTCCTGCTCGCTTAGGTGCAACTCAGTGATTAAGCGGTCTACTTTGTTGATGAAAAGTACAGGGCGCACACGTTCCTCGAGAGCTTGGCGTGTGAGGATTTCGGTTTGTGCCATTATTTCTTCCACTGCGTCAACAACCACTACTGCCCCATCTATGACACGCAACGCGCGAGTGACTTTTCCGGTAAAATCTACGTGCCCAGGAGTGTCGACAAGGTTAATGACGTATGGCTTGTCTGCGGCTTGGTAGAGCAGCGCTATTGCGGCGGTTTTTAGGGTTATTTTTCGCTTCTGTTCTTCCTCTGTGTAATCCAGCACTCTTGCGGTACCAGCCATTTTTGGGGAGAGCAACCCTGCACCTGCCAACAAGGAATCAGCCAAAGTCGTTTTGCCATGGTCTATGTGGGCTATTATCCCTATATTTCGAATGCAGGCTTTTTTGCTCATCAATTGCTGTATCTGTGGGATTTGTTTGAATCGCGGCATAACTAACCCTTATAAATAGGCTAAGTTGAAACTGCGTGCCTATTATCTTTTTATCGAAAGGTTTTGTTGCTAATTGAACCTTAGACTTTTCAGCTTTGTTTGGGAATCAATCTTAATTGAAAAGAACAGTTGGTTTTTTTCAAATTGAAATTATTGGGTTTAGTTTCTTGATTAAGAGGTATATTTTGGGAAGGCAGGAATTAGAGTCCAATTAGCTAACAGTAGTAAGCAATTTTCGCATATAACGCCAAAGGGCAGCGCATCGAGGCGAAAAGGCTTTTTCTTATTAAGTTAATGTTTCCAGCGAACGTCATGTACAAACAGGCAATCATAGCCATAGATCAGCTAGAAGAGGAGCCTTATGCCTCAGTTGTTTGCTACCCGAGAGCAAACCGAGCTGAGATCAGGGAGCGTATTAATGAACTCGATAAACTCGGCGTTGAATCGGTAGAGTTCAGTGGAAGATCCTCAGCTTTTACTTTGCGCGTTCTAGGTAAAGGGTACGTCGGTATAGTTGTAGCGGCATTGGCGCATGGAAAAAAGTATGCTTTAAAGATGCAACGAGTTGATTCTGACAGAGAAAGTTTAGAGCACGAAGCAGAACTGCTGAGCAAAGCAAACAGCGTTGAGGTAGGCCCAAAATTTTTGGCGGTTAGCAAGCATTTTCTTTTGATGCAGCTAATTGAGGGGGACTTGCTTGAGGCTTGGCTTCAAACACACAATGATAAATCAGTTGTGCGAATAATTTTAACCGAGATACTTGAGCAATGCTATCGCCTAGATGAAATTGGACTAGACCACGGTGAACTCAGCAAAGCTCCAAAACATTTACTTGTAGATAAATCAGACAAACCATTCATTGTGGACTTTGAAACAGCTAGCACAAAACGGAATGCATCAAACGTAACGTCAGTTTGCCAGTTTCTCTTTCAAGGTAATAGCGATGTATGCAAAGCAATAGCTCAAATTCTTGGACCGAGAAACAAAGCAGACTTGGTTGCAGCGCTTAGAAAGTATAGAAAAGAAAGAAACCGAGCAAACTTTGAAGATTTAGAGAGGCTATGTCTCGAATAGTTAGGCTACGACTTCGGCTAGCCGTTTTTGTTTTACTGCTTCTTTAAGTTCCACTGCGATACGTCTGCCCATGTACATGTTCTCGCCATATCGCAGATAAGCGTATGGTGATGTGCCAATGCCAACGTTAGTACCTGCGACGATCCGGGCGCTGATTTCGAATGTGAAGATTTTTGCTTCATCAGTGATTACTGTTTCAAGACAGAATGGACCGATGATGCCGGGTGGTGCTAGTTCAGCAGCTTTTTTGTGCACGTTTTCGCCCATGCGCATTATTTCAGGCAGTAGTGATTCTCGTAGAACTATTGGGAAGTTGCCAATCACAGTGTATGTTGGGATAATGTCGATTTCAAGTTGTTCCTGTGCAGGAATTTTGCCGATGGAATCAACTGCTGATTCGTATCTCCTGTCCATTGCTAAAAGCTCAACGTCGTCGTTTAGGATTGAGCTAAAGTAGCTTGGGTAAACGTTTACACCTAATGCGTACTCTTGGAGGTGCACATTCTCTATGTCTTTTTTGGTGAGTAAACCGCGTTTAATCATTTCGTCCGCTTTTTTGTAGAATCCTTTTGGTGAGTTAGCAAGGAAATAACCTCGTCCGCCTTTGGCACCCTGTAGTTTAGCTATGATCAAGCGGTCGATGTCATCTGCTGACTCAAACGTGGCGGGCAATCTTAGTCCTGCCTGGCGTAGCCATTCTTCTTGCGATTTTCGGTTTGCTTCCCAGTGCAGTAGTTTTCGGTTTCCCATCATCGGAACGTTGAGGTTATCTGTCAACTCTTCGGTACTCAAGTAAGCGGTAAAAGAGCCGTGTGGGATTAAAACTACGTTTAGCTTTCTGAGGCGCTCTTGGAGTTCTTCGTTTAGGAGTTCTGTGAAGTCTTTAACGATAATTAACTCGTCAACAAGAGGGTACTTCTTGTACATGATGGCGTCTTTTTCTTTGCATACGCAGACTGTGCGGAAGCCTTCTTCTTTAGCGCCCTTAAAAATGTTAAGTGAACTGTGAGAGCCCAATGTGCCGATGGCAAGCTTCTTTGAGTCGTATTTTTCGATGATTTTGCCGATTGCTTGGCTGTCGATCATGTTACCACTTCTGCAAGTCTATGTTTGCGTATAGCACGTTTGATTTCCATCGCAACCCGTTTGCCTGGACCTACTTCTACACCATATTTGTATTTCATATAGGGCGAAGTTGGCTCAACGCACGGGCAACCTGGAACGCGTGGGCTAACATCGAAGATTTTGAACTGCAGATCTTTAGTGATTGCACCCTGCAAAGCAAAGAGACCGATCATTCCGGGGGGGAACTCTTTTCTGCAAACCTGTACCCATCTTTCTGCGGCTTCGAACACTTTTTCGAGTTGACTCTCTCTCATTGTTGCGCCCATATGCCCAATTTCGATGTTTTGAGTGGCAACATTGAGTTCAAGTTGCTCCCGAGCAGGCAAATCAAGCACGCCATCCAAGTCGGTTTGAATTCGCCTGTCAAAACCAAGCAAGTCAATATCGTCTGACAATGGAGAATAGAAGTAGTTGGCATTAAATTTGGCACCCAACACGTACTCTTCGATAACTGATTCCGCAAGGGCTTCACGGGTGATTATTCCTGCTTTGATGCGTTTCTCGGCTTCTCGCTCATACTCTTCAGGAGTTGAAGCATAGAAAAACGCACGCTCAATTGTTCGCCCCTTCTCAGCTACTTTCACAATTACTGGACAGTTGATGTCTTTGGGTGATTTAAGAGCTCTTGGGAGTTGTATGCCTGCTTCTTTTAACAGCCAGAGCTGGTTTTTGGGTGCAGTGCGTTCCTCAGTTTTTAAAAGGTAACGATTACCCATGAGGGGTACGGTAAATTTCTGTTCAATTGGTTCGTATCCTGCATAAACGCTGAAGCTGCGGTTTGGGACAAAGATTGTGTTTAGTTTAGTTAGTTCCTCTACTGTTTCTTTGTTGGTGATGTCTGAGAATTTGTCTAGGAAAATGAACTTATCGAATAAGTTTCGGTAGTATCGTGCGTATGTTTTTTCTCTTCCGTTCTGGCAGACGACGACTGTTTTGAAGCCTTCTTGTTTTGCGCCTGATGCTATTTCGAGCGCTGAGTGGGAGCCCAATACGCCTATATGGACTTTGGCGGGATTATAATCCATTAAGACTTGTTTGATTTTGTCTTGCATGTTCATGTTTTTTCACCTATTAATTCCTTATAATCTTCAATAA
>JAEAME010002330.1_pt1 | contig 11247 bp, 12 predicted proteins | sample 8958731 | NCBI WGS metagenome assembly JAEAME01 (sample SAMN16933194, study PRJNA681113) | bioreactor sludge metagenome | isolation source: anerobic bioreactor sludge (Control) | place: India:Bengaluru | collected 2018-10-24 | reverse complement strand
CTACGTATAGACGTTGTTGCAATTCTTTGTATGTTGGTTTTAGCGTGGACTGGCGTTTTGGAGCCGTTGGAAGCGCTATCGGGTTTTTCCTCTAATGCAGTTATTACCATGATAGCTGTAATGATTATGGGTAGAGGCATCGCTAGGACAGGTGTAATGGCAGGTTTTTCAAGCCTGGCATTAAAATATACCGGCAAGAGCCAGCGAAGAATCGTAGCGGTAGTGTCGTCAGCTACAGGTCTACTATCCGGTTTTATTCAAAATATTGGATCAGCAGTTCTATTTTTGCCCGCTATTCTAAATATTTCCCGCCGCAAAAAAATTCCCGCTTCTAGTTTGATTATGCCCATTGGCTTCGCCATTCTCTTAAGCGGGCCTCTCACCATGATTGGCTCGGGACCGTTGATGCTGGTTAATGATTTTCTGATTGGGTCTTCACTTGAACCATATAGACTCTTCGCTGTGACTCCGGTAGGGCTGGCTCTTTTGTTCTCATGCATAGTCTTCTTTTTTTTCCTGGGTAAATTCGTCCTGCCGCGGTACAAATATGGTGAAGATCGAGACTTGTTACAGACAAGGTTAGTTGAGAATTGGGACCTGTCTTCTAACATCTGGCATTATCGAATAAACGTTAATAGTCCGATCATTGGTAAATCACTCGGGGAAACAGGGATTTGGGATAATTACAGCCTCAATATTTTAGCTATTACGGGCGATAAATATCTGGAGTATGCCCCCTGGCGAGAAACCAAGTTTCAGGCTAATCAAATTGTGGCATTGTTGGGGAAGGAAGATAATGTCAGGAATTTTGCTTCTGACTATAATCTTATTCCAGCGGAAAAACCTAAAAATCTTGAGTTGCTGGATGACACAACCACTGCTGGATTTGCCGAAGTTGTTGTTCCGCCGCGTTCTGGCATTGCCGGTCAAACCATTAAGAAGTTCGGTCTACGCCGGCGTTATGGGGTTGAACCGGTTCTGTTATACCACAAGGGGGAAAAAATAAAAGGTGATTTTTCAGATTTAGAAATAGCTCCGGGAGACATATTCATCGTTCACGGTCTGTGGGATAAAATGGCGGAGATGAAAAAAAGCTATGATTTTGTCGTTGTTACCCCTATAGAATCGGATGAAAAAGATACCTCTAAGGCTTGGATTGCCTTATTTTGTTTTATTCTTTCCATTGGGTTCGCTCTGGCAGGTTTCTCCATCCCAATTTCTTTTATGTCCGGAGCTATTATTATGGTACTAACAGGCGTATTACGCATAGATGAGGCCTACCGGGCGATCGATTGGAAAGTGGTATTTTTCCTCGCAGGCCTTATTCCTCTGGGACTAGCCATGCAGAAAACCGATACCGCATCTTTTTTAACGGGACATTTAGTGTCTCTTGTTCAGGGAAGCCATACCTTTATCATACTTCTGGCAATTTCAGGAATTACTACCCTATTTTCAGTTTTCATGTCCAATGTAGGGGCAGCCGTAATACTGTTCCCGATGGTCATTAGTATTGCCAATACGGTAGGAATGGATCCCCGTCCTTTAGCTCTTCTGGTAGCTGTCTCGACAGCTAATTCATTCATCCTACCTACGCACCAGGTTAATGCTTTATTGAAAACACCTGGCGGATACAGGAACAAAGATTATTTGAAAGCAGGCAGTGGATTAACGGTAGTGTTTTTGCTGGTTGCAGTCAGTATTTTTTACTTTTTTTATTTTTAACATATAGCAAAATGCAGATCAGAAAAACAAAATGGTAACAGATATAACGAAATCCAATATTTAAAGGAGATGCCATGCTATTAAAACACTATTTTCTGGAAAAAATCGCCCACAGTTCTTATATCCTGGCAGGAAAGCAAACCTGTGCCGTAATTGACCCTAGACGAGACGTAGACCTCTATATCAATGAAGCGCGTGATCTTGGGGTAACTATCACTCATATCCTGGAAACACATTTGCATGCTGATTTTGTCTCCGGTCATATGGATTTAGCCGCCAAAACAGGTGCTAAAATTTATGCCCCCAAATCAGGTAATTGTAAATTTGAACACGTACCAGTGTCAGAAGGCGATACTATCGCCATTGAGGATATGAGATTAGATGTACTTGAGACACCTGGACACACTCCTGAACATGTCGTGTACGTGGTAATAGATAAATCACGAGGAGATTCTCCTATCGGCGCTTTCGTGGGAGACGTCCTGTTTGTAGGAGATGTGGGCAGGCCGGACTTGTTTCCAGATATCGCTAATGATTTAGCGGGAAAGCTTTTCGATAGTTTGCATGGGAAATTGCTTAAACTTCCTAATTATTGTGAAGTATACCCAGCCCATGGCGCAGGATCTCTGTGCGGTCGTTCGATGGGGGCAAAATGGACCTCCACGGTTGGTTATGAGCGTTTTTATAATTCCAGCCTGCAGATTAAGGATAAAAGCGAATTTGTTCGCTCTCTTACGTCAAACATGCCACCGGCCCCAGATCACTTCAGTCGCTGCAGTGACATTAACCGAAATGGACCGACGCTGCTATCCAAATTAAAACCGATGGAAGAATTAAGGCCGATAAATTTTATTAATAGAATTGAAGAATCAAATAGCATAGTACTTGATGTGCGTAATTACGCGGCTTTCGCCGGTTTCCATATCCCGGGATCCTGGCATCTCGATCTAAAAGGGAATTTCCCTACTTTTGCTGGTTGGGTGATGCCTACAGATAAGGATATATTATTGGTTACTGATAACTACCAAGAAGCTGTTACTGCTAAATTGTGGGCGAATCGGGTAGGTGTCGACCGTATAGCGGCTTACTTAACCGGGAGTGTAACAACATGGGCTAACGATGGATACCAAATAGATCACGTTCACCTCATTTCAACTGAAAACCTATATCGTCGTATCACTGACGACTCACAACCATCGATACTAGTAGACGTCAGGACACCATTAGAATTTTCTGATACCCATATAAAAGGCGCCATCAATATTCCTGCACCTGAATTGCGTACCCGCTACAAAGAATTACATCAAGATAAACCAGTTTATCTGATTTGTAGTACGGGAAACCGCTCCAGCCTGGCAGCAAGTATTTTGAAACAACATGGCTTTAAAGAGGTTTACAATGTCGCTGGTGGCATGACTGGATATAGCGCCGCCGGTCATATCAAGCAGTGCAACATCTGTATTAATCCGCATGGGCCGAGATTGACGAATATTTCTCTTTGACCCTTAATTTTAACAGGAGGACAACGATATGAACTGGTTGAGGGAAGTACAATGGTCTCCCTATGTAGTGGGGGCAGGCATTGGCATTTTGAGCTGGTTTACCTGGCTCATTTCCAGTGAACCCATAGGTTGCTCAACTTCATTTTCCCGGATTGCAGGCATGATTGAGAAGTTATTTAGAGGAAAGAAAGTTGAGAAGAAGCTGTACTATCAGGAGATAAAACCCGAAATCGACTGGCAGATGATGCTGGTTTTCGGTGTGATTATTGGTGCCCTAATCTCTTCACTTTTATCCGGCGATTTTAGTTTGCAGTGGATCCCTTCTGTTTGGAATCGCAATTTCGGTAACAATACAACATTACGTTTAGTGGTAGGATTTGCAGGCGGTATTTTACTGGGGGTTGGGTCACGTTGGGCAGATGGTTGTACCAGTGGCCATGGCATCAGTGGCACTATGCAACTTGCAGTTTCAAGCTGGATATCCGCTATCTGTTTTTTTATCGGTGGGATCCTGATGGTTCAATTGCTATTCAAGGTAATATTGTAAAGAGGCGAACTCAGATGAAAACCAAAGGAATGAAGCTATTTTGGGGTTTGTTATTCGGCGTTATTTTCGGTTTCCTTCTGCAAAAAGGAGGAGTTACCAAATATGATGTTATTATTAACCAACTATTGCTCACCGATTTTACTGTTGTAAAAATAATGCTCTCTGCGGTCGTTACCGGCATGATTGGTCTTTATATCATGCAGGATCTCGGCTGGATTATGTTACGTCCTAAAGCAGGTTCATGGGGGAAAAACGCTATAGGAGGGCTCATCTTTGGAATAGGGTTCGCCTTACTTGGCTATTGTCCGGGAACTATTGCCGGCGCGATTGGTAATGGTTCCTTAGACGCTTTAACCGCAGGGTTAGTTGGAATAGTACTTGGTTCCGGACTTCTAGCCACCTTGTATCCGAAATTGAAAGAAGATGTCCTGAAAAAAGGCTACTTTGGCAATGTTACACTCCCGCAGGTTTTAAAAGTTAATCATTGGTTTGTTATTATTCCGCTGGCGTTTTTAATAGTATTCATATTGTATTTTTTAGAGCGATCAGGTTTATAGTAGTATTTTAGTAAATAATTACCGCTGGATTAATTGTAGTTCTTAAACCACTACCTCTGATAGTGGTCCGGGAAAGGTGATCTTACCCCATTTTCACGGACACACAGTTAGGCTACCATATGTTTCCTCTCGTATTCCAGAGGAGACATACAATCCAAGCCTTTCGGTGTGTCCACTATTTTGGGGGAAGATCAGGAAGAAGAGTAACGTGATTACCTCGCTATAAGGAACGATTGGAGAAGGCTCGAAGTATTGTACAAAACTGTCCTGCGGATGTCCCACTGAAGCTCCTATCGTGCTGCATTTCAACCAGCAACACTCAGTTTCTATGTGTAATTCTCAAGATTTCATAACAGCTAAATCATTGCTTTGTAGGTGTTGTCAATAATACCAGATGTGAGTTCTTCTTTCACTGTCTGTTGGGTTGAGTGCAGGTTCTTACAGCATAGCGACATTTTGAAATACCTTTTCAGCCTGACCTCGTTAGTGGCCACGGCGCAGTTTGCTGTCTACAAGTTCGTACAAGGCCCTACCTACAGCTTCTTCGCCTGCCAGTCCTTTCTTTCATTTGTTGTGTTTGTCGTCACCCTCCTGTTGTATTTAGCCATGTTACAAAACTGCCTCTATTTTGTATTCACCGCAAGGCAGATTAACGCAATTCGGGATTTCCTCATGAGTTCGGAGACTGGAGCATTTGCCAATAACCAGCTTTACACTTCCACCGATTTCCCAGCCTTCAAGCCGTCGAGCGTGCACACATATCAATTGATCGGAGCGGCACTAATCTCGTCGCTTTTCGCCGGACTCTCAGCTTTCGCTGCTCTTCGTGCTTGGGGTGGAACGCTATCTTATGGTCTCGGCATGCTTGTTGTTCTGATAATAGCCCTATTGGAGATCGCAGGCGGGGTGAAGTATCTTTCCGAAAGAGGTAGAGGCAGTGCGGATGAAGCGATCCATGGATCAAAAAAGAAAGAGGCAGAGCAAGCCGCTGAACACTAATGAACAATCCAATAGTGGACGTTGTCGACGACAAAGACTAATATAACCATTCGTTAAGAAATTCAGAAATGCTACCCGTTCCATACTTGCGTGCTAAATAGGGAAAACCATAACGGTAACATATCCTATCCCACTCCCGGGCTTTTATTCCTTTGTGTGTGCCGACAAGCTTAAGTGTTTCTCCCGAATAATAATTGTATTGTCGCACTTCACGGAGACCGAGTTTGTTCATATTCTTGGGGTGAAATCCAAAGCCAATGAAAATAACCTTCTCCGCATTGCGGATGAGTTCCTGCGCTTGGAAAAAATCCGGAGTGTCACCCTTATTCTCATGCACAATCTGGATTCCCGAAGTGGCAGCCATGAATCGTTCTCTGGCGGTAGGACCAATTAAGGAGAACCCAAAGTTCCGGCTTCCTTTCTTATCAGTGTAGTCTCCAAGAAGACCATGAACATGCAAAATCGGAAATGATTTGAGACCTTTTGCGGCAATTTCAGGACGAATGTTGTAGGTGTTGCACAACACAGTTACCAAGTAGTGTTCCAAGGAACGGTCATAATTGAAGGTTACCACGGCTATTTTATTTGCCATGAATCCTTTCCAAGACGGTCTTTTGAGATGAGACCACAATGTTTCATACCAGTGGTCTTTCGGTTGCTTCGGAGGGAACAAATTGCTGATTGTATTTACCTCAACTTTTATCAAGTTCAGAGCAATTGCCGCCTTTCCGATCTCAAGCCATTCTTCGTGCTCTTCCAGATACGCATCTACCGAGGAAAATCCTGAATGAGCAAGCGCTTTAGTAAATTCGGAATAGCTCTCATAATCTAACCCTAAACGCTTACATTCAAAGTGAATGTCTTTAATCCGAATTATGGAGTCACGGAGTTCTACACCTAATGGAAAGCCATAAGGCTTGCTTGCTCCTGCCCCAAGTATTAAGACTGTTCTTTTCTTAACCATGAAATCCTGTAGCCACAGATAACCTCAGTTGCCCAAGTAATTATAATTTACCTTTTTCTAAATATTACAGCAACAGAGAACAAGTTCTTTATTTATTTCCTTCTAAAACTACTAATTCCGTTACAAACGCTTAACTAATTAATATTATTGCATGTTCTATGCGGAATAAAGATTGACACTCCTACCGGTTTCTCTTACTATATTGTATATATTGGATATTATTAATGTTTTCAAATAACGAGAACGAAAGAAATCCTGCCGGCGGGCAGGTCGATGTCGGGACCTTTGACAGCCCGAATACATTTAATGTGCTGACCCTTCACGTGTATGTTGTCACGGTCGGGCCAGTCGCCGCACCCAGCGCGGAAACGGGGTTGCTAAACAGGAAGCAGGAGCTCTCCGAGGATAAAAGCAACACCATCTGACAGCGCCCGAAAGTCGGACTGGGAAGCCAATGGTAGGACGGTGTCCGAGAGTAGGCAAAATCCGGCAACGGGTTTTGAAAGAATGCGGTTCAAGCCCGCCCATTTTCATCGTAACAATATCGTCCCGGTGTTGTTGTTCATAGACATTTAGTCACCGGTTAGCGGCCGGTCTGATGAGACCGCTTTCAAGGTCGAAACTAAATATGCCCGCCGGGGGCAGAAACCCGGTACCGTTCCTGCCGCGGACTTGGACGTGAGCATGAACGAAAAGGAGGAAAGCAGTATGAAACCATCACAGTTGCAGGAGCTTTTAAAAACCACGATTCCGGCGGGATTGCCCGTCATGGTGAAAGGCGCTCCGGGTGTCGGCAAGTCCGACATTATCGCTCAGGCGTGCGGCGCGGCGGATGCTGATTTGATCATTGAGCATCCCGTCGTTGCCGATCCCACCGATTTCAAAGGGCTGCCATTCGCAACGAATGGAAAAGCCGAATTTCTGCCCTTTGGAAGTCTCCGACAGCTCATCAGCGCAAAGAAACGAACCGTCTTTTTTCTCGATGATCTGGGGCAGGCACCCGTCGCTGTCCAAGCCGCATGTATGCAATTAATCCTTGCCCGTCGTATCAACGGGCATACCGTCAGTGACAAAGTGACTTTTGTTGCTGCCACAAACAGACGCACGGACCGCGCCGGGGTCACGGGCATCCTTGAGCCCGTCAAGTCCCGTTTCGCCTCTATCGTCGAACTTGAACCCAATCTGAATGATTGGGTTGCATGGGCATTGAAAGCAGATATGCCCACTGAATTAATCGCCTTCATTCGTTTTCGTCCCGGTTTGCTTCACGATTTCAAACCCACAAACGAAATGAAAAACACACCGTGCCCCCGCACCGTGGCAAATGTCGGACGCCTAATGCTGACCGGCATCCCTGCGGGTATCGAATACGAGGTCTATGCGGGTGCTGCCGGTGAAGGGTTCGCCGCCGAGTTCTGCGGGTTTCTCAAAATCTTCCGCAATCTGCCGAACCCCGATGCCGTCCTCATGAAACCGGACAAAGCGGACGTCCCGGAAGACCCTGCCACGTTATACGCAATTTGCGGGGCTCTTTCCCGTAAAGCTGGCGAGAACAACATTGACAGAATCATCCGTTATGCTGACAGACTTCCCGTCGAATTCTCCGTCCTCCTGGTCCGTGACAGCGTTCACGTCGCTCCGAAGGTCACCAACAGCCGCGCATTCATCGCGTGGGCGTCTGACCATTCAGATGTTCTGATTTAGGGAGGATGCCATGAGTAAGAACAACAGCACATTATCACAAAAAGCCATGCTTGTGAAATTGTCCATCTCACAGTGGACAGCGAAGAAATACGACAAAACTGTGAGCGACAAGATCGCAGCGGATTACAACGCCGACGTCTCCTCCGGACGGTACAACAAAGTCTTGATCGCCAGGGACGCCATCAATTCAATATTGAGGATCGCCCATGAAGCGCGTTCCTATCATTACGAGAACACGCTCCCGTGGGGAGACGATAATTACCGCATGCTCCCCGCCGCAAATTATATGCTGTATTCCGCGGAAATCAGAAAATTCAAAGCCGCATTCGAAGCCGAAGTAAATGCTTTTGTCAACGCATATCCCGCCTTGGTGAACGATGCAAAGAAACGGTTGAATGGAATGTTTAATTCAGCCGACTATCCGGATCAAACCGCAATCAGGGCTTATTATGACATGGACGCCGCGGTGACGCCCCTTCCTGATGCCGACGATTTTCGCGTGACGCTTCAGGCGGATGAATTGAAGACCATCCGCGCAGACATCGAGACCCGCACAAAACAAGCGCAAGCGGAGGCCATGCGGGATTTATGGAACCGTCTCTATGGGGCCGTCGATCACATGGCGGAGAGATTGTCGGGAAAAGACAACGTCTTCCGTGACACCCTCGTCCAGAACGTCATTGATTTATGTTCACTGCTCCCGCGGTTGAACGTAAGCGAAGATCAGGAGCTTGAGAAAATGCGCCGCGAAGTTGAAGAGAGACTTTGCAAAACCACGCCGCAGGAACTGCGCAACAACAACAAGAAAAGGAAACAAGTTGGGAAAGACGCGGACGGTATTCTGTCAGCGATGGCAGGTTACATCGGAGGTGCCAATGAATGTTCATGACAAAATCACAAAAGCCCGTGCTGGGCTGGTGCTTGACCAACCGTTCTTTGGGAGTCTCGCGCTGCGCCTCAAGATGACCGCTGATGAAACGTGCAAGACCGCATGGACAGACGGCGAGAGCCTCGGATACAATCCCGCGTGGGTCGAAGGCCTCTCCCTTGAGGAGATCAAAGGCGTCCTTGCCCATGAAGTGATGCACCTCGCGTGTGCCCATCATGCCCGCCGGGGCGGACGGGAGCAGCGGAAATGGAACGTCGCCGGAGATTATGCAATAAATCAGATTCTGGAAGACGCGGGTATGAGTCTCCCCCGTGGACGATTGCTAGACCCGGCGTTCAAGGATCTGGCAGCGGAGGAAATTTTCGGACGGCTGCCGGATGAGCAGCAGGGAGGAGTCGGAAATGATCCGGGCGGCTGCGGAGAGATCCGCGACGGCAAGACCGGCCCCGATGGGAAAATTCCCACGCCGGGGGAAATGACTGAGTCGGAGCAGGAATGGAAAGTCGCTACCACGCAAGCCGCCCAAACGGCGAGAGCCATGGGACGCATGCCCGGTTCCATTGAACGGATGATCGGCAAAATGCTGGAAGCGCACGTCGATTGGCGAGAAGTCCTGCGCCGCTTCATCGATCAGACATGCCGCAATGACTACACATGGACGCGAGCAAACCGCCGCTACTTGTCAACGGGGCTTTATCTGCCGTCTCTGCATTCCGAAGAACTCCGCCCCGTTGTCGTTGCCGTTGACACGTCGATGAGCATCAATAATGAGGCCCTTGATCAATTCGCCGCGGAAATAACGGCGATCCTTGAGGAGCAGAAAACATCCTGCGACGTGTTGTACTGTGACACAAAGATTCAGGGGCACGAGCAATTCTCTTCGGAACACCTGCCCGTGGTTCTTCATCCGCACGGTGGGGGTGGGACCGATTTCCGCCCGTCGTTCGTGTGGGTCGAAACAAAAAACATGCGTCCGTCATGTCTCATCTACCTGACAGACATGGAATGCAATCGTTTCCCGGAGCCGCCGGAATACCCCGTGTTGTGGGTCAAGTACGGTAAATACGGCACCCCTGCGCCGTTCGGCGAAGAAGTGAAAATCTAAAAAAACAACATTCGGGCGGGCTCACAACCCGCCCGAAAATTAGAAGGGACGTGGATAATATGCTTGACTACGGGATTGAACTTGCTATAAAACAACACATGATCAATGCGATTAGCGTCATCAATGACACTGTGTTGAACGCGCGCACGAACAAGCGTCTCACGGCCGGAGAGATGTTGATGCTTCTCAACGTGTTCCGGGACATGCCGCTGACGGCGACGATCGATAAGCACACGCTCGATCTGAGAATACGGGACAACGCAGAATTGTACCCGGAACAATGGGCCGGTGTTGACAAGGATTCCCTTCTCGAAAAGATCGACAAATTTACAGACTGGGAAGCTGCCTGTTTTCAGATATGGGCAGTCGATTTCTGGCAGGTCTGCAACACGGACACCGAGGCCATGCAGGATTATGTTTCGGGTAAGAACAACGTGCTTCTTCAACTCACGAGAGCATGCTCAACCGTGAAGGACGCCAGGGAATTCTGCGAGAGATTCAAACGTACCGGCGTCAAATCGAAACTGATTGCGCAGGCCCAGGAGAAATGCGGGAAAGCGGTCGAGATGCTCGAACGTATGATCTTATAGGGGGGTCGTCTATGAAAGCGTTATCGGTAAAACAACCGTGGGCAAGTATGATCGCCCGTGGCGAAAAGACGATCGAGACACGCACATGGCGGACACCTCACCGGAGTGATCTGCTTATTGTCGCGTCGAAAACGCCGACGATAGGTGATCTGCCCACGGCCGGAGCTGTTTGTGTTGTGAAAGTCATCGATTGCAGGCTCATGACCAAGAAGGATGAAACAAAAGCCTGCTGCGAATTGTATCCAAGAGCGTGGGCATGGGTGTTGGATGACATCCGTCCGGTCAAATATTTTTATGTGTTAGGGCGGCAAGGGCTTTATGAGGTTGAAATGTCTTGAATTGCCCCCTCCCTTCGGGGAGGGGGCTTTTTTTCGCCTTTTTTCTACGTTGTATTGTCTGCCCTTTTGCGAAGAAGGAAAGTATATTTTCGGCGTCGTGTTCGTCCGCGGCTGGGCCGGCATATTCAAAGGTGGCGTTGGGCCGCCCACCCCGCAATCAGAGCAGTGTGCCGATTCTGCTTGTGGGTGACATCGATGGTTTCTTGATCATCGTCCACTGAGGAGACCTGTCAAACGATCTTATCAAAGACGGGTGTGCGGGGTAGGTGCATATGCGAATGCTGGTTGCCTTGTACAGTGCGCCGATCCGATCACAGAGAATCATGCCAA
>JAEAME010002315.1_pt1 | contig 11247 bp, 12 predicted proteins | sample 8958731 | NCBI WGS metagenome assembly JAEAME01 (sample SAMN16933194, study PRJNA681113) | bioreactor sludge metagenome | isolation source: anerobic bioreactor sludge (Control) | place: India:Bengaluru | collected 2018-10-24 | reverse complement strand
GAAGAGCAGAAGCCCTGCCGAGGCCAGCAAAGTGCCTTTGAGTATGGTGACGACATACCGGCGCGGCAGGCGCAGCATCAGAAGTTGGAAGATCAAAAAAAGAATCACCAGCGGCAGGACCGCTTCGGTCACACTCAGGATGGTGCTTTGAAAGTTTATGAAAATGTTGATGCCATTCAACGCAGGATCCCCATAATCATCACGGCTATGATCGGCCCGATAGACGCAAATCCCAGCAGACCAAAACCATCCGATACGGATGATCTGCGGGCAAGAACGGAGCTGAGCCCGAGAGACAGTGCAAGCACTACGGGAGCGGTCAATGCCCCGGTGGTTACACTCCCCGAGTCATAGGCCAAAGGGACGAACTCAGCAGGGGTGATCAAGGAAAGAATCAGGATGACGGAATAGCATACCGTCAGCAGGTAGGCCATGCGAATCCCGAAAACGATACGCAGCATGGCTATGGCGACGGAAATCCCCACGCCGACGGCAATGACATATAAAACAGAGTGCCCGGAAATGACACTCCTTGTGATTTCCTCGATCTGCTTGGATAAAACCAGCACGTCCGGTTCTGCGACCGTGGTGGCAAATCCGAAGGAGAACGCTACCACCGCGATGAGGAACAGGGAGCCTTTCTTCGGCAGTTCGGCGCCAATGGTTCTTCCCATCGGAAGAATCCCGATGTCGATCCCCATCAGGAAAAGAATCATTCCGACGGTAGTCATCAGTGATCCGATGAGAAACTGGAGGAACAGCATGGTGGGCGCCTGTACCCATGCCCATTGAAGAATGCAGACAATCACAATCAGAGGCGAGATCGCCTGAAGGACTTCCCGAAATTTTTCCTTGAATAAAGGCAGCATATTTTCCTGTCCTGGGAGCAGCTAAGGGAGGGGACGTTGCGTTGCAACCGCACCTGCGGGATAGAGGGTTCCACGGTTCCGTCACTCTTTCAACAAGTGGCAGATCCCGACGGTCTTTTCGACCTCCAGCACAAACGCCACCCCCATGCCCGGTTTGTCCAGGTCTACGGCATGGCGGATGGCTTCCAACACATTTTCCGACTTGGTTCGGTCGATGATGGTGAAGATTATCTCTTTTTCAGGCTCTACCGGTATCCCGAACAGTTTCATGTTTTCATGGATGCCGGTTCCGCGACCGTAGATGATGGTTCCTCCTTCTGCACCGGCCTTTTTAGTGGCATCCACCACCTCTTCGGCAAAACCTTTGTTGACGATGGTTACAATCAAATCAAAGGCTATCGGACAAGTATCTGACATGATATTCCCTCCGAACGATCCTTATCAATGTGTCGCTTGCAGAGGACAAATGCCTGCAAGTCCCTCTTTGTGAACAACGAAACCGATGCCTTTCCCCGGTGTGTGAAATTCCCTTCGTCCGGATCCGTCATTCCTCTCGTACTTTCTTTTGATGCGGCCAATCTACTCTTCATCCACGAGCATGCTTGCAGTGCATACTTGACTGCATTCAGTCGAATTCTCATGACGTTTTAGCGGATGGCGACGATCGCATTTCTGGAACGGAAATCTCGGTGTTCAAATGTCCAACATCGTCGCATGGAATCGAAACGGTATGGATCAAATCATCGTTTCTGATGATTCGGCAACAGATGGTAAAGCCCGGCGCCCTCCATTGAAAAAATTCTCTTTATGTTTCAAAGTATATGGAAGACACAACGTCAAGTCAACAAAAAACAGTTCACAAAAAACAGTTCGACTTATGGATAAGCGGATGGATGTATTGGAAGGGGCGATCGATCTTCATTTTCACGCAAGTCCCGACCTCCATGACCGGCTGCTCGACGAAATCGAAATTGCATATGAAGCTCGGGAAGCCGGAATGAGGGCATTGCTCTATAAAGACCATTACGGGATCAATGCCAATCGGATGTATTATGTCAGAAAGGCCGTTCCCGGCATTCATGCCTTTGGGGGCGTGGTCCTCAATCCGTCGGTCGGCGGAATCAACCCCCGTGCGGTGGAGGTGGCCATCGCCTTCGGGGGCAAAGAAGTCTGGATACCTTCCATTTTTTCCGATGCCCATATCAGCCATTTCAGGGGGACCTATGCCGCCCTGCCGGGCAGGGTCAGGTGGCCGGAGAAAGGGATCTCCATTCTCGATGGGGATGGGAAACTCCTGCCGGAGATGAAAGAGGTCCTGGATATGATCTCGCAGGCCGACATCATCCTGGGCACTTCTCACTGTTCGGTGGAAGAGAGTCGCATATTGGTCGATGAGGCCTTCCGTCGCGGCGTGAAAAAGATCTTGATCACCCATCCTCACAATGAAATCCCGAATCTTCCTTTGGCAGATCAACTGGAATTTGCCCGAAAGGGCGCTTACCTGGAACACTGCTTTGCGGTCACCACTCCCATGTTTTTCAATGCCCGGATTCAGGATCTGGTCGAGGCCATTCGAAAAGCGGGTCCGGATCGGTGCGTTCTCGCCTCGGATTTGGGTCAGGTCTGCAATCCCTCCCCGGTCGAAGGGTTGCGCATCTTTGTCCTCGGGCTGATGAGCCTGGGCATTACCCGTAAGGAGATTGACACCATGGTCCGCAAAAATCCGGCGAAATTACTGGGGTTGGATGAGGAATGAGAGGGTGCTGGAAATAAGGCCCGCAGACTCGCGTCTGCGGGCCGAAAACGCCAAGCGCCTGCCGATGGCCGAGGTGTGCCGGAAGCCCGGCCATGATCTTCTGCCGTTTGTTGATCCTGACCGCCGGGCTGAATTCGGGGATTTCGAAATGCCGCCACGGAAGGAGCCGGCCCGGATCACGCCGCCGGTCGGCCGGATCCTGACGGCAAGGTCGGTCACAAGGACAGTTGAGGAGGCATAGACATGTCGAGAATCGCCGCCAACGGCATCCAAATCGAGTATGAAACATTTGGGAACCCGTCAGACCGTCCGTTGCTGTTGATCACCGGATTGGGGGGACAAATGATCCATTGGGATGAAGACCTCTGCCGGGATCTTGCGGATCGCGGTCATTATGTCATCCGATACGATAACCGGGATACCGGACTCTCCACCAAATTCGACCATGCCGGTAAAACAAGGATCCGAGAAACGTTGGGAAAAATATCGAAAGGCGACAAGAGCGGTGTGCCCTATACCATAGAGGACATGGCGGACGACGGTGCGGCATTTCTGGCCGGGCTCGGAATTTCTTCCGCCCATATCTGCGGCACGTCGATGGGAGGAGCCATCGCCCAGACGATCACCCTTCGGCATCCTTCCAGGGTGTCGAGTTTGATCTCCATATACTCGCACACGGGAAATCCGGCACTTCCGCAGCCGAAACCCGAAGTCACAGCGGCATTGATTGCCCGTGCCCCATCCGAGCGGGAAGCCTACATTGAGCATATGACCCAATTCTTCAAAATGATTGCCGGGCGCGGTTTTCCGTTTGATGAAGCGTGGACCCGCAAGAAGATGGCTGCAAGTTTCGACCGTTGCCTCTACCCGCAGGGCATGGGGCGCCAATTGATTGCCGTCAGGGCGCAAAATGACAGAACGTCGGAGCTTGCTTCCATCAAGGCGCCTGTCCTGGTTATTCACGGGACGGATGATCCCCTGGTATCGGTGGAGGGCGGAAAAGAGACCGCTGCGGCAATACCGGGCGCCGAACTGCTGTTGATCGAGGGCATGGGGCATGATCTTCCGCACGGCGGGGCATGGCCGCAGATCGTCGACGCGATCACAGCCCATACGCAGAAGGCAAAAAATCGTATTTAAGTGCCACGAGGACTTTTTCTTTTTTTCACGGCCGGACATTGCGGTAAAAAATATTTTTCAATCAGACCGGCCGCTATCCAGGACGGCAAAAAATATGATTGACAGGCGGACTTTTTAAGGGCGGACTCTCAGGAGGTTCGTCTGAATGCCGCCGCGAAAAAGCCATCCATGCCTTCGCGGTGGGGGCAGGTTCGGAAAAAGCCCCGAGCGTCGACAAGTTCCGGAGGCACGCCCTCCGGAGGGATGTGTTTGAAGTCGTGCCGCGCGGCGAGAAGGTGATCGACGACCGATTCATTTTCTTCTTGCGTGACGGTGCAGACGCAATAGACCAGAAGCCCACCCGGTTTTACGGTTTCTGCCGCATTCGCGAGCAGGCGCTTCTGGAGAGCCATGGCGTTTTCGATGTCGGACGGGACGATCCGCCAGCGGATTTCGGGGTTTCGCCGCAGCGTTCCGAGACCGGAGCAGGGGGCGTCGACGAGAACCCGGTCGAAGGCGCCGCGAAAGGGCTCCGGCATTGCGGTTGCGTCTCCCGGAAGAATCTCCGAGATGGTTACGCCGAGGCGGTATGCCTCTTCGGAGAGGAGAAGCAGCTTGTCCGGATGAAGATCCATGGCCGTGATGTGTCCCCGGTTTTCCATGATGGCGGCGAGGTGAAGGGTTTTTCCCCCGGTGCCGGAACAGATGTCGAGGATCCTCTCACCGGGCCGCGGGGCGACGACGCGGGAGACGAGTTGGGATGCCTCGTCTTGGATGCGGATCAAACCGTCCCGGAAAAATCCTGTCCGGCGGAGGTCGGCGCCCGCGGTCAGCAGATGCAGGCCGTCCGGGGAGAAGCGGGTTCTTTCGGCCATGATCCCGTTTGCCGAGAGTTCCGTGACGATCTTCTCCCGCGATATTTTCAGCGAGTTCACGCGCACGGTCATCGGTGGGACGTCGTTGTTCGCGCGGCTAATGGAGATCGTTTCCCCGATGCCGTAACGGTCCAGCCAGCGTTCCACAAGCCAGCGGGGGTGCGAATGGAGGACGGAGAGCGCCCTGCCGGGATCTTTCGCCAACTCCGGCCATGTCATGTTTTCCTGATTCCGTATTGCGTTCCGGAGAATCGCGTTGACCAGTCCCGCCGCGGCCGGACAGCGCTGCCTTGCGATGCCGACCGCCTCGTTGACCGCGGCGAAGGCGGGGATCCGGTCGGTGAACAGAAGTTGATAGAGAGCCGTTCGAAGAATGTTCCGGGGCGTCGTTTCCAGCGTAGATTCCTTTCTCCTGTAGAGACGGTCGATGACCCAGTCCAGGCGTCCCCGCATCCGGAGCGTTCCGTAGACGAGTTCGGTGAGAAGCTTCCGGTCGGAGAGATTCGGTATTTCCGTGCCGGTCAGCACGGCATCCAGCAGAGGTTCGGCGTAGGCGCGGTCCCGGTCGATCCGGTCCAGAATATCGACCGCCATACCCCGAACCGTCTTTTTCCGTTCGGCAGTCATCCCCGGATTCGCTCCCCCAGAATTTGCCCCGGGAAGACGGAGCAGCCCCGCAGAAAATCGGCAACGCTCATCCGTTTCTTCCCTTCCAGTTGCACCTCTTTCAGCAGCAGATAACCGTTTCCCGCGGCGACACGGAGGGCGCCGGCCGGCCCACCGGAAACGGTGCCCGGTGTCTCCGAAACGGGGGAGGGCTCCGCGGTGGCCGCAAACACCTTGAGTTGTTTTCCGGCGATCATTGTATTTGCTCCGGGGACAGGGGAGAGTCCCCGGATCAGAGAAGCGATTTCTCGGCAATCCCGGTCCCAGCGAATTCGAGCCTCGTCCCGGCCGATGCGGGGAGCGGCAGATGCGAAGCGGTGATCCTGCGGATGCGGCAGCAGCGTGCCGGACTGCAACATGGCCAGGGCGATAACCAGAAGCTCCGAACCCAATTTCGCCAGGCGATCATGAAGCTCTCCGAACGTTTCTTCAGGTCCGATCGGCGTTTCCTGTCGGAGAAGGATATCGCCGGTATCCACCCCTTCATCCATTCGCATGATGGTGACCCCGGTCTCCTTTTCGCCCTGGATGATCGCGCGGTTGATCGGCGCCGCGCCGCGGTATTTCGGCAGCAGCGACGGATGGATGTTGATGCAGCCCATCTTGGGACCGTGAATGATCTCCGGGGGGAGGATCTGTCCAAAGGCCGCGACCACAACGATGTCGGGCGAAAGCGTCCGAAATTGTGTGAGAAAGTCGGGATCCCGGACCTTTTCCGGCTGAAAAACCGGAATGCCCAACTCCTCGGCCAGCCGTTTGACCGGAGGCGGCGCCGGGGACCGGCCCCGCCCCTGCGGACGGTCCGGCTGTGTGACGACGGCAAGGACAGGCCAGCCGCCATGCACGAGGCCCCGAAGCGCCGGCAGCGCAAAGTCCGGTGTTCCCATGAAAAGAATCCTCGGTTTGTTCATCTTGCGACCTCCCGATGATAGTCCGGTCCACTGTTGAGCCGGTTTACATGAAATGGACCGGATCGACATCCACCTGAATGTCCAGTCCGCTTCTCCGCTCCTCGATCACCTTTTCCGCCAAAAGGTGCAGCGGCCCGCTATGGGGACCCCGAAGGAGCATCTGCCAGCGGTAACGCCCCCGAAGGCGGGCCAGCGGGGATTCGGCGGGGCCGATCACGTCCACTTCTCCTTCCGTGACGGTCGCTGCCAGTTCCCGTATCCGCTTTCCGATATCCGTAACGGCCCTTTTCCCTTCCGTCTGTTTCAGACCGGAAAAATGAATGCCGATCAGGCGCGAAAAAGGGGGATACCCGAGTTCCCGCCGAATGGGAAGCTCGTCCTCGTAATACCCGGCATAGTCGTGGTCCTGCGCACGGCGGATTGCGTAATGTCCGGGGTTGAAGGTCTGCACGACGACCCGTCCCTTCTGATCGCCCCTCCCGCCTCTTCCGGAAACCTGCGTCAGGATCTGGAAAGTTCTTTCCGATGCCCTGAAGTCCGGAATGTTCAGGGAAGCATCGGCGGCCAGGACTCCGACCAGTGTGATCTCCGGGAAATCATGACCTTTGGTGATCATCTGGGTGCCGATCAGGATGTCGATCTCCTGTCGATCGAGCTTCGCAAGAATCCTTTCCGTGTCCCCCTTCCGCGAGGTCGTATCGCTGTCCATCCGGACGATCCGCGCCTCCGGGAAGAGTTTCTTCGTTTCTTCGACGGCCCGCTCCGTCCCCGCCCCTTGACTGCGGATGTGCCCCGCCCCGCAGGCGGGGCATAATGCCGGCGGCTTCGTCGTGAAATCGCAGTGATGGCATTTCAAAACCCCCAGCGCGGCGTGGTTCGTCAGCGCCAGGTCACAGGAAGGGCACGCAAAGACATGGCCGCAATCCGGACAGAAAAGAAAGGTGTGAAATCCGCGCCGGTTGAGGAACAACAGCGCCTGCTTCCGATCCTTTATGGTTTCCCGGAGCGCCTCGACCAGTGGAAGGGAAAGGAGCGGCGTCCGGCCCTGGCCGTCCCGTTGTGTTCTCATGTCGACCACTTCGACGAGCGGCAGTGGGTGCTCGTCCACTCTGCACGGGAGGGACAGGTAGCGGTACCGCCCGCCCATTGCCTGAAAATAGGTCTGGACCCCCGGCGTTGCGGAGCCGAGGATCACCGTGGCCTGCTCGAATTTTCCGCGCACCACGGCGAGGTCCCGCGCATTGTACCGCAAACGGTCATCCTGTTTGTAGGAGGGGTCATGCTCTTCATCCACGACGATCAACCGAAGATCCCGAACCGGCGCAAAAAGGGCGGATCGCGCCCCGACAACCAGGCGGATATCGCCCCGGCAGAGCTGTTTCCACTGGTCATGCCGGGCGCCCTGGGAGATCCCGCTGTGCATCACCGCGATCGCCCTCTCGGGGAAACGTTCGCGGATGCGGGAGAGAAGCTGCGTGGTCAGGGCAATCTCCGGGACCAGATAAATTGCCCCGCCGCCGTTTTGAAGGGTTGCGTCGATGGCCCGGAGATACACCTCGGTTTTGCCGCTTCCCGTCACGCCATGCAGCAGGCAGGGGGAGAAAAGCCTCGAGGAGAGACAGCCGTAAATTTCATGCAACGCCTTTTCCTGTGCTTCATTCGGCTGGATAGCATTTTTGTTGCACCCGATCTCCGTGGTGAAAACCGGTTTCCGCATCAGCGGCTGTTTGCGGAGAAGGATGACGCCTTTCTGTTCCAGTCTTCGAAGAAAAGAGGCCTCTCTGAGGCGGACCGGAAGCCCCGCAACCGGTATTTCTCCCTTTCCCTGGAGAAAGTCGATGAGGGCCTTCTGCTTTTCGGTGAGCTTGATGTCGGAGACATTTCCCGCGGAGCGGGAGATCATCTTTTCGATTTTCCCATCGGTTCCCCCCGGAAGGATCTCCCCCAGCACTTTCCCCAACGGGCAAATATAATAGCGCGAAATCCACTCGAAATAGTCCAGATCCTGCCTGTTGAAAAAGGGCTCGGGATCCGGAAGATCGATGATCTCCCGGACCGTCTGTTCGGGGGCCGCGGACAGGGTCTCGACAATCCAGCCGGTCAGACGCTTTTTCCCGAAGGGAACCAGAACACGTTTCCCCAGCGCCGCGGACGCCTCGAGGTGTCCGGGAACGGAATAGGTAAAGGTCTTCGTGGAGGGAATCGGAACGGCAACCCTGACAAACATCCGGTTGTTCCTCAAAAAAAACCCCTCTTCGTTGTCCCCGTGGAGGGGGTGATGAGGGGGGATGAAAGGCGGTGGGGGTCGCCCGGGATCGCGAAGGGGCGGGTTTTATTCCCCCTTGAGTTTTTCCATCTTCTCCTGCTTCATCTTGCATTCGATGCAGAGGGTCGTGACCGGCCTTGCCATCAACCTCTTTTCGGAAATCGGGCCGTTGCAGACTTCACAGATGCCGAAGACGCCGTCGTCCATCCGCTGGATGGCCTCTTTCATCTTGAGGATCAGTTTCCTCTCGCGGTCCCGGATCCTCAGCTCGAAATTCCGGTCCGATTCGAGCGACGCGCGATCATTGGGATCCGGATAGTTTTCCTTTGCGCCGCTCGTCATTTCCGATACGGTTTTCCCCGCCTCTCCGAGAAGTTCGTTGATCTTCTGGGTCAGCATGTATCTGAAAAATTCCACCTTTTCGGGTTTCATGGTTGTTTTCGCCACGTCGCTTCTCGTCTCCTGAATACAATTTGGGGGAATGCTCATACAGGATCATGGAAGGTTTGTAAAGCAAAAAATGAACGGGGGCGCGTTTTTTCAAACTTTCCCGTAAATTCCCAGGATCTTTTCCACAATGTTCGTTGTGGAAGCCCCTTCGACCATCGGGATCAGGATAACCGCCCCCCCCCAGGACCGCACGGCATCGCGTCCAACGACGGCCTCTTCCGACCAGTCTCCCCCCTTGATCAGGCAATCGGGCCTCAGGTATTCGATCAGTTTGAGGGGGGTGGTTTCATCGAAAAGGGTCACATAATCGACCGCTTCCAGGGATGCAATCACCTCGGCCCTCTGCCGCTGGGGCACGAGGGGCCGCTTCGCTCCCTTGATGGCCCGGACAGAGGCGTCACTGTTCAGGGCGACGACGAGCAGATCCCCTGCCTTCCGCGCTTCCCGAAGGTACCGGACATGTCCCACATGCAAAATGTCGAAACAGCCGTTCGTAAACGCGATCTTGTCGCCCCGGCGGCGGTGAAGTTCGACCTTTTGCTTCAATTCTTCCCAACCGAGAATTTTTTCCATAAGACGGTTTCCCTCCGTGTCATCCCTCGGCTTCTGGAGACCGTTCCGGCAAGGTCTGCCCTGGCTCCGGAGGGGTATTGATGTCCCGGACCGCCCGGGCCAGGGTGAGAACGGCGACCGCTTCCGCCTTTGCGCGGATCAGGGTTCGGGAACATTCCTCCAGTGTGCTGCCCGTGGTGTAGACATCGTCCACCAGAAGGATCCTGCGTCCGGCGATCCGTTCCGGATGTCTGACCGTAAAGATGCCGTGAACATTCGCGCACCGTTCCTTCCGGTCCAAACCAACCTGCGGCGGCGTAAAAATCTCGCGCCGCAGCGATGTGAAATCAAGCATAATTCCGAACCGTTTGGCCAGTGCGCGCGCCAGGATCACGGATTGGTTGAACCCCCTGCTCCTCAGCTTCTTGCGATGCAGCGGCACGGGAACGACCCGCTCGAAAACCTTCATATCCCAGAGGGTCTCTGCGAAGTCGGCCATGATTCCGCCCAAGATTTTTCCGATGCCCGTTTTCCCTTGGTACTTGAAACGGTGAATCGCCGTCAAGAGCGTCCCCTCATAACTCCCCACCGAGCGGGCGATCGCATAGGGTCTGTCCATCCTGAGGCAGTCGCCGCAGAGGCGATCCTCCCCTTCCGCGACGGGAAACGGGACCCCGCAACGGGGACAAAGGGGGGAACGGAGGATTCGGATCCCGGCCCGACAGGATGGACAGAACGGGAGCGCATCATGCTGCTCCAACGGTTCATCGCAGGTCATGCAACGGGGCGGATAGATCAGGTCGGCGATCCCGGTCAGGATCTTTTTCAAGGTTAAATCCCTTGCGGCAGTTCCTTCAGCGAAGCCTTTCCATCGGGGATCGCCGCGCGCGGCGTCTCGAACCAGAGCCGCTCCAGATCATAAAAGGTACGGACGGATTCGAGAAAGACATGGATGATCACGTCGTCGTAATCCAGCAGGATCCACCTCCCCGCATCCTCCCCTTCAACCCCAAGAGGGAGGATTTCCGCCTTTTTCAGGCTTTCCTGGATTGCGGCGGCTATTGCCCGGACCTGGCGGTCGGATGTTCCGCTGCAGAGGATGAAATAATCCGCAAAGCTGGAAACCGAGCTGACATTGAGGATGATGAGGTCTTTCGCCTTTTTTTCCATCGAGGCGTTGAGACACAGCAGCGCCCTCTCCCGCGAATCTCTCTCTTTTTTTCTCGTCAAATATCCTCCTCTTCCCGAATGGTCGCCGGACCGTCTGCAGCTCCCCTCTTCCTGCCTCTTCCCTCGATGCACGGTTTGTCTTTTCATTAGCAGAATAAAGGGTTTGTGTCAATGAACATCGGACCCGGAGCGGCAGATTGGCGTTGTGAAAAGAAACCGCCTGTGCTAAACACATGCCCGTGTGAACGGAGGTGGGTATCCCGTGCGGGAGATTCTGCAAAAAATACAGGTTCATGTGCCCTTCCATCTGCTCTGGGATAAGCTATGGTCCTGGGTGATTCAGGAAGGCGTCAACCCGGAGATCGCTTTCAGCCACCGCGATCTTGACCGTTTTCAGCCGGCGAATTTTCGGGAAATGGCGAAACGTCTCGGCGATGCGGGCCTCTCGATCACCTTTCACGCCCCCTTCATGGACCTGAGGCCGGGGGCCTTCGATCCCCGGATCCGACAGGTATCCATTGAACGTCTCCGCCAGGTTTTCGATCTGATTCCGTGGTTCAGACCCCGTTCGGTGGTCTGCCACCCCTCGTTCGATGAAAAATACTATGTCTCC
>JAEAME010002329.1_pt1 | contig 11249 bp, 9 predicted proteins | sample 8958731 | NCBI WGS metagenome assembly JAEAME01 (sample SAMN16933194, study PRJNA681113) | bioreactor sludge metagenome | isolation source: anerobic bioreactor sludge (Control) | place: India:Bengaluru | collected 2018-10-24 | reverse complement strand
ATGCAGACAATGTACTTTTTAAGTATGGCAGTTTTGAGAGAAGGCTCAGTAAGGGATGTAATAGTTTTAGTATAAGTATATAGGTAATATAAGTCATACTACGCTTTGAAAAAAGGGATCTGCATAGCAATGGATCCCTTTTTGTTTTGCAGCAGCATCTTATCTAATTATTCTTTGTCTGGTTTGGAGGTTTCAGGTAAAGGGGGGTATAATTATAGTTGAAGGCAAATCAGAGAGATGGAGTTGATTCGGACACAGCCGGCTATTGGGATATCATTGAATAGGTAATATTATATAAATATCACTTATTAAGAAAAGAATATTATAAACGGTGGGATTTATGCTCGCCGTTTTTTCTTTATGCGTACATATCATGATTCGATTTTTGTGAGTAAAGATAATTATATAATTTGATTCAAGTCAAATTAATATTTTATTTATTGTGCTACAATAAACTCACAAAATAAATAAAGAGAGAGGAAAGAACAATGAAAAACGACAAAACATTTTATAAATCAACAGAAAAGAACTTTAAAACATTAAAACAGTATGTACCGGTTGTAGCAAGAGTTCACGGGGCAAACCATCCTGAGTTTCATGATGTCCATAAGCTGTTTGATACAATATATGGGAAGACAAAAGAAGCAGTTGAAAACAAACCGGAATTAAACGATGAATTTGTCAAGTTGCGTGAAATCACGAAAGATTATACGGTTCCGGGGGATGTATGTGAAACATATGAAGCAGTTTACAACATGCTTGCGGAAATAGATAAAACATATTATTCGTAAGTCAGTAAGGAAGGTGAACAGATTGCAAAAATATATATTAGGTAAGAAAAATCACATAGCGTTGATCGGTGCAATATTAATAATCATTGGGTTTACAAGTAAACTGGGTTTTAAAAATGAATATATAGCTATTTGGTCTTTCGCTATAGCCTCGGTTTTAGGGGTTGTGCCAATTGCAATCCAAGCCTTTCAGGCATTAAGGGTAAAAGTCATCAGTATAGATGTTTTGGTTACTGTTGCAGTTATAGGTGCGTTTGTAATTAAAAACTTAGAAGAATCGGCGATTGTTACATTCTTATTCCTGTTTGGAGCGTATCTGGAACAGCGGACACTGAATAAAACACGTTCCGCAATTAAAGAATTAACCGAAATGGCTCCTGAGAGTGCGCTGAAGCAGACAGAGAACGGGGAATTTGAAGAGGTAGCTGTAGATGAAGTTGAGGTAGGCGATATTCTTCTTGTCAAAACAGGTTCCAAGGTTCCCGTAGACGGCACTGTATTGACAGGAGAAGGTTATATAAATGAAGCAAGCATAACGGGTGAATCTGTTCCGGTAAGCAAAAAGAAAGACTCAGGGGTATATGCAGGAACAATATTGGAGAACGGGACAATTCAGATCGTTGCCGACCGTGTAGGTGAAGACACAACTTTTGGAAGGATTATAGAGCTCGTTTACGAAGCACAGGATTCAAAATCCGAAGCAGAGCGTTTTATAGACAAATTCTCCAAATACTATACTCCGGCCGTTTTGGTTCTTTCCATAATTGTATGGTTGTTTTCGCAGGACATAGAGCTGGCAATTACAATATTGGTACTTGGATGTCCCGGAGCATTGGTAATAGGGGTACCTGTTTCAAACGTAGCAGGAATCGGAAACGGGGCACGTCACGGTGTTCTTCTAAAGGGAAGTGAAGTTATTAACGATTTCAGTAAGGTTGATACGATAGTATTTGACAAAACGGGTACATTAACATTAGGCAATCCAAAAGTTGCAGACAAAGTGATTTATTCGGATAACGAAGGCGAAGTATTAAGCTACCTTGCAAGTGTTGAAAAAGAATCAGATCATCCTTTGGCCAAAGCCGTAGCAGAATATATCGGAGATATAAAGTTATATAAAGTTGAAGAAACGAATGTCGTAAAAGGAGGAGGAATTATTGCCCTTGTAAACGGGCACAGAGTGGCCGTGGGTAATGTTTCGCTTATGGAACAGGAAAATGTACAAATATCAGATAAAGCCCTTAGGGATATTGCTCTTTTCGGACAAAACGGAAACTCTCTTGTACTTACAAGCGTAGACGGAGAATTACAAGCCCTTTTGGGTATTCGTGATCAAATTCGTCAGGGGGTTAAAGAGGATCTTCAGAAACTTAAAAAACTGGGAGTTAAGAATCTTGTGGTTCTCTCGGGTGACAATCAGGGAACGGTTGATTTAGTTGCACGTGAACTCGGGCTGACAGAAGCCCATGGTCATATGTTACCCGAAGATAAATCGGCATTCATAGAAGAACTAAAAGCTAAAGGCCGAACAGTAGCTTTCGTAGGAGACGGTGTTAACGACAGTCCTTCGCTTGCACTTGCACATATCGGTATTGCGATGGGAAATGGTACTGACGTGGCTATTGAAACATCAGACGTTGTATTAATAAATTCTGACTTTAGCCGTTTACCGCATGCATTGGGTTTAACAAAGGCAACTGCCAATAATATGCGTCAAAACATATTTATAGCAGTAGGTGTTGTATTGGTACTTCTTACAAGTGTATTCGCAAGTAGCTGGATGAATATGTCGATAGGTATGTTTGTACATGAAGCCAGTATTTTAGTAGTTATTTTAAACGGAATGAGACTTCTTCGTTATAAAATGAGAAAAAGAACATAAAATTATAAAAGGAGACATTAAAATGAAAAAAGCAACTATTCAATTAGAAACATTAACTTGTCCTTCCTGCGCATTAAAGATTGAAAAAGCAACCAAATCTTTAAACGGAGTGGAAAAGGAAAGTGTAAAGGTATTGTTTAACTCAAGTAAGGTAAAGCTTGATTTCGATGCGGAGAAAATAGCTGTTGAAGACATTGAAAAGGCCATTACCACACTTGGATACGAAGTAAAAAAAGTTCAGGTCAAAGATTCATAATATATATCAATGTCATTTGGATAACCCATCCAATCATATACATTATCATACTTTGCTCCTATTTTATCGCCTGCTATAGAAAAAGAAGTACCTAAACTCAGTATTTCTTCAATACCATTCTCACTAAAAACACTGAGAGAAGCAACTTTGAATTGCTTCTCTTCATCAATATAGAGGCTCGCATTTACTTTTATACAAGACTCTCCAAACACTTTTTGATCAATACTATCATCGGTTAAGATTAACTCAAGTGAAGTACCTTGTATGCCTCCAATGCCTACAGAATTATTACCGGTATATAGATCCGCTTTTTCACTGTTCAATAAATCAACAAAAGCACTTTTTAATACATTCACCCGTCCGTCCAGTATATCAAAGTCTACGTTTTCTTTGTACTTATAATTGCCATCCGGATTATACATATAACCGTTTTTATAAAACACTTTCTCATTTTTATGCCGCAATATATAACCTCGTTCGTTATCATAAACCCTATAGTCAAAATCCTTTGTTTCACTATAAAATCTATATGAGAATGCATCTTTGGGCTCGGGAGGATTATTAACTGCAGCCAATACAATATCCAAACAATCTTCTTTCTGCCTTTTAGTTAATGCAACATGCTTTGGTTCCATTAAAATACATGAACTGAGTAATATAAAATCACTTAAAGATACAATAAATAATAGCAGGAATCTTCTTTGTCTCAACGCAATCTCCTCCATATATAAAGGGCACAGTGGACCGGTTTAATTTCCTTTTACTTTTATTATACGGCAATATCCTCCGTTACCTACCTTGGTTACAATTTGTTTTCTTCCGGGAAGGAATTCATCAATATGATCAAAATGCAGATGACCCGTGACAATCAGTTGAACATTATTATCCTCATCGGTTATTAAGTCATAAAACTGTTTTGTTGAATCGGACGGAGATATACCGCCCGGACCCATAAGAATAGGACTCCCCCATACCTTAGTTGTATCAGGTGACAATGAGTCTATATAAATCGGTACATGCATCATAAGTATTGTCGGAAGTCCGTTTTCAAGCTGTTGCTTTGTTTTTTCATACTGCTCAAGTGTAACTTGGTTTGTACTGTTATCAACCGCAATAATCTGTAAATCATCAAATTTTTTAACTTGGAAGCTTGGATCTTCATTACACAGATCCTTATATAAAGGTATGTAAGTTGATTTAGTAGTTTCAGAGTGATAATCCCATGAGAAAGACCAATCATGGTTTCCCAGAACATACATTGTATTGACTTTACTGTTATTTATACTGTCACTTAATATTTTTATATTATCTTTGGTAGGAAAGTCTGCTATATCACCGGTAAGCAAAACCATATCTGCTTTTATTTTATTTGCATATAGGAAGAAGTTGGGAAAACGCTCAGAGGACATTATTCCGTCATCGTTTTTAAACGCATTTGACCGTTCATTTGCGGCAGCACGTACTTCTCTGTTGTCATCATCGCCGCAAACTGTCATATGTGTATCTGTTATATGCAGAAAGGTGTATTCTTTTTTTAGACCGGGTATTGTAATTTCTGTTTCAGCCGATGAGATTATCATAGACAATCCATCATCTGATATATTTAAATCTTTATTCACTGTTACTTTTTTCCCCTTTATATAGTTTTTAATAAAATATTTAATTCCGTTATATGTTCCGCCGGAACTCTTTCCGATAATATGTATACGATTGCCTTTTGTTTTAATAATAAACCCAAAGTCTGATAAAACCTGCGTGTCAACATCAATATCTCTGTTTGTTTCTCCTAAAACAATCTCATATCCTTCTTTATCGGGTTCTGTTTCTTCTGTTCTGATTTTTAGTTTTACACCTGTCATTCTTTGAATTTCAAGATTTAAGTAATTTGCATTATTAAGATCCGCGAGCGTATCTTTATAGATTATAGTGTACTTAGATTTACCGTGTGATGCTATTGTCAGATTATCATTTCCTAAAATAACGACAAAAGCAATGGCTGATATTGTAATTATTAATATTATAGGTATAATCAATCTTTTCATTTTTCTCACCTTATATAGTATTTTACCAATAATTATACACAATAAGGTTTGCATATACAACAAAATTACAATAAAAAGCTACCGGAGAATATCCGATAGCCAAATATTATGTACATTATTATGGAGTTATTTTGCTTTTAGTTTAACATTATCAACTGTTGCCTGTGCTATATGATCAAACAATACAAAATAATTGGATGCGTTTTCATATGCAAAGTTATCTGATGTATTTAACAGATTTCCGTTTGCATCATAGCTCTTTATATCCTCCTCAGTAAAGTCTGCACGAAGGAACAAGTTTTTGTTACCGCTTTTATCAACTGTATAGAAGAAAACTTGCTCACCGGTATCAACAGCGGCTATGGTGTGTACCTCGTTAAAGCTTATTCCGACAGGAACAGAGAAAGCTCCGCCCGGCCAATATTTTTTATCGGCACTACCGGTAGGATAAACTAAAACATAATCTCCGGTTGAGAATGATACCCAATAGCCATCGTTACTTGTAGGATTTATTGCTTGTGTGCTGACATGTGTACCTAACATAATACCCATATACGATGCACTCTGAGGACCTGTCGCAGCTTCGTTTTTCCCGTACCATGCTGAGACATCGGCCCAGAATTCATATTGGAAATGCTCGTTATAATCTAAATCAAACATTGGGCTGTAGTTGAATAATTCGGCTTCACGATAACATTTTAATATGCCGTCTGTTACTATATCAATATCACCGGTAAATGTACTTAAAAAAGCATCATCGGAAAGACCTTTACTGAAATCGTCCTCAAAAAGAACGGTCGCATCATCGTAAAGTTGTCCCGCAATCGGTGTCGCTGTCGGAACGGGTGTCTCTGTCGGAACAGGTGTTTCAGTAGGAATCGGTGTTGCCGTTTGCTCAGAGCCCTTTGTCGGGGTTGATTTAACTTTACCCGATGCATCGGGGTTTGCTTTATTGTCACACGCAACAGCCGTTAAAACAATTAAGATCATGATACAAAGTAATAAAAAGATACTCCTTTTTTTCAAACCAATCATCTCATTTCTGTTTTTTTTTTATACTAATACAATTTCTAACAATAGTCAATAATAATCAAAATTAAAAAAAACAAAGTTAAAGACTCCATTTTGTATAGAGAATGGAAGTCTTTTTATCCCCGTTACATTTTTGATAGTAGACAGTAATAAGAGAATTGTCTTTAAGTTCCGCAGTTGAAGGATAACCTAAATCACCGTCACTTGCATCGTTTCTGAGAACATATTCGTCTTCCCAGGTGTATCCGTTATCATAACTTAAAAGAGCACGCTGCCCGAAAGGTTTCTCCCGGCGGCCTACGGTCATAATCACTGTACCGGAAGAATGAACAAGTAAGTGGGGAGGGGAACCGTTCACTCCGGCATATGCAGGTATTGACCAACTTTTACCGAAATCATCGGAATAGCAGGTATAAACAGAAAAACTGTTACGACCTTCTTGAATTCTTGTGGTTTGAAACCTTATAGCACCCAAAAGTCTTCCGCTATTTAATTGTACGATATGAGGTTCGTGGAAATTATCGGGAGATAATCCTTCGGGTATCTTCACATACGACTTTCTATTCCATGTATGTCCTTCGTCTGTGCTGATGTATAATGCGATAACACCTTTCTCTTCAATGTCCGAATACATTTCTTTACCCAGATAAGCAAGAGATCCGTCAGACAGGATATTAGGTCCGTGAGGTGAAGATACAGGCACTTTAACGGTATTTCCGAAAGAATAGCCATTGTCATTGCTGATACGTATAAAAGAACCTCCTCTTGCTTCTTCTTCATTTAAATCTTTATAAGTCTCAAGCTGTGAAATAGCTATCGGTCTTTCTTTTTCTAAGCAGCTTAATTTTATGCTTTCATAATAATCGTTTAAATAAACCTTTGCAGGATGACAAAACCAGGTAACAAGTAACCTGTCATTTCCTATACATAAGATCCCTGCATCTCTGTCGTCAAGTGCAGTATCGTTAAGCAGTACCGGCAAAGACCAAGTTTCACCTTCATCAATGCTCTTTTGCATAATAGTCTTGCCAAAAGGGCAGATGTGACCCAATCTCAGACCTGAATATACCACAAAAAGTTCTCCTTTTATATTTTTGCATACCGTAGGCCAAGCCTGATAAGAAAAGGGTCCGGTTCTTCTGTTTACAATGCCATGTTTAGTTTCGGGGTAAACCTCTTTCATAAGCGTATGTTCCTTTTATGTAAATATTAAAATAAATATATCATAGCTGTTATTTAAATTCAATTATATACATCTTCATACAAGATGCAAATATTATGATATGGATATGTCAAAAAAGTGATTCGAATTATTTTTATTATATGCTACAATGTTATAAATCTTATATAAAACGGAGGATAAAATGATAAAAATAAAAGAATGCCTTGAAGGTAAGGAAGGTAGCTATATATTTCCTTTTCTCTGGCTCCACGGTGAGGAACATGATAAACTGTCAGAAGAAATAGAAGCTGTTTACAAAAGCGGAATAAAAGAAATATGTTTTGAAAGCCGTACATATGAAGACTTCTGCGGTGAAAAATGGTGGGAAGACTTTGCCTTCATGTTGGATGAATGCAAAAAAAGAGATATGAGGGTATGGCTGCTTGACGATAAACATTTTCCTACCGGATATGCCAATAATGCAATTGAAAGAAAGTATCCCCATTTAAAAAAGAAATGTGTCCGTGTAGAATGTCTTGATGTGGCGGGCCCGATTACTGAAGCGGCTTTTATCAGCGACAGATATGATAACAACACGGAAGAACTGGTGTCCGTTTCTGCATTTAAAAGAACCGGAAACAATGAAGACACAGACGGAAGTACAGGTGTTGTTCTAACCGGGAAAGTAAAAAACGGGCTTGTTTATTGGGATGTGCCTGAAGGTATATGGAGGATTTTCTTTGTTATAAGGACACAAAGGGGACCGATTCATTTTAAAAATTATATAGATATGTGTGACGGTGAATCATGCAGGGTTATGTTAACTGAGATATATGAACCGCATTATAAGCGTTTCAGTGAATACTTTGGTAACACATTCAGAGGTTTCTTTTCCGATGAACCTTGTTTTGCCAACAATTTAGGATCATATTACGATTCTTTAGGTAACCCGGATTTAATAATTCCCTGGCGCAATGATATGATTGAAATACTTGCGGCTAAAGCAAATATTTCGGTTAATGAAGCAGAAAAGTTATTGCCTTCTTTATGGTATACGATAACGGGCAAAACATCATTGATGCGTTACTCGTATATGGAGATAATAACCTGCCTATACAGAGATAATTTCAGCAGAATGCTCGGCGATTGGTGCAAAGAAAGAGGTGTCCTTTATATAGGACATGTGATTGAGGACATGAATACTCATATGAGGACAGGTTATGGCAGCGGTCACTATTTCAGAGCCTTAGAAGGTCAGGATATGAGCGGAATGGATGTCGTTCTGCACCAGATTCTACCCGGCATTACATCAATGCCGAACAAAAGCACAACATCGAGGGGAATTGCCGATCCAGGGTTTTATATAAACACTTTACCAAAGCTTTGTGCATCCTGTGCTCACCTTGACCCAAAGAAAAAGAACAGAGCCATGGTAGAACTCTATGGCGCATATGGTTTTGCGGAAGGTCTTCCTACGATGAAGTATATTACGGACTTATTGCTTGTAGGAGGCATGAATCATTTTGTCCCACATGCTTTTACCCCGAAAGAAAATGATCCTGATTGTCCTCCGCATTTTTATGCGGGCGGAAAGAATCCGCAGTATCCGATGTTTGGTAAACTCATGGAATATTTGCAAAAAGCAAGTCATGTACTCTATGGAGGAATTCATAAAGCAAACGCTGCGGTATTCTATAATGCGGAAGGTGAATGGACAGGAGGAAAGAACAGGCTGTTCCAGGATGTCGCCACCAACCTTATAACCCACCAGATTGATTTCGATATAGTGCCTACTGACATTCTTTCAGAAGCAAGTATAAAGAACAACAGGCTTGTTATTAACAAAGAACAGTTTGATGCTCTCATAATATCCTACAGTGAAGTGTTACCTGAAAGGTTACTTAGATTATGCAGCACTTTTGCAAAAGAAGGCCTTCCTGTAATATTTACCGATGCATATCCCGACAGAACAGAAGAGAACTGGGAAACCAAAGAGGAACTTCAGTCAATACAAAATAAAACAAAAGCATTTGTCAGAAACTGCATATATATGCCTACAGACGGTATAGCTTCATTCTTTAGGGAAAAGGGCTTTTTTGATATTGAATTACAGGACCCAAACCATGATGTCCGTGCTTACCATACATCTGAAGATGATGCCGAAATCTACTTTTTCTTCAACTTATCCGTGGGAAAAGATGTTGACACCTACATACATTTTTCGGGTAAGAGCTATAAAAACTATTATGAATATGACATTTGGAACAATAAAGTATATAAATGCAACGTAAGTGAAAAGGGAGTAAGACTTGTTTTAACTAAAGGACAATCTGCCTTAATATTTTCATGTGACGAAGAGCATACAAACGCAACTGCCAAAGAATATAATAAGGTTTATGAGCAACCTGACAACATTTTGTTTAATGTATACTTAAAAGAAGATAAAGAGTTTTCATATTATTGTCAGATGAACTCATATAATTTAAAGAACTTGGCTTTTACCCACCCGAATTTTTGCGGTACTGTCCGGTATGAAGGAAAACTAATCAGTGAAAAGAATATAAAATGTATTGACTTGGGTGTGGTAGGAGAAATTGCGAAGGTTTGGGTAAACGGAATAATGTGCGGACAAAATATTTGCAGCCCTTATACATTTGATGTTTCAAAAGCTTTATGCACAGGTGAAAATACGTTAGTAATTGAAGTTGTTAACAATCCAGGATACCTGAAAAGAGATTTCTTCTCAAGACTTATGCCATTGCCGCCGACCGGTTTAATAGGTCCTATCCGAGTTGTTTGTTAATAGAATAATTTATGTTTATTATTGAATATTGTTTAAGAGGAAACTATAATAAGAATATATTCTAATGTCATATATTTCTGAAGCAGTAAGATGCTATCAGTGATGTAAAAGTTAACATGAGGAGGTCTATAAATGAAAAGATCAGTTATTATTTTAATCATTTTGGTTATTACCGTACTCGGATTTAATTCGGTAATCGCAAAAGATGAAACCTTTAAAATTGGTTTTGACGACAATGGCGTAGGAGACAGATTCGAAGATATTTCTGAAGCAAAAGGTATGTGGTCTTATGCATATGGCAATCAGGATGCCTCGGCTACGGTAAAAGAGAAAGATGGAAACAAGTATATGGCATTATCCGGGTTTATGCATATAGCTTCATCGGAAATGATTGAAGCTCCTTATACGTTTTCTGTGGACGCTCAGATTTCAGAGTACGGCTATATTGGATTTTTTGTCAGATCAACAACCACTGTGACCAGATACAATCCTCATTTCAGTGCCGACATGTATTTCAGATATTATGAGCTTGACTGGTATAAGGAAGCGGGCGGTAAAGAAGATAATGAGAACGGATTGGGCGGAAGCGGTATATATGTGCAGTTTCAATCTGATAGTATTCGCGTAAATGTAAAGACATATATGCCGGACAGTTTAAAAGTCGGAACCCGATATTTTGATTTTCCTATTCCTGACGGTCTTGATATAAGCAAGTTCTTTAATATTAAATTTGTAGACAGCGGAACAAAGGTTGAAATATATATAGAGAATAAGCTGCTTGCAACAGTGGAAATGTCAGAACCGGGGGAATATGAAGACGATGCAGAAGACCAAAACGAGTACTTAAAGAAAGCTGTTGTTAAAGATGATAAAGGTAATGTGGTTCTTAGTATCGATAATGCCAGACTGAGCGTTAATGAAGGTGAAGTGGCTATCGGAAACAGAAACAAAAAACTAAATATAGATAATTTATCTATTACATATTCCGAACCCGATCCTACTGCTACACCTGAGCAGACAAATACTCCGGCACCGACTAAGACCCCTGATAAGACTGCGATAATTACTCAGGTACCCAAAACGAACAGTCCCGTACCCGATGATGATACATCAGGTTTCTCTGCTACATTAATAATTGCAATAGTATCGGGTATCGTTGTATTGGCAGGTGCGGTTGTCGTTGTAATATTATTAAAGAAAGATAGCAGCGTAAAATAGATATAGAAGTTAAAAAAACTAAATTATTGTAAGAGGTGTAATATGTCAAGAAACAGAATGATA
>JAEAME010002327.1_pt1 | contig 11250 bp, 11 predicted proteins | sample 8958731 | NCBI WGS metagenome assembly JAEAME01 (sample SAMN16933194, study PRJNA681113) | bioreactor sludge metagenome | isolation source: anerobic bioreactor sludge (Control) | place: India:Bengaluru | collected 2018-10-24 | reverse complement strand
CATTGCTAACAGGGCAATTTTGTTTTTCATATTAATTTCCTCGTTAGTTATTTTATCAAAATAGTATATAATAATGTGTGATTATGCTCACAGAAGATTTCAAGATAAAGACTTGCTTATTAGACTTGATTAAAGACTCAGAAAAGAAATTTCAGATTTACGCAGCAGGTTGGAAATTAAGGAGGAAGTCGTTGATCTAGGTATTGAAACAGTTGAGGCTGAGTCAGACTTAAATAAGCACAGCCCATCTGATGTAAAAATTGACTTATTTATGTCGCTTTTTTTAGGACGCAGTGACATTTACGCAAGACGTTGGCAAAGCGCAAAAACCGGAAAGTCCGGCTATCAGCCCGTATGCGGAAACGAATGGGACGCAATTCTTTGTGACAAGCAGAAATACAAATGCAACGCTTGCCCAAACCGCAGACTTTTACCGATTGATACACGAGCAATAGTCAATCATCTCAGTGGCAAGGATTTGTACGGCAGAGATGTTATCGGTATCTATCCGATGTTGGATAACGAAACTTGCCGTTTTCTTGCAGTCGATTTTGATGACGACAATTTTGAGCGCGACGCTCTCGCATTCAAACAAGCTTGCACCGAAAATGATGTAGCGGCTTATATTGAACGTTCACACTCCGGAAACGGCGCACATATATGGATATTCTTTTCCGATCCGGTTGAAGCCAAACTCGCCAGAAAGATGGGCAGCGGGCTTCTTACCGATGCAATGAACCGCCAAAGCCATATCAGGTTTAACTCATATGACCGTTTCTTTCCGAATCAGGACACTATGCCGACCGGCGGATTCGGCAACCTTATCTCACTGCCGCTTCAGGGTTTAGCCCGAAAAAACGCAAACAGCGTATTTGTGAATGATGACTTCATCCCGTTTGATGACCAGTGGGCTTACCTGTCACAGGTTAAGAGAATGACCTCCGAGCAAGTACAGTATGTGGTTGACCGTCTCTGTCCGCATAATGAATTGGGGATTCTGGTCAAAGACACAGAAGAAAAGCAGAAACCATGGGAAGCTTATAAGGAAGCGGAGTTAAATACGGTTGATTTTCCGCCGATTATAAATATTGTCCGTGCGAATATGATTTACATTCCGAAATCCGGACTTTCCCACAAGGCAATCAACCGTATTCGCCGTCTTGCTGCGTTCAAAAATCCGGATTTTTACCGTTCGCAGGCAATGCGTTTGCCAATATACGATAAACCGCGTATTATCTGTACGGCTGACGAAAATGAGCAATACATCGGGCTTCCGCGAGGGTGTGAGGATGCAGTATGTATGTTACTTAACGACTGTGGTGTGTCATATACAATTGACGACAAAACCAATAGCGGAAAAGCAATATCGGTGAGCTTTAACGGAACGCTTCGTAACGAGCAACAACCCGCCGCCGACGCCATGCTGGAACACACTATCGGTGTTCTTTCCGCAACCACAGCTTTCGGGAAAACAGTAATCGGTTCTTACCTGATTTCACAGAGAAAGGTCAATACGTTGGTTTTAGTCCATACCGGAGCGCTTCTGAGCCAATGGAAAAAGTCACTTTCACAATTCCTGTCAATCGAGGCAAAAGCACCGGAGACTGAAAAGAAGCGCGGACGCAAGAAAGTATGGAGCACTGTCGGAGCGCTAGGCTCAGGAAAAAATTCATTGTCTGGGATTGTTGATGTTGCGATTATGCAGTCTCTTTTTGACGGTGATGATGTAAAAGAACTTGTGCAGAATTACGGAATGATTATTGTTGATGAATGTCATCATGTTTCAGCTGTCAATTTTGAAAAGATACTGAGGTACGCAAACACAAAATATGTTTACGGTCTTTCCGCGACTCCGGTGAGAGCCGACGGACATCACCCTATTATTTTTATGCAGTGTGGACCGCTCTGTTATGTCGTCGACGCTAAATCGCAAGCGGAAAAACGTAGCTTCACTCATACGGTTATTCCGAGATTTACATCATTTCGGTGTTTATCCTCCGAAGAAAAATCAATTACACAGATATACTCCGAGCTTGCCTCAAGTGAAATGCGAAACAGGCAAATCACGGATGAAGCACTGACGGTGATACAACAAAACAGAACGCCGATTATTCTGACCGAACGCAGAGAACACGCCAATGCTCTGGCAGCAATTTTATCCGATAAATGTTTAAATGTCATTACACTTATAGGCACAATGTCGGCTAAAGATAAATGCGAAACCATGACAAGGCTTGAAAGTATACCCGCCACTGAGCCGCTGATTATTGTCGCAAGCGGTAAATATGTAGGAGAGGGCTTTGATTTCCCGAGACTTGATACACTTCTGTTGGCTATGCCAATTGCGTGGAAGGGCAAGGTGGCACAGTACGCCGGAAGACTTCACCGCGCCTACGAAGGCAAAACTGAGGTACGGATTTATGATTATATCGATATACACGTCTCTGTGCTTGAGAGAATGTATCAGAAACGTGTCAAAAGTTATGCGTCAATCGGATATGAGGTCAGAGCAACAGAGCAGAACGCGGAAAAGGCAAGTATCATATACAACGGAAAGAATTTTCTCACCGTTTATTATAATGATATTGAATCGGCTAATCATGAGATAACAATCGTAAGTCCTTCTATGCGAAAGAACAGACTTTTACAAATGGCAAATAAATTGCAACCGATGATTAAAAGCGGCATTAGGGTTACAGTAGTCATCCGCCCTTCGGAGGATTACAGGGAAGATGAACGTGAGTCCGTGAATGAAAATTCGTTGCTTCTGACAGAAGCCGGAATCAAAGTGGTTTTCCGTTCCGGCTTTCATCAGAAATTTACCGTAATTGATAATAACACTGTTTGGTACGGAAGCGTAAACTTCCTCAGCTTTGGCACTAACGAAGAAAGCATTATGAGATTGGAGAGCAATTTTATAGCAACGCAATTACTCGAAACGGTGGATTTGTGATGAGATGTTGTACTTCTGACTCATAAGCTTAATTGTAAAACAACATCCCACAGACACATTGTCAATCTGTAGGATGCTTTCATTCCTATTTGGTTTTATTAACTCCACTAAGGAGAGCAGGTTTTTGTGTATAGGTGCTTTTTCGTTCCAGCATATACAAAAACATAGACTCAAACTCCTTAACTAAGGCGGCTAAATTCCGAATGACTTTCAGAACTGAGGTAACAAGAGTGTTACTATATGTTTTTAATGCCCTATGCTACAATGGTCTGTGATATGGTAAAGAAAAAGAAATCCCTTGAACCCCTATCAATGGTAGCATCTGCAATTTATGATTCAATTTAAAGAACACTAAAAACGTTGCTGTATCCTGCTCCTACAAGAATTTTTATGGTTGTAAGTCCATACACCGCTTTCTCCAAAGCCGTTCGTAATCCTTATGGCTGACGATTCTGTTTGCAAGCTCGATGGGTGTGTTTATTCCGGCATCGGCGCACCATGAAACATCAATCGCATAGGTATTCATATCAAACTCGTCGGTATCATAATAAACCGGTATTATGTTCCATCCGGCAAGATATGCCGCGACTGCACGGGTGTGCCCGTCGGTCATAACGAACTTGCCATCAAGCTCTTTGAGCGGTATCGGGTCAAAATTGCTTGCATCAGATGGATTGAACCACTCACTCACATTTCGGAGTTTGCCTTCGCTGATGTACAGTTGGGACGGCTGAAGCCGCGATATGGGAAGCATAAAAATCTTGTTTTCTTCCGGACGATATCGGTGGTGTGAGATATATTCCAACTGCGTAAGACGGAAGTGATACTGATATTTACCTTTCTGTGGCTGCGGCAGATCCTCGGTCAATACAAGTGTAAACCCGTGTTTTTCCCATATATGTCGGGATCGGAAATTGTAATCGTAGCAAAAGCAATGGAGGACGTCAACGTTTTCACCGTTAAACGCAAAATCGATCATCATACCGATGAATTGCGTACCGATACCGCGATTCCAATATGCTTTTTCACCGATCGACATATCAATGCGCCGTACATCGAGTGTTGGGGCATATATCGCCTTGACATCCGGCAGATTCATCTTTTTCAGCCAGCATTCGCCGATGGGAACGCCGTTTGCTTCGATCAAAAAGCAGAGATTATCCTGCGATATGCCACCGTAAATCTGGTGAACGGTATCAGCACTATAGGATAAGTCGGTATTGTCGGTTCCACCCTCAGTCCAGTATAATACCTCAGGATCAGAACACCATTTATAGAGATATGGTAAATGCTCATCTGATAACGGATGCAAAACAATATTATATTCATCGTTGCCGCCGTAAAGCGTGATGTCGTGTGTATTGATTATACTCATATTTATCATCTCCTTTTTATTGTAGAAAATCCTATCCACGCCGGAAGCGCAGCCCATGGATTTTGTTCCATATCGAATTTCCGGTTCCCGTCTGCTTTCGCTTCACCAATCGTTCTGTAAAACCATAAATCGTGCGAACCTGGTTCGGCGTGAAATTCTTCCATGTGCTGTACATCAAAGCCCTGTACCACCAAAGCATTATATAAATCCATCACGCGCCAATGATTTCCTGCTGTATTGTCATAATCCTTGACGAGCTTGATCTCTGCGCCCGAATCATCAAATGGTCGGTTGAACGGATGCACTTCAAACATGATATAGCGGCCGTTCGGTTTCAGCACGCGCCTAAAATTGCAGTACATCGCCGCAAGGTCGTCAATCCAGACATGAACGCCGTTTGAGGTGTATACAAGATCGAATTTTCCGCTCGGTATACCATCAAGCGTCATGCTGTCGGCGCGGACGAATTCGATATTCCAGCCCTCACCGTCGGCAAGCTTTTTTGCGTTTTCAAGCTGCCGCTCTGAGATATCCGTTGATGTGACACTTGCACCGAGTATATGAAAGGCGAACACTGCACCGTTGTCGCCGCTTGACGGTACAAGTATGCGTAAGCCGTTAAAGCTGTCAAACGCACTGCGAAGCATTTCGCGGACAGGCACAGGAAATGCCCACCAGGGGTCTGTTTTCAGACGCGCCGTGTTGTCGTTGACATTGTATATGCTATAGTAATACTCATCAGAGCTGTCGTTCCATAATTTTTGTATGTTGTTTTCCATTATAAATTTCCTCCCATATAATCCTCGCCCCACTGATGCAGAAAACGGCAGACGAGGTCGTCTCTTGCATAAAGTTTTGTACTATCCGGATTTCCATATTGTTGCGCAAGTTCCGACACGGGAATTGTTTTATTTGCTACCATGCCCGGCATTGTGCCGTCAAAGTATGCCTTCAGAATTGTGCCAACTCCGTCGGTTTTCAAATTTCCGAGACACCACCACTTCGTAGGCTCTGCGATATTCGGATAGACATTGTAATCTGCGTCAACTGAAACACACGGAAAATTTGCACTGACGTTCGGCGGTGTGTTATCAAGAAGCAACTCTCCAAGCAAATCACATTCCGGCCGACCCAGCATACTAATACTGTCTCGGCTTAAAGCTGTCATTTCGTCTGGTATGTACCGCAGATCCACTTTTTCAAGCCGTTCGTTTTCTATCTCATTCCACAGCCCTCCGGCGAAATACCTCCGATAAAAAAGCTTGATATGTTGTACTCCGTTGTCAGCTTCATAAACTCGTCCAGCTCGCTGAGACACCGTTTTGTCAGAAACAGCTGCCAGCGCGGTGCGATACCGACTGCTATTAACGCTTCGGTCGCTAATCCCGACCGCAAGACAGCGTTCAGTCGCCTTTAGCAGATCGCGAAAAGCGCCTTTTCGCCGCATTCCCCAATCAGTACAATCCTCCATGCCAAAAAAGGTGATCTGACAAACTTTCGGCTTAAGCGTCGCTGCCCATTTAGCATATTCCTCATCCCGTGCGAGCCGTCAAGTGGATAAAAGTTCAAACCGCTCTGCACGTCCGGGCGAGGAAAGCTCCTGCTCCAGCCCCCACAGCTTACGGTAATCGTCACGATAGTCCGGTTCACGCCACCATGAGAAGAAGCTAAGCTCGCTGATACTGATTCCATTTTCGTTGCGCCAGCCTTTGAATTGCGTGGCAATGCTCTTGAATTCATCAACGCTCATATGCCTGTTCCTCTTGCTACCAAGCCAGCAATGACGGCAACGGTTCGGGCAACCCGCCATTTCAACCACAACTCCGAGATAGCTCATATCAAAAGATATCATTTTCATTTTTCTCCTATATCTTCTTCCAAAACATCGTCTGCGTATGGCAACCGTCAAGCGTACTCTCGTAAAGTCTTTGCAATTCGCGATCGGGCGTATCGAGCTCCAGACAAAGCTGATTAATTTTTCCCTGATACACGTTCGTGAATATGACCGGATAACCGGAGTTGAGAGCTAGCAGCTCATCAACTGTGTGCTTTTTACTTTGTATCAGAAGTTGTCCCGTATAGCCAATTTTTTGATAAAAGCCCTCGGCGGTATCTACTGATCCGAGTGCTATTAAATGCACACCGAGAAGCTTTGCTTGATTTTCCACCTCAAACATGAGTGATTTTGCAATGCCTTGCTTTCTGTGATTTTCATCGACCGCTACGATTCCGACTGTTATATTTCCGTTGTCCTCAACAAATGCAGCGGTTGTTCCAATCACTTTCCCATTTGCTTCTGCGTATATAATGAGCTCTGGGTGAGCTTTCATCCGTTCTTCCCACATAGTATGGTCAGGTTCATCTTGTTTCCCAAAAATGTGTTCGGCAAAGTCAAGGATAGCATAAAGTTCATCATGGTTATTTGCATATTTTATATTGTAGTTCATATTAATCTCCTTAAAATAAAATCGGCAGGATTTATTTCAACCTGCTGTTCTTGCGGATGGTTTTGCATAAAACAGAAAGGTTACGGACGAAAACGCGGTAAATGGCAATACTTAACAAAGCATAGGAATAAGCTATGTTACAATACAAAGCCATATTACCGACAAACCTCGGAAGTATAACTCCCTGATTAAGCTCCGCACAACGTCTCGTCGTTATCCAATTTTGCGGAGCAATCCAGTCGATTTAATTTCATGACGCCTGAAATGTAAAACATCATTGAAGACCTCCAAATAAAAGTAATTGTAGTTTAACATAAAAATAACAGTCAGCCAATACCAAAATTAACTTTACTAAATAAATTTTCTCTGTATTGACTTCAAGTGGTGTCTATGGTAAATTAAATCAAATTAAACTGCACCAGAAACGAAATGAGAAATATACGATGACTGTATGTACTTTGACTACTGCCATCAGTATGAAGGTCAGGTTTTATTTGTATTACAGCGCATTTTGGAGGTGAAATAATGAGTTATAATTGGATAAATGCAGATAAATACACAATGAATTGCTTTCTGCTTCTCGACCGTTGGGTTCTCCGTTATATTTTCGCAGATTGCAATTACTATAGCGGCAATTATACAACCGACATGGCAAAGGCTTTGTATCGTTATCCACATGTGTTGGAGTTTTGTCGTGCAAAAGCGCCGGAATGCGGTAACTTCCTTGACAGGGTATGTGCCATTCCATATGATAACTGGACGGACAATGAGATGCGTAAAGCCGAATCCAATATATTACAGACACATGAAACATTTGTCGTCTATGCTTTCCCCAAAATAATGAATCAGGTAAACTATATCCGCAACTGGAATCCACAATATTTATACGAGCTTGTAGACTTGGAGAATAAGATTGTCCTTGATATAGGCTCCGGCACCGGTCGGTTAGCCTTTGCCGCTGCGAAGAGTGCAAAACGTGTATATGCAAGTGAGCCGTGCGATATGCTTCGAGAGTATATACGAGATAGAATAAAATCAGAATCTATTACCAATATAAGGGTCTTGGATGGCGAAGTGCTTTTCCTTCCTTACGAAGATGATACTTTTGATGTGGTTCTCAGCGGTCACGTTGTAGGCGATTTTTACGACAGAGAAATTGCTGAGATGACAAGGATTACAAAGAACAGTGGCTGGCTGGTCATTTGCAACGGTGATGATGAATTTAAGCGAGAAGCACCAAACATAGAACTTACATCACGTGGTTTTGAGTGGTTGCGACATGAAAGCATTGAGGGCGGAATTATTTACAACTACCGAAAACAGGTCATAAAAACATCAGATATATCGAAAAGTCAATGCTGTTTCGTCGCAAATCAATAATAAAAAAGCCAGTTCATGAAATTGTTTCTGATCTCATGAGCTGACTCCATTTTTAATTAAATATTAAATCATTCAAAATGACCTTGACCCCAAAAACCGATCGCTACTTTGCCATGCCGGATTAAAGTGTAGAAATAAAATGTTCAATACGTTCTAAAGCCTTTTTAATATGATCCACAGAATAAGCATATGAAGCTCTTAAATAACCCTCTCCGCTTATACCAAACGCAGTACCGGGTACAAGTGCCACTTTTTCTTCCTGAAGAAGACGTTCGCAGAATTTATCCGATGAAAGATTGGTCGACTTAATGCAAGGGAAACAATAAAAAGCACCCATAGGTTCAAAACAAGTAAGCCCGAGCCGATTAAAGCCGTTTACTATTAACTTTCTTCTGTAGTTATATTCGTTACGCATTTCCTCTATATCGCCGTCTCCGGATTTTAATGCTTCAATTGCCGCATACTGACTTGTTGTAGGTGCGCACATTATTGCATATTGATGTATTTTTATCATAGGAGAGATAATATCCGGGTGTCCGCAGGCAAAACCCAAACGCCAGCCCGTCATTGCATACGCCTTGGAAAAACCGTTAACCACAACAGTTCTGTCATACATACCGTCAATTTCTGCAATCGATATATGACGTTTATCTAAGTAATTAAGTTCTGCATATATTTCATCTGATAATATCATTATGTCGGTATCTTTAATAATATCCGCTATAGCCTCCAAATCCTTCTTTTCCATAACGGCACCTGTAGGATTATTAGGATAGGGAAGTATAAGAAGTTTTGTTCTATCACTTATTTTTGATTTTAAAAGCTCGGGAGTTAATTTGAAACCGTCTTCGACTTTTGTTTCCAGCAATACCGGAACTCCTCCTGCAAGGCGTGTGATAGGATCATAACATACAAAACTGGGAATGGGTATAAGTACCTCGTCTCCGGGCTTTATAAGCGCCCTGACAGTGAGATCGATAGCTTCGCTTCCGCCGACAGTTATAAGAGTCTGCGTTTTTGGATTATAGCGCAGATTAAAACGTCTGTACATATAGTTTGAGACTTCATTTTTAAGTTCTTCTATACCTGCGTTGGAACTGTACTGAGTACGGCCTTTTTCAAGGGACAGAATGCCTGCATTACGTATATGCCATGGAGTAATAAAATCGGGTTCTCCTATTCCAAGCGAAATGACGTCATCAATATTAGCCGCAATATCAAACAGTTTCCTTATACCGGAAGGAGGAAGGTTTGTTACAACGGGGTTTATATGATCTTTTGGTATAAAACTCAAAACATCATCACCTGTCTTTCATCTTTTACAGGAACATCCATCATTATACCGTTCTCTTTATATTTCTTAAGCACAAAATGTGTTGCAGTACTTATAACAGTATCCATAGGGGCCAATTTTTCGGCAACAAAAAGAGCTACCTGAGTAAGGGTTGAGCCTTGCACCGTCAAAGCCAAATCGTATGCACCGGACATAAGGTATACCGATTTAACCTGTTCATACTGATAAAACCGCTCTGCGATCTGATCAAATCCTTTTCCGAACTGTGGTGTGACTTTAACTTCAATAAATGCGGTAACAAACTCTTTTGAAGTCTTTTGCCAGTTTATAATAGTCTTTTTTCCTATTATAACACCCTCTTTTATAAACTGTTTAATAGCCTCTTCAACTTCTTCCGGAGTTGAATCTATCATAACCGCTATATCGTTTGGTGTTAAATCACTGTTTTTTTCGAGCAGATCTAAAATTCTATGCATAAAAATTCTCCTTTAAAAATGATTCAAAATAAATTATACAACCGAAATATTAAAAAATAAAGTATTATCCGTATATCTGCATATCATTGCCATATCTTGACGAACCTCTTAATGCATCATCGAGTATATCTTTTAAATTTTCGGCTTCTTTTTTAGATATGGTATTCCATTCGCTTTCATTCATCATTATGTAGTTACCCGTTATGTAATAAGTTTCTATTCTCATAGATCCGTCTTCTTCGTTTTCAAATTCAAGTCTGATGTAATAATTAGTTCCTTCGCCCAAATTTCCGGGTGCTTCATAGACCTTTTCCAAATCCAAACGCTTAATGCATCTTACTATTTTTTTCTTTGTGGATTCCTTAACAACCACAGCCGATCTGGAACTGGACCAATCATTATCGGTAAACCTTGTAACAGCCAAATTATTTGGGAGTATTATGTTCATGTCTTCAACTTTTTGTGTTACAAAATAAGCGCAGAATATAACTCCTGTTATAACGAAAACCATTAATAAAGGAACTATAACAAACATTTTCTTTTGCTTCTTTTTTTCGCTTTCGTTTTCAATATAATTCATGTTGGCATACCTCATTTCAAGTAGTATAAAAACAGTATAACTTATCTTACACAATATGTAAACTGTCTTTACTAAAATATCAATGTTTGATATACTAAAAACGTGTATAAAACACATAAAATAAACTTTATGAGGACAAAACATGCATACAATAAGAATAATACCCTGTCTTGACGTAAAAGACGGAAGAGTAGTAAAAGGAGTAAACTTCGTAAACCTAACGGATGCGGGAAATCCCGTTGAGGCGGCAGAAGCATATAACAGTGCCGGTGCGGACGAACTTGTATTTCTGGACATAACCGCATCGTCAGACAACAGAGCAACACATCTGGACATGGTGAGGAAAGTAGCCGAATCGGTATTCATACCTTTTACCGTGGGCGGCGGAATCAGAAGTATTGACAATGTAAAAGAAACACTCAGAGCAGGAGCCGATAAGGTGGGTATAAATTCCGCTGCGGTAAAAAATCCGGAAATAATACAAAACAGTGCGGATAAATTCGGAAGGCAATGTATAGTGGTCGCAATAGATGCCAAAAGAAGGCCTGACGGAAGCGGTTTTGACACATACATTAACGGAGGAAGAGTCAATACCGGTATAGACGCCGTAAGCTGGGCAGAAAAAGTGTATAAATTAGGTGCGGGAGAAATACTTTTAACAAGTATGGACTGTGACGGAACGAAAAACGGTTATGACGTTGAACTTACACGAAAAGTAGCCGACTGTGTAGGCATTCCGGTTATA
>JAEAME010002326.1_pt1 | contig 11263 bp, 7 predicted proteins | sample 8958731 | NCBI WGS metagenome assembly JAEAME01 (sample SAMN16933194, study PRJNA681113) | bioreactor sludge metagenome | isolation source: anerobic bioreactor sludge (Control) | place: India:Bengaluru | collected 2018-10-24 | reverse complement strand
AATTGGAAAAGATCAAGAAGCCAAATGAAACAGCATAGAGAATGATGAGCGTTTTTAATGTCAGCAGTTTCAAGACATAGAGGACCACAATTCCAACCAGCCGAATCGAATTGTTGATAATCAACAGCAAGCTGTATCGCTTGAATAAATGTTTCGCCTGCAGAGATGACAATAAAAATTTAAAAAAGCTTTCGAAAGCGATGGAGATGATTAGTAGTTTTAACAGGTCTTTCCTGCCCTCCAATGCCGTGAGATGTCGGGAAACGTAGTCTATCGAAAAATAGAAGACAGCCAGGAAGAGGATGAGCAGCGATATCTTCAAAACGAAGATGTTCGACAGAATTTCTTTCTGGAACTCCCGATGGCGATTGGTCAACTGATTGAGGGTGTTACCATAGCCGAAGTCGGTGAAATTCACGCAGATCAGAGAAACCGCCATCAGTGTGCCGTACGCGCCGAGCATTTCCGCGCCGAAAAATTTTGCCAGAATGACGTTGGAGATAAAGCCGATAAAAATCTTCAAGCCATTCCCGCTGAGCAAAATAACAGCGTCTTTGATGTAATGATTCTGGCTAAAAAACTGCAGGCGCCGATTTAACTTTTCCATGTCGCTTTTGCCTGACTCCAGAATTCTTCTAATTCATCATGGTATTTCTCTTTGATCAGCAGAAAATAGAACATGCCGGCTGAAGCAAAAATTAAAGCGCCGAGCACGATGAACATCCGCTTCGGCTTGCTCTTGCGATCGGGTGGGGTCGCTTTATCCAGGACAATCACGTCAGGAATTTTCTGCAATTCGCTGAGTTTCACCTGTTCCAGCATGGGGACTAAAACTTCAGCTATCTTGCGCTGAACCAGCAGCTCGCGATAAATTTGCAGGTACTCAACGGTCATACTGGGAATAGCATTGATTTTTTGGTCGATGTTCGACAATTGATTTTTAATGGAAGTAAGCATCGGATGACTGGCCCCATAGTTTTCTTTGAGCAACTGCTGCTGAAGCTCTAGGCTGATGCGCTGGGCGTACAGCTCACCGAGAAAATCGAGGCCGCTCACCTGTTCCGTCATTACGACTGGAACCTGCTCGCGTTCCTGAAATAATTTAATTCGATGTTCAAGTTTCTTTAGTGTATCTTCGTTTGCCCTGACTCGCTCTTCGATCATTTTTTTAAAGGTCGCCAGCTCGTTCCGGGCGAATTCCTTACCGCGCTCGTTCAACAATTCCAAATAATAATTAGCCATTTCCGCGGCGCGAGCTGGATTTTTATCATAAACCGAAATCGTCGTCTCATCGTTGTCGCCAAACGTGAAAGAGACATTGCCGCTCAATTCTTTCAAAGCTTTGGACATCAGCGAATCGGAAATATCATAGACTTTCATTAAATTAAATTTTCGGATAACTTTCTCATTGATAGTTCGGCTATTCAGAATTGCCATATAACTATAGCCGCTCATCTTTCGCTGTCCGGTAAAGCTTTGAATGACAGAGGATAGCCCGCCGCTCATGCCAACCAGCGTATTGGGTGCCAACTCCGGCGCTAAAAACGAGGCTTCAGCTAAATACCATTTAGGCAATAATAATGAAACAATTAAGCCGAGCAAGGTCAATCCAAAAACGACACCAAAGAAAAGTTTTCTATTTTTTAAAATAAGAAGAATATAACGTTTCAGCATCGACGATCCTGCATTAAATTTGCCATTATAATTTAGTCAATAATAACCAGATGGTAGCAATCGAGCCACCGACTTCGATCACACGAGATACCCAATAAAAAGTCATTTCAAATCTGTTCTCTCGATCTCGTGGCACCCAGATCGTATCTCCGGGTTCGAGTGTGGTATCTTCAGGATTGAGCCAATTTTTTGAGCCAGCTTTGATGATACGAGTTCGGCTTTCCCAGGCTTTCGCAGAGGTGCCCCCAGCTTGTTTGATGTAATATTTGTAATCCTTATTAGGGACAAATTGAAGTTGCCCGGGAAAGGGAACCTGTCCTTGAACCAAAATGGTGTTCTGTTTAGAAGGAACAAAAACGATGTCGCCATTTTGAAGAATCACATCCTGAGTGGAATCGCCACGATTAAAAAGCTTCTGGAAATCAACGGACATCGTATTTCGCTGGAGCAAAGCCTCAAAATTAAAATATTCCCGATCAGTGGCATTCATATCGCTCAAGCGCATATCTGACAATCTTTGATAATCGGGGTTCAATTCCAGCTTATCCAGCGGCTCAGTCAAACGAATAACTTTGGTGTTCGCCAGATAGGCAAACTGCGTAAAGCCCCCGGACATATTCACAACGCGGCTCAGTCGGGTATGATTGCGGCTGATAGGGTACAATCCCGGTCGCATGACTTCTCCAATGATCCTGACGCTATGGGGGAATTCACGAGGGAATTTTTCACGAACGATAATCCGATCCATTGGCAGGAGCGCGATATCAGGAGACTCGCGAGAAATTATTTTGGTATAGTCAATCACCTGATGGGAGAACTGTCCCGTTTGTGCATCGATCCGATATAAATCAACATGCTCCATATCAGCGTAGCCAGTCGGCCCCTGTGCGATCTCAAAAATGCTGGAGATGGAATCGCCCGGGAAAAATTCATAAGTCCCCTGCAATCGCACAGCGCCAGAAATGGTGAGCGAATTTCCATCTAAATTTAAATTAGGTACAATAATTCGATCGCCATCCAACAATAGCGGATCGAAGCGGGTATTCCCGGTCGCATAATAGCGAACGAGATCGACTGCTAATGTATCGCCGGAGCTGCGAATGAGCTTGATATTACGAAGTGAAAAATTAAGTGACTGCTGATTTAATTCATCGCTGCGATAATATTTAAGCACCTCGTCGCGTTGAGCGAGCTCTTTCTGAGCTTCTTCCACCATCGACAGCTTCGAGGAGGCGATATTCATTTGCAAATTAGCTTGATAAATCACCTGATCGACACGCTGCACTGCCGATGCATAATAATTACCGGGATTATTCACTACCCCGCTGATCGTTACCGAAAAAATTCGAGGAGCGATCAACGAAGTGGTTATTTCTCCTTTGATATAAATTTTTCGGACCGCGTTAGCAACATCTTCTTTTGTTTGAGCCAGCGTTTTGCCAGCGACGCTAACGATTCCCACAGTAGGAATAACAATGGTTCCTTCCGGTGTTACCAGCGCTGAATACATAAACGGAACGCCGCTCCAGACATTGATTTCTAATAAATCGCCGGGACCAACCGTGTAGGTCAGAGGATTAATCGCTCCTTCTAAAGGGATTACTTCCTTCAGTTTTTCGAGTAGCTGGGTTTTGTCAATATCGAAACTCGGCACCAATCCCTGTTGATATTTTTGCTCTTGCTGATCATAAACACTCTGATAATATCCCTGTAAGGTTTGCGATTGAAAACCCGAAAGTATTTGATTGCTGATAAAATTTTGAGCGTCTCGTTTTTTGTTCTGGGCGTAAGAGCTTATGGCAATTGATAAAAAGATTGAAGCTAAAATAAGATGACGGTACTTTCTCATAGTATTACCAGTGCAGCTATTTCTTTACTGATTTGTTTTTTGAGTCTGTTGATTAAATTTAAGTTTTGCTAATATAAAGATAACAGTTCTAAAAGTCAAGCACAATTTCCAACTGATATGGACAGACTTTTTTGGAGTTATCAGATAGCTGATTTTTGGTGTTTCAACCAAAAAACATTTCTTCCTACAAAAACCACTTGCAAGTTAATCTTTAAGTTCTTATCTTTTGCCTTATGATTTTTGATGACATAAAGTTGGAAGGTAGGGTCGTTTTAGCACCACTGGCCGGGATTTCAGACTCCTCTTTTCGTTGTATTTGCCGAAGCATGGGCGCAGCCATGGTTTTCACGGAAATGATCAGCGCCGATGGCCTGCGACGGAGGAATGCACAAACACTGGATTACCTGTTGTTCCGTGAGCAGGAACGACCGATTGGATTTCAGTTATTCGGATCTGATCCCGAAACCTTTGTTAAAGCATTAGCATTGGCAGAACATTATCAGCCAGATTTTTTCGATCTAAATTTTGGGTGCCCGGTAAAGAAGGTCATCAAACGAGGGGCTGGGGCAGCGTTGCTGAAAGATGTTGATCGCCTTGAAAAAATTACCAGAGCCGTGGTGAGCCATACATCAATTCCCGTGATGGCAAAAATCAGAAAAGGATGGGACGAAACAAGCAATAATGCTTTGGAAGTAGCCCGGGTTTTAGAGCAATGTGGCGTCGCTGCCATTACGATTCATCCGCGCACCCAGCATCAAGGATATGGTGGCCGGGCGGATTGGCAAACGATAAAAGCGATAAAACAAAATGCGTCAATACCGATTATTGGCAGCGGCGATGTGCGATCTGCCGAAGATGCCCAGCGCATGATTGATGAAACCGGCTGCGATCTGGTGATGATCGGGAGGGGCAGCCTGGGAAATCCATGGATATTTCGAGAGGCAAATTATTTTATCAAAACCAATAAAAAAATGCCGCCTCCTTCTCTAAAAGAAAAACTGGCTGTCATTAAAAATCATTTAGAAGATATGATCTCAATAAAAGGGGAAAGAAAAGGATTACAAGAAATGAGAAAGCATCTTGGCTGGTACACCAAAGGATTGCCCAATAGTTCAAAAATTCGAGTCGAGTTGTTTGAGATTAAAAATAAAAATGAACTCATAACCTGTTTGACAAAATACTTTGTCGATTTGGCGGATCATGAGCAGAGTTAATTATCAAATTCCTATTATCAGATCGTTCAAAAATGTCTGGCATCGCATGTTCGATAGCTGATGATGACGAAAATAACCTTCACCAAGTGATGCCCGCTACCCGAACAGATGGCATCACACCGAACATCAATTTAATCTCAGTCAAAATCAGTAATCGAACATACACAGGAGGTTTTATGTATCGTAAGAAAATCATCATCATGGGCGCAGCCGGGCGTGATTTCCATAATTTTAATTTGAGATTTAGAGATAATGATGAATATGAAGTGATTGCTTTTACGGCGACCCAAATTCCGGATATTGAAGGACGAAACTATCCAGCCAAATTAGCAGGCAAATTATATCCCAAAGGGATTCCCATTTATTCCGAAGAAAATTTGACAGAATTGATTAAAAAACACCGAGTCGATAGCGTTGTTTTTGCGTACAGCGATGTGCCGCATGAATATGTCATGCACAAGGCTTCGATTGTCAATGCGATTGGCGCGGATTTCTGGCTATTAGGAACCAGCACCACCAGCATAAAAAGCAAAGTTCCAGTCATTGCCATTTGCGCGGTTCGTACCGGCAGTGGCAAGAGTCAGACCACAAGACGAGTCAGTGATATTCTAAAATCTTATGGGAAAAAATTGGTGGCGATTCGACATCCCATGCCTTACGGCGATCTGGCTGTTCAAAAAGTTCAACGCTTCGCCAGCTATGAGGATATGAACAAACATAAATGCACCATCGAAGAACGAGAAGAATACGAGCCTCATATCGATTGTGGAACGATTGTTTACGCCGGTGTTGATTACGGAGCAATTTTGCAACAGGCGGAACAAGAGGCAGATATTATCCTCTGGGATGGCGGAAATAATGATACGTCATTTTACCAGCCAGATCTCCATATCGTGGTGGCAGATCCGCATCGCGCTGGAAATGAATTAAGTTATTATCCCGGGGAAACGAATCTCAGAATGGCGGACGTGGTCATCATCAACAAAATCGATACGGCTGATTACGAAGATATTGAATACGTTCGTGAGAGTATCCGAGAAGTAAATCCTGATGCTATTATCATCGATGCAGCTTCGCCCTTAATGGTTGAAAATCCGGCTTTGATTCGAGGCAAGCGGGCGCTGGTGGTTGAAGATGGACCCACATTAACGCATGGTGAAATGAGTTTCGGCGCCGGCTATGTGGCTGCTGAAAAGTTTGGTGCAGCCGAGATAGTTGATCCTCGCCCTTGGGTAGTCGGCAAGATCGCTGAAACTTTTGAGAAGTATCCTGAAATTGGAACGTTATTGCCAGCGATGGGATACGGGGAGGAACAAACCGTCGATCTGGAAAAAACAATTAATGCGGTGGATTGCGATGTGGTCATTGTGGGAACTCCGATCGATCTTCGCAAAGTGATCAACATAAAAAAGCCTGCGGTTCGGATCAATTATGAACTACAGGAAATCGGGAAGCCGAATCTGGAAGATGTGTTGAAGCGATTTAAATAAATTATAAATCAAACTGATTTTAGAATTCTGATTCCATCCACCGCTATGGCGGATGGAATCAGTTAAAATTGTTTCGGTCAGTAGAGCGAGTGACAATGAATTCAAAAGTTAAATCGCCACGCAAAGCCGTTGTCGCTTTGGGCGGCAATGCCATCACGCGTGAATTTGAAGAAGGAAATATTCATCAGCAATTTGCTAACACCCGACGCAGCCTGGTTGGTCCAGCCGAATTGATCGAAAAAGGGTACCTGATTGCTATCACACATGGCAATGGTCCGCAGGTCGGAAACGCATTGATTCGCGTCGAGGAGTCTCGTCACCTTGTGCCACCAATTCCTCTCGGAGTCTGCGTTGCCGATCTGGAAGGTGGGATGGGATACATGATTGCGCAGTCATTACAAAATAAGCTGCATCTGCGCGGTATAAAACGAAACGTCGTGACTATCGTTGCGCAGGTCATTGTTGATCGAAATGATCCGTCGATTCTCAATCCGACGAAGTTTGTGGGACCGTTTTATCATGAGCATGAAGTGACTGAGCTATCAAAAACGCGAAATTGGATTATTAAATATGACGAAGGACGGGGCTGGCGCCGTGTCGTGCCATCGCCTGTTCCGCTGGAAATAGTTGAGAAAAATCTCATTAAAAAATTAGTGGATGAGGGCACTATCGTCATTACCGTTGGCGGCGGCGGCGCTCCAGTTTATATTGAGGATGATGGTACCTACGAAGGCGTTGATGCAGTGGTTGATAAAGACCGTAGCGCAGCTATTCTGGCGAGGGATATCGGCGCGCAGGAACTTTATATTTTGACGGCAGTGGATAAGGTCTCGATCAATTATAAAAAAATGAATCAGATCGATTTGGATGAAGTGAACATCGCTGAGGCGAGAAAATATTTTGAAGCTGGACAATTTCCTGCTGGCAGCATGGGACCGAAAATCGAATCTGCCATTCAATTCATCGAAAGCGGTGGCGAAGTCTGCATTATTACTTCAACAGAGCGAATGAGTGATGCAATTGTAGGAAAAACCGGGACAAGAATTGTAGCATGACAGAAGGATTATAGATCAGGCTTCAACAGTTAATTGCCTTTCAAATAGATTAATTTGCAATTGAGCAAGATAAACAAAACTTCAATATATTTTTAAAATACCTTTATACTGCAAAATTAAATTCAGGCAGTAATTTTTCGTCTCTTACTTTAGGAGAAATATGAAATTTGTCAAATCGATCGACCAGACCGCTCTGGTCTGGCAAAATACCAAAATGAGTTATATTGACTTTCTCAAGCATGTCGATTATTATTCAAGTTTGTTTAAAAAAGGAGAAACACACAAAGTTGCTATCTTTTCAACGAACCGACCTGAATGGGCTTATGCGTTCTATGCCGCATGGAAAAATAATTGTATCGCCGTGCCAATCGATTTTATGTCGTCAGCAGATGAAGTCGCTTACATTCTAAATGATTGTCAGCCTGAAGTCATCTTTTGCTCCGATGAAACGGTGGGCATTTTTTCTCAAGTCCGTGATCTGTTGAAATATGAAATAAAAATGCAAATTTTTGATGAGCAAAAATATGATCCTGATTCATGTTCTCCTGAAGAAATTGACCAGCCTGACTTACAAAAAACCGCAGTTATCATCTACACTTCGGGTACGACCGGCACACCGAAAGGCGTGATGCTGTCATTCGATAATTTATTGGCAAATATCGAAGCAGTTTCCCGTGATATTCCGATCTTTACGCCCGAGCGGAAGGTCATGGTGCTGTTGCCGTTGCATCACATCTTCCCATTAATGGGAACGCTCATTGCGCCGCTATTCGTTGGTTCGACCATCGCCTTTGCTCCTTCCCTGAACTCCGAAGATATTATTGCCACATTAAAAAATAATGGGATCAGCATCATCATCGGCGTTCCTCGTTTGTATGCAGCGATCCGCAAGGGAATTATGGATAAAATCAAAAAAAGTTTTCTGGTTCGATCCCTGTTTAAATTGGCGAAAATGATGGATTCACGGACTTTTTCCAAAGCGTTATTTAAAACTGTTCATCAAAAATTTGGCGGCAAGCTGGACTACCTGGTCAGCGGCGGAGCGAAATTGGATGAAGATGTTGCCCGGGATTTCAAAATCCTGGGCTTCGAAATGCTGGAAGGCTTTGGCATGACTGAAGCAGCGCCCATGATTACGTTTACCCGCCCCGGCAAATGGAAAATCGGTTCAGCCGGCCAGGCAGTGCCCTGCCTCGATGTTAAAGCGAACGATGGCGAAATTATTGCCCGGGGACGAAGTGTTATGCAGGGATATTACAATCGACCCATAGAAACAGCCGAAGTGCTGAGAAATGGCTGGCTTTATACCGGTGACATTGGGCACTTTGATAACGATGGATTTATCCATATCACTGGCCGCTCGAAAGAGATCATCATTCTTTCTAACGGAAAAAATATAAATCCGGAAGAGATTGAAACTAAAATTGCCGGCCTATCCGATTTCATCGCTGAGGTGGGAGTCTATGAAAAAAATGATTCATTGCATGCAGTTATTTACCCGGATTTTAAAAGTTTGAGGGAAAAAGGTATTTTGAATATTGAGGAGACTTTTCGCTGGGAGATTATCGATCGTTACAATCGTCATGCCGCACCTTATAAAAAAATCACAAAATTTATGATAATAAAAAATGAACTGCCCAAAACACGGCTCGGCAAAATTCAGCGATTCAAGTTGGCATCGCTTTCAGAGAATGGGGCCGATACTAAAAGGAAACAACGCCCAGAACCGCAATTTGAAGAATACCTTGTCATTCGAAATTTTTTAAAAGAGCAGACCCAGGGAGACATCCATCCCGAAGACCACATTGAAATCGATTTGGCGTTGGACTCACTCGATAAAATCAGTCTGCTGACATTTCTGCATTCCACATTTGGTGTCGAAATCAAGGACGATATTCTGCTCCAACATCCGACAATTGAGCAACTATCCGAATTCATGAGAGACAAAAAAAACAAGCTAACAGTCGAAGCTGTAAAATGGGTTGAAATTTTCAAAGAAAAAGTCGAATTGAAATTGCCGCGTAGCTGGTTTACCCAGAACCTGTTTAAAAATTTTGCCCGAATTTTGCTCAAATTATATTTTAGATTGAAGGGCGAAGGCACGGAAAATATACCTCAAGGTCCGGTTATCCTGGCTCCCAATCATCAGAGTTTTTTTGATGGCTTGTTTGTATCAATTTATTTGAAAAACAAGGTAATGAAAAATACCTATTTTTACGCAAAGGAGAAGCATGTTCGGAATCGGTTGCTAAAGTCTCTCGCCAATCGCAATAATGTGATCATCATGGACGTGAACCGCGATCTGAAAAAATCGCTGCAAATGTTGGCAGAAGTGCTGAAAAAAGGCAAAAATATTATGATATTCCCGGAAGGCACCCGAACCCATACCGGCAGCCTCGGCAAATTTAAAAAGTCGTTTGCCATTTTGAGCCGTGAGCTCAACGTGCCGATTGTCCCGGTCTCGATAAAAGGGGCATTCGAGGCATTACCCCGGGGCAGCAAGATTCCCAGACCCTGGAAAAAAATTCACATTAAATTTCTTCAGCCAGTTTTTCCTGGGATGCTCAGCTATGAAGCATTATCAGAACTGGTGTTTCAAAAACTTTCAGCAGAGATTCTATAGCGCAGTAAAAGTCTTTAACGTGAAACCAGTTGTATAGGAAGAAAAAATCTATTCTATGCAATTCAATTTTTTTGGAAAAATAGTTCGAATGAATTAATGATGCGTCAAATGGTGATAGTGACATGCTATTTGACAGTTTAACAGCAATCCAAATTAATTATATCTTAAACAGAAAACTATGGAATCTGATAGTCCTAATCCTAAAACCTGGCAACATCCCGGCGGCAAATTGCTGGAATTGGGTCCTGAAAATTGTTCTGAAAAAGAATTATTGGCCATATTAATCGGCACAGGGCATAAGGGAAAATCGGCATTGGAGATAGCTGAAGAGTTGCTGCAAAGGTATATTTCTCTTTATGGTCTTATTGACAAAAGCCTGGGAGAGCTTGCAGAGATAAAAGGATTGAAGGAGACAAAAGTGACTCGAATTGCCGCCGCTTATGAAATTGCTAGAAGGCTTCACATTCGACTAATCAGAGATAATAAATGAAGCATAATCTGTCAAAAAAAAAAGTATTGCCGGTCGAAGGTATTAATCTGGAACAAGTGGATCGAAATATTCCGCCAGTCGCTCATACGCCGATGTATGTGTGGCATAAATTCTGGTCTCGAAAGACGTGGAATGTGGTGGCAGAATATATCGAGACCTATTCACAAGAAGGTGAAATTGTATTCGATCCATTTTCCGGCAGTGGGGTTACAGCTTTGGAAGCTTTGAAAAACAAACGCAGAGTTATTGCCTGCGATCTGAATCCCATCGCCACCAATATTTTGCTCTATACTATCAAGCCAATCGCTCTGACGGAAATTCTGGAGGCATTTGAAAGAATTGAAAAGAAAGTCAAACACAGAATAAACGAATTTTATCTCACTCAATGCAGAAAATGCGGTCAAGAATTCCCCTTCACCTGCGCCATCTGGGAACAGCATGAGTGTAAGGAAATCAGATACCCGGCGTGTCCCTCCTGTGGTGATCGGCAGGAAGAAATTTGTTATTTAACTGATTTTGATAAACAAGTTTTGGCTAATATAGAATTAGAAGAAATAAAGGAGTGGCATCCTAAAAACAAGCTTTATTACCCTGATGGGAAACCGTTCATTAAAAGAGAAAAATATAATTCGATTGATGAATTATTTACCAAAAGAAATTTAAAAGCCTTGGCTATCTTGATGGAGGCGATTGAGGAAGAGGAAAACAAAAATGTTCGCTGGCTGCTCAAATTGAGTTTCTCCTCAATGGTTCATCTTTGCTCCAAAATGATGCCAGTCCGTCCCACCAGACCATTTAGCTCTGTCTGGAATGAGCCTAGCTTTTGGTTTGTGCCCCATTTCATGGAACAAAATGTCTGGGAAAAATT
>JAEAME010002325.1_pt1 | contig 11266 bp, 9 predicted proteins | sample 8958731 | NCBI WGS metagenome assembly JAEAME01 (sample SAMN16933194, study PRJNA681113) | bioreactor sludge metagenome | isolation source: anerobic bioreactor sludge (Control) | place: India:Bengaluru | collected 2018-10-24 | reverse complement strand
TCCAGCTCACCGCCGAGGAAGCGCTGGCGGCGCTGGGCTCCAGGCCCTCCGGCCTCACCGCCGAAGAGGCCAGGGCGCAGCGGCAGCGGGTCGGCCCGAATGAGCTTCCGCGTAAGAAGAAGGCCTCTCCGGTCATCGCCTTCCTCAAGCAGTTCATGAGCCCCCTCATCTATGTTCTCCTGGCCGCCGGCGTCGTGACGCTGGTGGTGGGCGAGTACCTGGATGCGGCCGTTATCTTCGTGGTCCTGCTGCTCAACGCCGCCATCGGCTACATACAGGAGGCCCGCGCTGAAGCAGCCATGGAAGCCCTGATGCAGATGGCCGCCCCCCAGGCCAAGGTCAAGCGCGACGGTGTCGCCGGCCTGGTCCCGGCCCGGGACATAGTGCCGGGCGACATCATCATGCTGGAGGGCGGGGACCGGGTGCCCGCCGATGTCCTGCTGGTGGAGGCCAGCGAGCTAAAGGTGAACGAATCGGCCCTCACCGGCGAATCCCTGCCGGCCGCCAAGCGCGCCGGTCCCATGCGCCGGGAGGCCGCGCTGGCCGAGCGTCGGAACATGGCCTTCATGGGGACCATCGTCAGCATCGGGCGGGGCACCGCCGTGGTCACCGCCACCGGAACATCCACCGAGATGGGCCGGATCGCCCGGGCCATCAAGGACGTGGAGGTGGAGAAGACTCCCCTCCAGAAAAGCATCGGCCGCCTGAGCCAGTTCCTGGTGGTCACGCTGCTGGCCGTCTGCGCCCTGCTGGTGGTGGTGGGCCTGCTGCAGGGCCTGGACAGGCTGGAGATCTTCCTCCTGGCGGTGGCGGCGGCGGTCTCCGCCATTCCGGAGGGCCTGCCGGCCGTGGTGACGGTAGTGCTGGCCCTCGGCATGCGCGCCATGGCCCGGCGCAATGCCATCATCCGCCGGCTGATGGCCGTCGAGTCCCTGGGTTCGGCCACCGTCATCTGCACCGACAAGACCGGCACCCTGACCGAGAACCGCATGACGGTGAGGCGGATCGTGATCGACGGCCAGACTATCGAGGTCAGCGGAGACCCCGACCAGCTGCCGGGCGAGTTCCGCCTGAACGGGCAGGCCGTGCAGCCGCAGAGCATCCCCGGGCTATCGCTGCTGTTGAAGATCGGGGCCCTGTGCAATGACGCCGTGCTGTCGGCCGGCGGCGGAGAGGGGATCAGCTTCCTGGGCGACCCCACCGAAGGGGCCCTGGTGGCCATGGCGGCCAGGGCCGGGCTGGACAAGGAGAAGCTGCAGGCGGACCAGCCCCGCGTGGACGAGATACCCTTCCAGAGCGAGAAGCTCTTCATGGTCACCATGCACCCCCACGATGGAAAGCGCGTGGCCTACATCAAGGGCGCCACTGAGAGGCTCCTCTCGCTGAGCTGCCAGTACCTCCAGGACGGCCAGCCGGTGGCGCTGACCGAAGAACATGCCCGGGCGGTGAGGGATGCCAACCACGCCATGGCCTCCGAGGCCATCCGGGTGATCGCCATGGCCTACATGGACCTGCCGGCGGACACCGTGGAGCTGGACGATGTTGACCTGGCCGGGAACCTGGTCTTCGTGGGCATGGCCGGCATGGATGACCCGCCCCGGCAGGAGGCCGTCAGGGCCATCGCCCAGTGCCGGGAGGCCGGCATCAAGGTGATCATGATCACCGGCGACAACCGGGTCACGGCGGAGTCGGTGGCCCGCCAGCTGGGCCTGCCGCCGGGGAAAGCCATACTGGGCTCGGAGCTCTCGCAGATGAGCGACCAGGATCTGGAGGGCGTGGTGGAGGACGTGGCCATATTCGCCCGGGTGGAGCCCCTGCACAAGCTGAGGATCGTCACCGCCCTCAAGAAGCGGGGCCACGTGGTGGCCATGACCGGGGACGGGGTCAATGACGCCCCGGCCCTGCGGGCAGCCAACATCGGGGTGGCCATGGGCATCACCGGCACGGACGTGGCCAAGGAAGCCTCGGACATGGTGCTGGCAGACGACAACTTCGCCTCTATCGTGGCCGCCGTGGACGAAGGGCGCTCCATCTTCACCGGCCTGCGCAACGTCATCTTCTTCCTCATCAGCACCAACATCGGGGAGCTCCTCACCCTGCTGCTGGCCCTGGTCTTCGTGGGCCGGGCCCCGCTGCTGGCAGTGCAGATCATCTGGGCCAACCTGTTGACGGACACGGCGGTAGCCCTGCCGCTGGGATTCGAGCCCAAAGCCGGGGACGAGCTGAAGCAGCCGCCGCGCCATCCCCGGGTGGGCCTGTTGTACCGCGGCCTGGTGATGCGGATAGGCTTCCTGTCGCTCTTGATGAGCCTGGGCGTTTTCGGCATCTTCACCTGGTTCTACCGGGTCCAGGACGCCGAGCACCTGGCCAAGGCCCAGACCGTGGCCTTCTGCGCCCTGGTGGCCTTCCAGTGGTTCGCCGCCTTCAACGCCCGCTCCGACGAGCACACCGTCTGGCAACTGGGCTTGCTGCGCAACCGGTACCTGCTCATCTGCATTGCCCTGGCGGTGGCGCTGCAGATGGCCGTGGTCTACATCCCGTTTCTGCAGGAGGCCTTCGGTACGGTGGCGCTGGGCGCCTGGGACTGGCTGGTGGTCTTCGGGGTCGGCGCGGCCCTCTTCCTGATCGAAGAGACCAGGAAGGTTCTGGCGCCGAAGCTGTTCAGCCAGGGCAAGTGGCAGCCGGCCCAACGGCCAACCGGTGCCGCCTGACCCCTGGTTAGCTCACGGCGTTGCGGACCAGGTTAGTGCGGACCACCCGGCCCGAGCGGTCCACCTCCACGGCCACCATGTCGATCCGCCAGTCCGGGGGCAGGCCGCGGTGGGACTGCAGATAGGACAGCGCCACGGCCACCAGCCGGCGCTGTTTGGCCGGCGTCACCGACTCCTCGGGAGTGCCGCATTGGGGGCCGCTGCGGGTGCGCACTTCCACGAAGACCAGGCAGTCCCCGTCCAGGGCCACGATGTCCACCTCACCCCGGCGGCAGCGGTAGTTGGTCTCCCGAACGGTGTAGCCCTGGCGGGCCAGATACTCCCTGGCCCACCGCTCCCCCAGGTCGCCGAGCTCCTTGCGGTTCACTCCGGCCGAGGCCCCCCGACAGGGTTGAACGACCGGCGGTGGATGGCGCAGGGGCCCAGCTCCCGCAGGCACTCCAGGTGCTGCCGGGTGCCGTAGCCCTTGTGGCGGGCCAGTCCGTAGCCGGGATACACCCTGTCCAGCGCTGTCATCTCCTGGTCCCGGCTGACCTTGGCCACGATGGAGGCGCAGGCAATGGAGATCGACGTCCGGTCACCCCGGATGATGCCCTTATGGGGCAGGCCGGCCTCGGGCAGCGACAGCGCGTCTATAAGCAGGTAGTCCGGCCGGCAGGGCAGCGCCCTTATGGCCTGGGCCATGGCCATCCGGGTGGCCGCGACGATGCCCACCTGGTCGATGATGGCGGAATGCGCCGCGCCCAGGCCAAAGGGTATGCCGGCCCGCCGCACCAGGCCGAAGACGCGTTCCCGTTGCCGGGGCGCCAGCTGCTTGCTGTCCCGCACCTGGCGCAGCCAGGCGAAGCGGGCGCCGGGAGGGAATATCACGGCCGCCGCCACCACCGGCCCGGCCAGGGCGCCCCGCCCCACCTCATCCACGCCGGCCACCAGCCGGTACCCCCGGGCCTGAAGACCGGCTTCGTGATCGAATCCGGGGTAGTCTACCATGGCGTCGGCCCCTCGATAGTACCCCCGCCCAGCACCTCCTCACCGTGGTAGAAGACCACCGCCTGGCCGGGGGCCACCGCCCGCTGCGGCTGGTCGAAAGCCACCTCCGCTTCCTCTGTGTGGACCTTCAACCGGGCGCCCACCTCCGGCGACCGGAAACGGATCCTGGCTTGCACCTCCAGGGTGCGCTGCGGTTTGACCCGCACGAAGCTCAGGTCCCGGGCCACCAGCCCGCCGGCCAGCAGGCCCGGCTCCGGGCCCACCACCACCGTGTTGCGGGCGGGGTCCAGCCTCAACACAAAGAGGCGCCGGCCGGCGGCCACGCCCAGGCCGGCCCTCTGCCCCACCGTGTAGAAGGCCATGCCCCGGTGCCGGCCCAGCACCCGGCCCTCCTGGTCCACTACGTCGCCGGGCGCGGCGGCGATGCACCGCCGGAGGAAGTCCCCGTGGCGCCCATCGGGCACGAAGCACAGGTCCTGGCTCTTCGGCTTCCGGGCCACGCTCAGGCCGCGCTCCCGCGCCATCTCCCGCACCTCGGCCTTGCTGCGATCGCCCAGGGGGAAGAGCAGCCGGGGCAGGAGGCGCTCCTTCAGGGTGTACAGGAAGTGGGACTGGTCCACCGAGGGGTGGACGGCCTTCAGCAGGCGGTATCCCCCCCAGGCCGCAGCGATGCGGGCGTAGTGCCCGGTGGCTAGGCAGTCAGCCCCCAGGTCTTGCGCCGCCTGCAGCAGCAGGCCGAACTTGATGAGGCGGTTGCAGGCCACGCAGGGGTTGGGGGTCCGCCCCAGCTCATACTCGCGGCAGAAGTAGTCCACCACCTGGCTGCGGAACTGCGATGAGAAATCCAGCGAGTGGAAGGGCACGTTCAGCACCCCACAGACGGCCCGCGCGTCCTCCCGGCCATCCTCAGCGCGGCGGGAGCCATCCTCCCGGCCGCCATCAACGCGCCACAGGTCCATGTGGACCCCGATGACCTCGTGCCCCTGCTCCCGGAGCAGGGCGGCCGCCACCGCGGAGTCTACGCCGCCGGAGAGGGCCACCGCCACCCGGCGGCCCCCCGCGGGAGAAACGGGCGGCCCGGGGTCATCGTCCGCGGCCCTGCGGCCCGAAAGGCGCTTGACCGGCCCTGGCGCGCTCGAGCGAGCGCGCGCCCTCATGCCCCTGGCCCCACGCCGGAAAGGCGGCCGACCCTGGCACGGACCACCTCCTGGATCGTCCTTCGCGGGAGCCGCCCATCCACCACCAGCCACCTCCCCGGATCGGCCCTGGCCATGGCCAGGTATGCCCGCCGCACCCTGGCATGAAAGGCGCGGCTTTCACTCTCGAAACGGTCCTTCTCACTGCCCTTCTTCCGGCCCAGGCCGGCCTGGACAGGGATGTCCAGAAGCACGACCAGGTCAGGGGACAGGCCGCCGGTGGCCACACCGTTGACCGCCCGCAGGGTGTCCAGGTCGAGCCCTCGGCCGTGTCCCTGATAGGCCAGAGTCGAGAAGGTGTAGCGGTCGCAGACCACCGTCTTCCCTGCCTCCAGCGCCGGGGAGATGACCTCGGCCACCAGCTGCGCCCGCGCCGCCTCGATGAGGAAGAGCTCAGCGAGGGGTGAAACCGGCGTCGGGCCGGGCTGCTTGAGGTTACGCCGCAGGCGCTCGCCCAGGCTGGTGCCGCCGGGCTCGCGCGTCAGGATGGAGGGCTGCCCGCTCCTGGCGAAATGCCGCTGGAGGGCCCTGGCCTGGGTGCTCTTGCCGCAGCCTTCGCCACCCTCAAAAACGATGAACAAAGCCAAGAGCCCGCCTCAGACGACCCGGAATATCTCCACCCCCCGCGCCGGGTCCCGGCCCGTGCTGCGGGAGGCCAGGTTGGACCGCTCCGCCATCAGGTGCTGCAGCCGGCGCACGTATGAGCTGCGGGGGCTGAGCTGGACCGACTCCCGGCCGTTCATGACCTCGGATATGGCCCGCTCGGCCTCCTCCAGGGCCACCCCCATATCATCGCTCCGGCGGCGGTTGGGGGACAGGGACTCCAGGAACTGCTTCATCTCGCCGATGGTGTTGTTCTTCAGCACGTACACCGGTATCCCCACCAGCTCGGCATCCCTGACGGCCTGCGGCTTGCGGCGGTAGAAGGCCTTGCAGGTCACGAAGACCGTCGCCTCCCGCAGAGCGGAGACTATCCTGATCTCGGTCTGCTTCTCCCTGGCGGCCTGCTCCAGCTTCGTCCGGTTCATGCCGAAGAGGTAGATCCGGGGGACCACCCCCAGGTCCCGCGCCTCCTTCTTCCGGGAAGCCCCGCCCGCTTCCTCGCCGGCCAGGGGCGGCACCCTCTCCGGCCGCTTCTGGAGGGTCCAGCTCTCATCGAGCCAGCGGGCCTCACGGGACACCGGCTGGCCCCGCAGGAACCTGTCCACGGCCTCGGCTACGTCGGCGTGGACGGCCACCCGGTAGAACTCCTGGATTTCCACCACCACGTCGAACGTGGGAGGCGCCTTGCGCTCCAGGATCGATTTCTGGGTCCCCCGGTGCCGGGCCTCTTCATCCCCCAGGGTGACCGATTGCACCCCACCCACCAGGTCCGACAGCGTGGGGTTGAGCACCAGGTTCTCCAGGGTGTTGCCATGGGCCGTGCCCACCAGCTGGACGCCGCGCTCGGCGATGGTGCGCGCGGCCCCCGCCTCCAGCTCGGTGCCGATCTCATCGATGATGATGGCCTGGGGCATGTGGTTCTCCACCGCCTCGATCATGACGGCATGCTGCATGTTGGGCGTAGGCACCTGCATCCGCCGCGCGTGGCCGATGGCCGGGTGGGGGATGTCGCCGTCGCCGGCGATCTCGTTCGAGGTGTCCACCACCACCACCCGCTTCTTCAGCTCGTCCGCCAGGACCCGGGCCACCTCCCTCAGCATGGTGGTCTTGCCGATCCCCGGACGGCCCAGGAGCAGGATGCTCTTGCCGGACTGGACCAGGTCCTCGATGAAGTGCACCGTGCCGTACACTGCCCGGCCGACGCGGCAGGTCAGGCCCACTACGCGGCCCCGGCGATTGCGGATGGCCGATATACGGTGCAGCGTGCGCTCGATGCCGGCCCGGTTGTCGTCGCCGAAGGCGCTGATGCGGGAGACGACGTACTCCAGGTCGTCGGCCATCACGTCCTTGTCGTCAAGCACCACCTCGAGGCCCGGGAACCTCGCCTCGGGAGGGCGGCCAAGGTCCAGCACCACCTCGAGCAGATCAGCCAGGTCGTCCCGCCGCCGCAGAGGGTCCGACACCGGAGGCGGGAGGATCTCCAGCAGGGCATCCAGGTCATCGACTATTCTTCTCTGCATACTCCTTCGCTTCCTCAGGCGGGCACGGCCGGCATGGCATATGGTTCGACCACCCGCACCAGCAGCTCCCTCATCAGCGCCGCGTAGGTAGTCACCTGGGAAAACCCGCGCTCCTCCAGCAGGCGCTGCAGGGCGGCATCCCCATCAGGGACCAGGCACAGCACTTTCTGGGAGCCGCCCATGGCGGCCAGGCCGTGGTCCACCACAGCCTGCATGTCGTCTTTGGTCACCGCCGGGATGTCCAGCAGCCCGCCGTTGCGGCCGGCGCTGGCGGCCGCCCAGCCCACCACCTCGCCGTCCCGCTCAAACACCCACTCCTGCCCCGGGCTGCGGCGGCGGTTGGCCTGCCACTCAGTGTAGGTGATCCCTTCGGCCCGCCGCACCGGCGCCGGGGCGCACCGCAGGAACAGCTCAAACAGCCGGTACTCGTCATCGGCCTTCTTGCGGCGGGCCTGCAGCCCGGGCGGCAGCTGGCCCGCGGGCCCGGCGCCGTCAGGCTGCTCTCGGCAGTAAAGAAAGTCAGACGAGTACGGCAGGAAGCCAGTCTCCTGCGCGGGCTTGATCAGCGGGCTCTCCTCGGGAAGGCAGAGAAAGACGCGGCCGACATGCTGCTGCACGGCGGCCGAACCCACGTACTCCAGCAGCTTCTGGCAGGACCGTTCGTCCTGTTCCGACACCATGAGCCGGTTGACGTCCCAGGAGCGGGGGCTGCAGCGCCCGGTCACCGAGGCCAGGCCCCGCAGGGATAGACCCTCCGTGTACACCCAGGCGCTGGACCTCTGCTGCGGGTTGAACCAGCCGAAGACCATGCTGGCCAGGTCGCCGAACTTCGCATCCTTCCTGCTCAGCCCTTCCCTGGTCCTGGCCCTGTTGGACAGCGCCTTGCCGGCTACCAGCAGGTCCACCACGTCCAAAGGCATGAAGGAGCGAATCATAGCGGTCGCCCTACCAACCTCTCGTCGCCAGCAGGTCCTCCTTGGCAATGGCCTTCATGTCGAGCCCGGGCATGGCCTCTCCCAGGCCCCTGGACACCTGGGCAATGATCCCGGCGTCACGGTAGTGAGCGGTGGCCTTGACTATGGCCGCGGCCCTGGCGGCGGGGTTGTGGGACTTGAAGATGCCGGATCCCACGAAGACGCCCTCCGCCCCCAACTGCATCATCAGGGCCGCGTCGGCCGGAGTAGCCACCCCTCCGGCGGCGAAGTTGACCACCGGGAGCTTGCCGGCCTTGTGCACCTCGACCAGCAGCTCCAGGGGAGCGCCCAGGGCCTTGGCCTCGGCCACCAGCTCCTCGGGGGGCATCTTGGCCAGCTGGCGGATGCTGTCCATCACTGACCTCATGTGCCGCACCGCCTCCACGATATTGCCGGTGCCGGCTTCGCCCTTGGTGCGGATCATGGCGGCCCCCTCGGCTACGCGCCGCAGGGCCTCACCCAGGTCACGGCAGCCGCAGACAAACGGGACCGTGAAATCGTGCTTCCACACGTGATGCGATTCGTCGGCCGGGGTCAGGACCTCGGACTCGTCGATGAAGTCCACGCCCAGGGCCTGCAGCACCTGCGCCTCCGCGAAATGCCCGATGCGGCACTTGGCCATGACCGGGATGCTGACCGCCTTCTTGATGGCCAGGATGACGTCCGGGTCGGCCATGCGGGCCACCCCTCCGGCCGCCCTGATATCGGCGGGCACCCGCTCCAGGGCCATCACCGCACAGGCCCCGGCCTCCTCCGCAATCCTGGCATGCTCCGGCGTCACCACGTCCATGATGACGCCGCCCTTGAGCATCTGCGCCAGGCCGGATTTTGCTGTCCAGGTCCCCTTCTTCATCCAGTCCTCCCCGGTCTCATCGCCGGAAGTAGCCCCGGAGGCACACCCCTCGGCGCCGCGGGCTTGCGAGAAACCACCCCGAGACCACCGCCTCACCACGCGTCGGTCTCGCTGTCTTATTCTATAATCGCCATACCCGATTATCAAGAGGACGGACCGGCCCGGGGTTACGGCAGCCGCAGCATCAGGCCCACCGGGCAGTGGTCGGACCCGGTCACCTCGGGCTGGATGAAGGCCCCGGTCACCGACTTCAGGAGCGGCTTGCTGGCGAAGAAGTAGTCGATCCTCCAGCCCACGTTCCGCTGCCGGGCCCCGGTCTTCATGTCCCACCACGAGTAGTGTCCCGGCTCCCGGTGGAACTGGCGGAAGGTGTCCACGTAGCCATGGGCCACGAACTTGTCCATCCAGGCCCTCTCGATGGGCAGAAAGCCGGAGACTTTCTCGTTCTCCTTCGGCCGGGCCAGATCGATCTCCCGGTGCGCCGTGTTGAAGTCGCCGCAGACGACGATTTGGGGGTGCTTCTTCCGCAATGACTCCACGAAGCGCAGAAAGGTCTCGTAGAAGTCCATCTTGTACCGCAGGCGCGTCTCATCCTTCTTGCCGTTGGGGAAGTAGACGTTCAGGAGGGTGAAGGCGGCGCACCGGGTCAGTATCACCCTCCCCTCAACGTCGAACTTCAAACCCTGGCTGGAGAAGTCGGTTTCCACCAGGAGCGGCTTCTCCCGGGTGTAGGTGGCCACGCCGCCGTAGCCCTTCTTCTCCGGGTAGCTCCAGTAGACGTGATAGCCCTCGGGCTGGCGCAATGGCTGGTCCAGCTGCTCCGGCCGGGCTTTCGTCTCCTGCAGGCAGAGGACGTCAGGCCTCTCCCGGTGCAGCCAGTCCAGGAAGCCCTTGCCGGCGACGGCCCGCAGGCCGTTGACGTTCCAGCAGAGCAGCTTCAGCTCTTTCACGGCCGCAGTACTCACTTTCTCCACGGGGTAGTATAGGGCGGCCTCTATCAGCGCTGCAACACCCCGAATTGCGGCACGGCCAGCCCGCGGCGGCCGCGAAGGCCATCTGTGCTACCATTAGGCAGCTCGGGGCAAGGAAGAGGATTGTACGACGCTATCGTGGTGGGCGCCGGCCCGTCCGGCAGCCATGTTGCGGCAGAGCTGGCCCGCCGGGGACACCGGGTGGCGCTCCTGGAGCAGCACGACCGTCCCGGCAAGAAGGGCTGCTGCACCGGCATCGTGGGCCGGGAGTGCCTGGAAGTCTTCCCGGTAGCCAGGCAGGCCGTGGTCCGGGAGGCCAGGGGGGCCAGGTTCTTCTCGCCCTCCGGCGCATCCCTGGCCCTCGAGAAACCGGCAGCGCCGGCATTCATCCTGGACCGGCAGACCTTCGATGAAGCCATGGTGGCCAACGCCGCGCTACAGGGGGTGGAGTGCCTCCTGGGCACCAGGGTGAAAGCGGTCTCCACGGCCGGCGAGGCCGCCCGGGTCGAGGCGGAAGCCGGCGGCCGGGCCCGGGCGTTGGAAGCCCGGTCGGTGGTCCTGGCCTGCGGCTTCGGCTCGCCCCTGCCCGCTGCCATGGGCTTCGGCCGGGCCGGCGATCACACCGCCGGCGCCCAGGCCGAGGTGGACTCGAGCACAGACCAGGTGGAGGTGTACCTGGGCCAACGTCATGCCCCCGGGTTCTTCGCCTGGCTGGTGCCGGCCCGCGGCGGGAAGGCCCTGGCCGGGCTGCTCGCCCGGAGAAACGCCAGGGCCCTGCTGGAAGGCTTCCTGGGCTACCTGAAGGACGAAGGGAAGATAGCCGCCGACCCGGCGCCGCCGCGGTTCGGGGGCATCCCCTTGAGGCCCCTGGGCCGCACCTGCGGGGACCGGATCATTGTGGTGGGGGACGCGGCGGGGCAGGTCAAGCCGATCACCGGCGGGGGTATCTACTACGGGCTGCTGTGCGCCAGTATCGCCGGCGATGTCCTGCACCGGGCCATGGAGGGCGGCGACTTCTCGGCGCGGGGCCTGTCGGAATACGACCGCAGGTGGCGCCGGCTGCTGGGCCGGGAGCTGCGCCTGGGGCGCTGGGCCCGCCGCGCCTTCGAGAGGCTCAGCGACCGGCAGATGGAGCGCCTGATGGCCGTGGCCCGGGACGGCCGGGCCACGCAGTCGATACTCGATGACCCGGGCTTCTCCTTCGACTGGCACGGGCGGCTGATACTCAGGGCGCTCCCGCGCCTGGGGCCGCGGGCGGCGCTGGCGCTGCTCGGGCTCTGATCTGCACTGGCCCCGGGAGGGGATCATGACGGCCGGGGCGGAAGGTGCATCCGGCAGCATCTTGCTATATCCTATCAAGTCAGCGGAAACGAAGGCCCGGGCCTTCCCTTCCGTTGTTTGACGGCTGATGTTGGGACACAGAGAGCCTGCGCCGTTCCTTGACCGCC
>JAEAME010002323.1_pt1 | contig 11288 bp, 8 predicted proteins | sample 8958731 | NCBI WGS metagenome assembly JAEAME01 (sample SAMN16933194, study PRJNA681113) | bioreactor sludge metagenome | isolation source: anerobic bioreactor sludge (Control) | place: India:Bengaluru | collected 2018-10-24 | reverse complement strand
TTCGCCCATTAAAGCGGTACGCGAGCTGGGTTCAGACCGTCGTGAGACAGGTCGGCCTCTACCCTCCATGGTCGTAAGAAATTTGAGAGAAGTTACCCCTAGTACGAGAGGACCGGGGTGAACGAACCTCTAGTGTATCTGTTGTCGTGTCAACGGCATGGCAGAGTAGCTATGTTCGGACGGGATAACCGCTGAAAGCATCTAAGTGGGAAGCCTCGCTCAAGATTAGATTTCTCTATTAGCCTCCCGGGAGACTACCGGGTTGATAGGCTTCAGGTGTAAGTGTAGTGATACATTCAGCCAAGAAGTACTAACAGGCGATTGAACTTATTTATCTCATCTTTTAACCAGCTGTGAGTGTAAACTCACAGCTGGGATGACGTTATTGATTTATTCCAATATTATCCTGGCAGTGCTTAAAAAGGCACTGTCTTGGTGACTCTAGAGAGTGGGGTACACCTGTTCCCATCCCGAACACAGAAGTTAAGCCGCTCTTCGCCGATGATACTCATGTTATCAATATGGGGAAAGTAGGGCGTCGCCAAGACAGTGCCTTTTAAAAAACCTTTTCTACGTAGTAATCCTTCGTCAACTTCAAAAAGCAGACCGGTTTCAATTTTGAAGCGGTATGTGTATAACAGTAACTTCTGGCTTAGCGGTTTTGTCCTCCGGCTGTACGGCCGGAAAAGTTTTTCGATCCCCAACTTCCGCCCAGGCGTGTGCGAACAGCTCTTCCTGTACATGTTGCCACTTGTGCTATCGGTGACGAAGGAGGATCTTCGGTCAATTCCGTTTCCACATCCGGGCTTGGGGTTACCTCCACAGCTGTCGCGTATGACTCGTAATATGAACTGTGAGCCAGCAGAAGGGCGTGGTCTTGTTCATTTGTTGACGCGGCTTCATACAGTTCCGCCCAAGGAATAGGTTCATCGGTAAAGCCAACGGTATTCGCTATTAGATCCCATTCCATGATTATTGTGCGTACGGCGGAGCTTTTAATACTGCCCAGTAACATTGAGAGTTGGGCAACTATGTCTCTTTTTACTTCGCGCGTCTGCACCTCCGGAGTTTCCGGGGCAAGGCTTAAGCGAGGGTATGAATGTGGGGATTGTTTTTCCATATTTATCTATATCTGTTATATCATTTATTACGAATAGCTATTGGATTTAGGCGTATCTGTTGCATTGCGGCGCGTATCTTTGCCGAGTCTCCGCTTTCTCTTGCTTCCAGTAAATTGGCTTTTGCTGCACTTTCCCGTTCCTTCATAAGCTCGTGTTCAACTTCCGCTCTTCCCCTTGCTCTTAAATAGCGGATTATTTGTTTTCTGTGCGCCGGGGTAACTCTGTTCCCTTTTTGATGGATGGGCATCGGGCTTATTTGATCCATTCTTGTATAATAGCTGATCGTCTGGATGTGGCGTGATGCTTCCGGTTCCGCTGGAATCATGCATTTATCCGGGTTTAAAATTACCACTGTTTCATCTCCGCCGTCGGCGTTTATGATGGAATCTCCCGGGAACATGTCGTGAAGTTTTTCTTCATTCGCTCGTAATCGGAGTGTTCCCTCGTCTCCAATCTGCAAAATTTGTTGCTTGAACTCCGGCGTAATTTCCAATGCCGCTGTTTTTTCCTCAATGATGCGATGAAATGAGTCCGGACTTTCCGCCATTTCCACAAATTCTTCGGGCGTAATGCCCAGAAGCCTTAAAAGGCCGAAAGCGGACGCTTCATATCCCGCCTGGTTATGAATGCCGAATTCAATATTGTCCCCGAAAATTATAATATTGCCTTTGCTTTGCATCAGTTCCTTGACCATCGCTCTGGTTGTTCGCACGATCTTTGCTCCTTCATCTTTTAGTGAAATTTCCATTTCCGACTGAATCTGCATGAGCAGTCTGCGTTCGTTTTCTCCGTCCGCCGAGGGGGATCGCAGTTGGGCTTCGGCCTCCTGAATAAGTGAGGCGATATTTCTGGCTCTTCTTATATAGTGAGGGAATGTCGGGAGTGTAAAGTTCTTTAAAACATCGATGATGTTTATAAGTTTGTAGTAGTTTCCAAAAAATGCCAGTCTGTCTTCGTAGGCCGCTTTTTCTTCCCGCGTTCTTGTCGCCTGTTTGTATTCTTTTGATTGGCGGTACTTTTCAAGTTTACGGTATTTGCCGATCATCTCCGGGTTCATGCGTATCTCCTGACTTTCCTGGTCGTAATAGAAGAACGGTTTCCATGCCTCAAGGACTTCATTGGTGTCGCTTTCCGGATCCAAAACATCGTTCAGTCTCATGTATGCGTAACAAAGTGCCTTCATCATTGCGCTGTTGCTGTAATCGGTAGCGCAAAATCTTATATCGGAATCTTCCTCGGAATCGATTTTTTCAATAGAAGCGATGTTGGCGGCACATTCGGCGTTCCTTATGGACAACCACATGCCCTCGTCGGTTTGTCCGACTTCATCAAACCCGAATGCGATATCAATCGTGCCTTTTTCTTGTATTGTTCTTTTAAGCTCTTCAAGCGCGCCCATGTTTCTGCCGATTTTTCCGGGATTTTCCACGGTTATCCTTTGAAGAAGGGTTTCAAGACGGCGATCAATATGCTTTATCAGAAGGGTCGCCGCTTCACGGGGGATCGCGCTTAATTTTTCCGCGACATTGTTTTCCAGGCTGGCGTCAATCTCAAAAATACCGGTCTTGAAATTGGCCTTTAACAGGGATGCCCGGCTTTTTCCCAGAACTTCCGCGATTTTTGCGTGTAGTTCCGCGTCAAACTCGTCTTTGGCGCTTGGACCCAGATATGAGTCGTTGAGGGATTTTGCGGAGGGCCATATGAATTTATAGCATCCGATCTTGCGATGCGGGATTCTTTCTCCAGTGCCGTTTTTCTCCCCGTCAATCAGAAGCATCAACCCTATCAAAGCATCCTGAGATCTAAGGGTTTGTACTTCGGCGGCAAGAGTATCTCTGACTATTTCATTGTTGAAGACATATTCTCCTTCAGTATCGGTTGCGGAGGCATCAATTGAACATCGGTGTATTATTTCCGCCATTTGTTCAAATTGCGCGCGAAAATTTTCCGCCTCTGGGTACACGCTTCTGCGATCGGCGGAGCTGCTGCTGACGCCAATATCGGTCGGTCTTACCAGACTGTTGCGGGGTTCCATCGGCGGGGCCGATGTTTGCCCGGTAATCAGGTTTTCCGGTTCATCTGATTCAAGCCTCTTGCTTGACATAAAAGTTTTTTAATTGCGTTATATCCTACCAGAATATCCCAAAAAGTCAATGGCATATCCTTGCTGTATGCCGTTGATTTGGGTGAATAATGATATTCCCGTGATAAAATCTGCTATTGCGGTTCTGTCGCTATTTTTTCGTTGTCGCTCTGAACGTTCAGTTGATCGTTCTGTTTTCCTTTTTCGTATCGAGCGACTGTGGGATTGTAGATGTTGTAGAAAAGCTCTATAAGCTCTTTTGTGTTGAGCTGATTGACTTTCAGTCCGCAGTTCTCAAGACCGACTCTTACCGTACTTACACGCTGATTCAAGCCTTTTTTGAGCTGTTCGAATTCGTCATGGCGTCGTTTTACCGCCTCATATCCTTCTTTTGCCTGAATGTTCCAGAGGAATTTCTGTATCATTGAGACTTTTTGTGATCTGTAAGGATCGAATGGTACGACAACGAAAAATTCTTTCTGCATTATGTCCGCGTATTCGACAAGTTTCGCGATATATTCGACGTATTCATATGTTTGTCTCTGAAGCAGGGGATTGGTCTGTTTTTCTCCGATTGCGCGGAGCTTGTCCAGATATTCGTCCACATCAAGTTTTTTTGAACGGATCACGACCTGGATCGGAAATTCCAATGTATTCAAAAATCCCTGATATGAATAGATGATGGCGTTTTGCTCTTCTTCCGATTTAAGGTTTAAGTTAATGCTTGAGACCGAGAGTATAGCTCTTAGCCCTCCGTTCTTGAGTACGAGGGTGTCGTCCCTGATTTCGGAGATTTTCATGTAAATCTGTGTGCCCGCGCTGGGTGTCTTTTTACCCTGTGACTGGCGCACCGTGTCTGTCGTCGGTTTTTGTGTTGATGCTAAAGTTTGTTCCGGCATATTTATAATTTATCGGATGGAGGTAGATTCTCGGGTGATTTTTGCGTATTTAGGATTTTCGTGATCTCCTCAAGTTTCTTATGCTTATCCAGGGCCGCGATGGCTTTGGCCTCCTGCTTTTTTTCTTCTCCCGCGATGGATTGTTTGGTCTGCAGCGCGGAAGGATATGATTCTCCCGACCCCTGTATCCAGAATCTCTGACGGGGGATCAATGCGAATTCCAGCCATCTGATGATGTATTTCGGAAAGCTTAAATCCAGAGGCCTGATAAACGCGAATGCCAACGTTATGACTGTCACGATCCCGACGGGAATGATCCAGGTGACCCAGATATATTGTTTTGCCAGTGTCGTGTAAATGGCGTAAGCTACACCAAAACCGATTCCGCAGATTATAAGCTGTTTCAGGGTTAGCGGACCGACTATTTTGTCTTCGCGCTGTACGTTTTGCGGGACCTTGAATTGCATAAGATTCGTTAAATCTTTATAGTATAGCAAAATATGAGAAATACCTCAAATATAAGGAACTTTTGTATAATCGCGCACATTGACCATGGAAAGTCCACTCTTGCCGACCGTTTTCTGGAGGTGACGCATACCATCGCCAAGCGTGAGATGAAGCATTCGCAGATGCTGGATACGATGGAGCTGGAGCAGGAAAGAGGCATCACCATCAAGCTTCAGCCGGTGAGGATGGATTGGTCTTTGGATGGTCATAAATATATCCTGAACCTGATAGATACCCCCGGACACGTTGATTTTACTTATGAAGTCTCCCGCAGTCTTGCGGCTTGTGAAGGCGCAATTCTCGTTGTGGACGCCACGCAGGGGATAGAGGCGCAGACTCTGGCAAACTGCTATCTGGCGCTGGAGCACAATCTGACCATCATTCCCGTGCTGAATAAGATCGATCTGCCGTCAGCAGATGTCCCCAGAAGGGCCGCGGAAATTGAACACACTCTCGGGATTCCGAAGGATGAGATCATTTCAATATCCGCGAAAGAGGGTACCAATGTGGAAAAGGTGCTTGAGGCTGTCATTAAACATGTTCCGCCTCCCGCCCCCGCTGTTGCCGGTGAAGAGACAAAGGCGCTTATCTTTGACTCCGTTTATGATTCATATCGTGGGGTGGTTTCATATGTCAGAGTGATGTCCGGTTCAATCAAGAGGGACGATAAGATTACGCTTCTTCATAATCATAAACGTCTTGAGGTGCTGGAAGTCGGTTATTTCAAGCCAAAATATCTTCCGGCGGAAATGCTTTCTTCCGGAGAGGTCGGATATGTGGTTTCGGGGCTCAAGAATGTGGCGGAAGCACGCGTGGGCGATACTATCTGGCAGGCCGGTGACAATCCGATTGAGGCGGCTTCCGCCGTGCCTCTTTCTGGATATAAAGAAGTGAAACCGTATGTCTTCGCGAGCATCTATACCGTTGATGGCGATGATTATCCGTTATTGCGCGAAGCTCTTCAGAAATTGCAGTTGAGCGATTCGGCGCTTACTTTTGACCCCGAACAGTCGGGTGCGCTTGGGCATGGTTTCCGTTGCGGTTTTCTTGGGCTCCTTCATCTTGATATAGTTCAGGAGCGTCTTGAGCGTGAATACAATCTGAATCTGATCGTGACGGCTCCGTCCGTTTCTTATGTGATTGTCACGAAGGGTGGAGAGGAAGTGTTTATTTCCAATCCTTCGGATATGCCAGATCCTTCCAAGATTGAAGGCATCAAGGAGCCTTGGGTCAAGGTCGAGGTGCTGACTCCAAAGGAATATGTCGGTTCCGTGATGCAGATGACTCTTGAAAAAAGAGGAATCAATAAGAGCATGGATTATATAGATGAAAAGCGCGTCATACTGATTTTTGAGGTGCCTCTGGCATCCATCGTTATGGAGTATTATGACGATCTGAAGAGCATAACTTCAGGTTACGCCTCTATGAATTATGAGTATCTGGATTTCAGGGAGGGGAATCTGGTCAAACTTGATATGCTGGTCGCCGGTGAAAAGGTGGAGGCTCTTTCCGCCATAGTACACAGGGATCAGGCTTATTACATAGGCAATATGCTCTGCAAGAAACTCAAGGAGTTGATTCCCCGGCATCAGTTTGAAGTTGCGATTCAGGCGGCGATCGGCAGTAAAGTGCTCGCCCGGGAATCACTTAGCGCTTTAAGGAAGGATGTCACGGCAAAGCTGTACGGAGGAGACAGGACCCGTAAGGACAAGCTTCTGAAAAAGCAGAAGGAAGGCAAAAAACGTCTCAAGAAAGTAGGCAGGGTTGATTTGCCGCAGGAGGCGTTTTTGGCGATATTGAAAAAATAGAGCGGAATGAGAGTCTATGGAATCTAATCTTGCATCTTGGTCGTGAGGTTCTTTTGTGCTATAATAATACGATAAATTTGGTCTTTAAGACGTGACAACGAATCCGTTGAAAAACAAATACGTGAAAATAGCCGGCATAGGGCTGTATATCGCGGTCCTTGCTCTCCTGGGTCTGGAACTGTTTTCCGAAGGCCGAATTTCGCTCCTTGGCAATTCCGTTAACATGTTTAAGAAGGCGGCTGTAATCCTTCCCAAAGAAGAGCTCAAGATCGCCTATGCGTTTAAGCCTCAAAGTCTTGAGCCGACGCATTTTGATCCGGTAACCAGAAATTATCTGGTTGATATTTATGAGGGGCTGGTTAAAACGGACAATAACCTCATAATCCGCCCGGGAATAGCGGTTTCGTGGGGACTTGTGGACCCTTTGACCTGGGAATTCAGGCTTCGGCCGGAAGTGAAATTCCATGACGGGCGGACGGTCACAGTTGATGATGTAATCGCCAGCATTGAAAGGGCAAAGACATTCAGCGGCTCTCAGATGAAAACCCTCTTGAATTCCATCGATTCCATCAAGGCGAACGGGACAGACAGGATCCGCATAAAAACGAATGTTCCCGATCCGATGCTGTTGAACAAGCTGGCCGTGACTTTCATTTTCCCCGCAGGTACTACGGATTTTGAGACGCCTGTCGGTACCGGGCCGTATGAATTTGTCTCTTCGGATGAATACAGCGAGGAATTGAGCGATTTTGGTGATTACTGGGGCCCGAAGCCAGTTTACAAGCACGTAACCCTTCAATATATTTCAAGCCGTAACGACAGGATCGCAGCTCTTGAAAAAGAGGAAGTGCAGATGCTTGCCAACCTGCCTCCATTTGTCGGATGTTCAAAAACCGAAAAGTACGCGGACGCGGACGGCTGCATGAAATTGGAAAATCCGGATATCGTGATCAAATCGATTCCAAGCCTGGAAGTCAGTTTTATTGTCTTCGGACATGAAAATTCCCTGCTGAAGAGCAAAGAAGTAAGAAAGGCGATCAGCGACGCGTTTGACTCCAAGGTCTTTACGGATCTGGCATACGGGTTTGCGAGACCTGCCGGTCAGTATGTTTCAAGCGGTGTCTTCGGTTTCAATCCCGATATAGAAAAGCCCGTTTATGATCTGACTGCGGCAAAGAAAGTATTGGAGAAGGTTTCAAATAAAGATATCTTCAGACAACTTACATTGACGTTTGAATATCCGAAATCGCTTCAGGCGATAGGGGAATATGTCCAATCACAGCTTGAAGAACTTGATATCAGGGTTGAACTGAATCCCTTGAGCGACGAGGAGTTGCTGAATCAGATCAGGGATGCAAAGGCGGATTTCTATTACTTGGGTTGGAGATCGGAGCTGGGCGATGCGGGGGATTTCCTGCAAGCGGTGGCTCACAGCAGAGATGAAGAGAAGGGATATGGGCTTTATAACGGTGCAAATTACATGAATAAAAAAGTTGATCAACTGGTTGAGCAGGCTACAAGCGAATTGGATGAAGAAAGCCGTCTTGCGATGTTGCAGGAAGCGATGGGGATCGTTGCCGTCGATGACATTTACGGAGTGCCTCTCTATGAGTCGGAAACGATATTTGCCTACTTGAACGCCCTGGATTTTGAACCGAGGGTTGACGGATACATATATGCTTCAGAAATAAAATGAATTCACTGAAACTAAAACTAGTCGCGGCAATAAGCGCCTTAATCGTCGTCCTGTTCACGTTTACGACGATAGTTTTCATCAACGAGAAACAGAATCAGATGGCGAACAGCATTTACAGCAATGCCCGTTCTTTTGCCGAGCTTACCGCTGGTGAGATAGTCAAGAATTACAAGATCTATCTGGCTGAAAAGAGTTTTGTCTATTTCAACAGGGAAATCGAAAATGCCTTTGAAAAATGCGCATACGTAAAAGCGATACAACTTATCGATTATAACGGCGGCGTCCTTTACGATTCCGGGACCGAAAAGGACAAGCAATATGAAGGACCGAAGAGGATCGTGCAGGATGAATCCTTTTTGACGCAGATACAGTCCAAGAACCCGTCCATCTACACGCTGGACTCAAAGCGGATGGTCTATATGAAAAGAGCAAGCGCCGATGCGGAAATAAGTTTCGTGGACGAAAATGAAAAACCGGTGAAAGCTTTTGATCCGGGGGAAAAGATTTCATATGTCGTTCAGCCTGCAAGCAACGATCTTGCCGTTGTATATCATGTTTCATACCAGAGTCTGTATGACGCCGTAAATCAGACTATCGTCAGAGGAATCCTTTTGGCAATATTCGGTATCGGAGTCGGAATCCTCCTGGCATTTTTATATGCCGGCAGTATCACAAAGCCGCTGCAGAGTCTGACTCAGGGTGTCGGTATCATCGCGCAGGGAAATTTCAAGCATCGCGTGCAGGTCAAGACGAAAGATGAAGTCTTTGTACTTGCGGAAGCGTTCAATAAGATGGCGCATGATCTTGAGATAAGCACAAAAGCGCTGGTCTATAAGGAACGTGTGGCAAAGGAACTTGAGCTTGCCGCCAAGATCCAGAAAGAGATCCTTCCCAAGGAGATCCCGAAGATCGCCGGGCTTGATATTTCCGCCGGTCTTTTGCCAGCCGAGGAAATCGGAGGAGACAGTTACGACTTCATCAAGTCCGACGAAAACAATCTGCTTATGTATCTTGGCGATGTCACGGGTCATGGGGTTCCTTCGGGAATAGTGGTTTCTGTCGCCAACGCTCTTATTTACAGCAATGCCAAGGAAGGCGACCTTAAAAAGCTTCTGATGGGAGTCAACAGGATATTGAAAGACAAGACCAGTTCCAACATGTTCATGACGATGGTGATGATGAAGTGGAACGCGCTGGCGAACGAGATGAAATACGTAAGCGCGGGACACGAACAGATGGTCCATTATCACGCCGTTGACAAGAAAGTCACGCTTACGCCTCCTTCCGGAATCGCTCTTGGCATGCTTGCCGACATTTCCCAGAACCTGAAAGAGGAACATGTGAATATGGAGACAGGCGACGTGCTGGTGGTTTACAGCGACGGTATCCCCGAATGCTGGAAGAACGAAAAAGAAATGTACGGCATGGGAAGACTGAAGCGCGCTGTGAATGATTATTCCGATCTGCCTTCCGCGTTTGCCATAAGAAACGCCCTGCTTGCCGACGTGAAAGAATTCGCCGGAAAATACAAACAGATGGATGACATCACCTTGATCGTCATCAAGAAGAAGTAGGTTTTATTTTGGCTATATTGTGGGGCGGAATTTAATTTTACGTTCCGGGAACCGGAAATTTAAGGCAAAGTTCCTTCACCTGCTCTTTTACCGCCGCAAGCCTGGCCTCGTCTTTAAAGTTTGCCACTACATCGTTGATCCATCCGGCGATCTTCAGCATTTCCGCTTCTTTCATTCCGCGGGTGGTGATGGCCGGCGTGCCAAGGCGCAGACCGCTTGGATCCATAGGGCTTCTTGTTTCAAACGGGATGGTGTTCTTGTTGCATGTGATGCCGGCCTTGTCCAGCGCGGTCTGCGCCTCTTTGCCGGTTACACCTTTGTTCGTCAGGTCTATCAGCATAAGGTGGTTGTCCGTGCCGCCGGAGATGATTGTGAATCCGTATTTGCCCGTCAGTTCATTGGCAAGAGTCTGGGCGTTCTTAATTATCTGGGCCGCATAGTCCTTGAATGAAGGCTCCAATGCTTCCTTGAACGCTACAGCTTTGCCGGCGATGATGTGATCGTGCGGGCCGCCCTGCATTCCCGGGAACACCGCGCGGTCTATGTCCTTCGCGAATTTTTCTTTACACATTATCATGGCGCCACGCGGCCCGCGGAGTGTCTTGTGGGTGGTTGTCGTGACTACATCAAAGTAGGGGACGGGTGAATCCATCACGCCGCCGGCTATGAGTCCGGCGATGTGCGCTATGTCTGCCATCGTTATAGCTCCAACTTCGTCCGCGATCTCCTTGAACGCTTTCCAGTCCAGGTTTCTGGAGTAGGCGCTGAATCCCGCGATGATCATTTTGGGTTTGTGTTCCAGGGCAAGGCGGCGGACTTCGTCCATGTTGATCCTGCCCGTCTCTTTTTCCACGCCGTATGCGGCGAAGTTATATGATTTTCCGCTGTAGCTTATGGGCAGGCCGTGAGTTATGTGTCCGCCGTGATCAAGCTTCATTCCCAGGATCGGGTCTCCGTGGTTAAGAAGCGCAAAGTATACTTCCGCGTTGGCCGGGCTGCCGGAATACGGCTGGACGTTTACGTGTTCCGCTCCGAACAGCTGTTTTGCCCGGTCTATGGCCAGATTTTCCACCGTGTCCACGTTTTCCTGGCCGCCGTAATAGCGCTTGCCGGGGTATCCTTCCGAATATTTGTTGGTCAGAAGCGATCCCATCGCTTCCAGAACAGCAAGAGAAACATAGTTTTCCGAAGGAATCAGTTCCATGCCTTCACTTTGTCTCTTTTCCTCAAGTTTAATGGCATCATAAACTGCCGGATCGTATGATTTCAGAGCGGTCATTTGCATGGTGATGGGATTAAAAAATTATTGTTTTGGATTTGTAATTTTTTTGTACGCGTCTGATTTTTTCATGGTTACGCGTATCGTTCTTTTTTCCGTGACTATCATGTCCATCGGTGTGTCGTGCGGTTCGCAGGGAATATTCTCAACGATTTGGAATTCATAAGCAATGCCAATTTTGGGAGCATCCGTTTTTTTCAGAAGTCGGTCGTAAAACCCTTTACCGTAGCCGATCCTGTGGCCGTCACGGGCGAAGGCTACGCCCGGAACAAGCACGGCATCCACATCTTTCACGGATACTTTTTTTAAGTGCGTTTTCGG
>JAEAME010002303.1_pt1 | contig 11289 bp, 8 predicted proteins | sample 8958731 | NCBI WGS metagenome assembly JAEAME01 (sample SAMN16933194, study PRJNA681113) | bioreactor sludge metagenome | isolation source: anerobic bioreactor sludge (Control) | place: India:Bengaluru | collected 2018-10-24 | reverse complement strand
CACTGCAAATATAATAAGAAGATAATTATTAACTTTACCGAATGAAAGGAATTATTCTTGCCGGCGGTTCTGGCACCAGGCTTTACCCCATCACTAAAGGCGTCTCCAAACAACTGTTGCCTGTATACGACAAACCCATGGTCTATTATCCCATCTCGGTCCTCATGCTGGCCGGAATACGCGATATACTAATCATTTCCACACCCAGGGACCTGCCATCTTTCCGTTACCTCCTGGGCACCGGCGAAGAGTTGGGAGTCCGCTTTCAGTACGCAGAACAGCCCCGTCCCGAAGGCCTTGCTCAGGCATTCCTCATAGGACGTCAGTTCATAGGCAGTGACTCTGTGGCCCTTGCACTGGGCGACAACATCTTTTACGGAAACGGGCTTGCCGAATTACTTCGTCAGGCTGTTATCTCGGCCCGCGAAGAATCCTCGGCGCATATCTTTGGTTACCAGGTTTCGGATCCATCACGGTACGGAGTGGTGGCCTTCGATGCACAGGGAAAGGCTGTGTCAATTGAAGAAAAGCCCCTGCATCCGCGTTCGGAATTTGCCGTGACAGGACTCTATTTTTATCCCAACGATGTAGTGGATGTGGCTGCAGACATCAGGCCCTCGGCCCGGGGAGAACTCGAGATCACCAGCGTGAACGATTATTATCTGCAAAACAACCGGCTTAACGTCACCAGTCTTGGACGCGGCTTTGCCTGGCTCGATACGGGAACTCACAGCTCCCTGGCAGAAGCCAGCACCTTTGTAGAAGTGATAGAAACCCGGCAGGGTCTTAAAATTGCCTGCCTGGAAGAAATTGCCTTCACTAACGGATGGCGTACAGCCGAACAGCTCCGCGCATCGGTAGAGCCCATGAAAGACAATCCTTACGGTCAGTATGTCCTCCGGCTGATAGGGCGCAAAAAATAACTTTTATTGCAGGTTACCTATTTATGAAAGAACAATTTACACAAAACATTCTCATTACCGGCGGAGCGGGTTTCATTGGCTCTCATGTAGTGAGACTTTTTGTCACCAAATATCCCCAATACCGGATTGTAAACACAGACAAACTCACCTATGCCGCAGATCTTTTCAATCTGCAGGATATCAGTGAGGCTCCCAATTACGTTTTCATTCAGGCCGATATCTGCGATCATGCCCGCATGATGCAGATTTTTGAACAATATAACATAAGTGCAGTGATCCACCTGGCGGCCGAAAGCCATGTTGACCGGAGCATCACGGACCCCTTTGAATTTGCACGCTCCAACGTCATGGGGACCCTCTCCCTGCTCCAGACGGCCAAAAACTGCTGGAAGCCGGCAGAACCTCACGTCTTCTACCAGATTTCCACCGACGAGGTTTACGGTGCCCTGGGATTCCACGATCCCGCGTTTACCGAAAGCACCCCTTACGGTCCACGCTCACCCTACTCGGCATCAAAAGCATCGGCAGATCATTTTGTACGGGCCTTCCACCACACTTACGGCCTTCCCGTGTTGCTCTCCAATTGCTCCAACAACTACGGGCCCTGCCAATACCCCGAAAAACTCATACCTGTCATAATTTATAACATAATTCACCAAAAGCCGCTGCCCGTTTACGGCCGCGGTGAGAACATACGCGACTGGCTTTACGTAGAAGACCATGCCCGGGCCATTGACCTGATATTTCACAAAGGCCGCTGCGGAGAAACCTACAATATTGGCGGAAACAACGAATGGCAGAACATTGACCTGGTTAAGCTTCTTATTGAGATCACAGACCGCCTGCTGGGGCGTCCCGCAGGGGCCTCACTGCCACTAATCACCTTTGTTACAGACCGTCCGGGGCATGATCTGCGCTACTCCATTGACGCTTCAAAACTCTGCAACGAATTAGGATGGACCCCGCAGACCGTGTTCAGCCGTGGTCTGGAAGACACCGTCAGCTGGTACCTGAAGCGCATGCATTTAACAATCAATCAAGAATCATGAATATTGCAATTGTCGGAACAGGATATGTAGGTTTAGTGTCAGGCGCATGTTTTTCTGAAATGGGCGCCAACGTGACCTGTATTGACATCGATGCCAATAAAATAAACAAACTCAAAAACGGGATCATTCCCATATATGAACCGGGCCTGGAAGAGATGGTCATGCGAAACCAAAACGGCGGCCGTCTGCATTTCTCCTCCAATCTGACTGAATGTCTGGACAATGTGGAGATTGTCTTCAGCGCCGTGGGTACACCTCCCAACGAAGACGGAAGTGCAGATATCCATTACGTGCTGGACGTTGCCCATACCATTGGGCGCCACATGAACAAATACCTGCTATTCACTACCAAAAGCACTGTTCCCGTGGGAACAGCCCAAAAAGTAAAGGAGGCTATCCGTGAAGAACTGGAGAAACGGGGTGTTGATATTCCCTTTGATGTAGCCTCCAACCCCGAGTTTTTAAAGGAAGGCGATGCCATCCGTGATTTCATGAGCCCCGACCGTGTAGTGGTGGGCGTAGAAAACGAACGGGCGCGCAAACTCATGGAAACGCTCTACCGTCCTTTCCTTCTCAAGAATTTCAGGGTGATCTTCATGGACATACCTTCGGCCGAGATGACTAAATATGCCGCCAATTCCATGCTGGCCACGCGAATTTCCTTCATCAACGAGATGGCCAACCTCTGCGAACGTGTGGGCGCCGATGTGAACATGGTGCGCGCCGGCATAGGTTCCGACTCGCGCATAGGCAACAAATTCCTTTACCCCGGATGCGGATACGGAGGAAGCTGTTTTCCAAAAGACGTGAAAGCCATTATCAATACAGGCATTCAGCACGGCTACCGCATGAAAGTCATGGAAGCCGTGGACGAGATCAACGAACGGCAGAAAGAAGTGCTTTTTCATAAACTGTCCTCTTTTTTTGAAGGCAAACTGAAAGGAAAAACCATTGGCATCTGGGGATTGTCCTACAAACCGCAGACAGACGACATGCGTGAAGCCCCCTCGCTGGTACTCATAGACAAACTGTTGAACGCCGGATGCAATGTACAGGCCTACGATCCCGTGGCCATGGATGAATGCCGCAGGCGCCTGGGTGACCGGATAACTTATGCCAAAGACCTCTACCAGGCAGCCGAAAACGCCCATGCGCTGGTACTGGTGACCGAATGGAAGGAATTCCGCATGCCCGGCTGGGAGATTATAAAGAAAATCATGAAACAGCCCGTCATCCTGGACGGACGCAACATATACCTGGCAGAAGACATGGCTGCCAATGGATTTCATTACATCTGCATTGGCCGATAACACGACCTCATGACCGAGCTGGAACATAAACGCCTGATAGCCAAAAACACGGTGGCACTGTACGTCCGGATGATAGTCCGGTTGCTGGTTACCCTTTACACTTCGCGGATTGTCCTGTCCACGCTGGGTTTTGACGACTTTGCCATCTACGGGATTGTGGGCGGAGTGGTTACCCTATTCACCTTCCTGCAATCGGCCCTGAACGCTTCCACCCAGCGCTTCATGAGCATTGAACTGGGTAAGGGCAATACCCTGCAACTGAAAAGTGTCTTCGACACGGGTATGATACTTTACCTTTTTGTTGCCCTCCTTATAGTAATCCTGTCCGAAACCGCCGGTCTCTGGTTCCTCACACACAAACTGGTCATACCTCCGGAACGTATGCAGGCCGCACACTGGGTGTTCCAGTTCTCTGTACTTTCTGTTTGTATAAACATTATCCAGACGCCCTATAACGCCAGTATCCTTTCGCACGAAAAAATGTCCTTCTATGCCTATATAAGCATTGCCGACGTTGTACTCAAGCTGGCCATTGTGGGACTGCTGGTCATTTCGTCCATGGACAAGCTGATTCTTTACGCCGGATTACTTACCCTGGTGGCTCTTATCATACTGCTTATCACCCGTTATTACTGTCTGACCCGGTTCTCTGTCTGCCGCTTCAAGTGGCAATGGAACAAGACACTCTTCAAACAAATGATGGGTTTTTCGGGCTGGACACTGTGCGATTCGGCCGCCAACCTGGCCGTCACGCAGGGACGTGTATTCCTGCTGAACCTCTTCACCCCGCTTGTTACTAACGCCGCCATGAGTGTGGCAACCCAGGTAAGCACAGCCGTCTACAATTTTGTCATCTACTTCCAGTCCTCTTTCAATCCGCAGATCACCAAGGCGTATGCCAAAGACGACAGTAATTACCTGCGCGGTCTGATAATCCAGACATCCAAATTTTCATACTACATGATCTTTGCGCTTACACTGCCCATTTTATTGAATATGGAGTTCATTCTGAACGTATGGCTCAAAGACGTGCCCGATTACTGTATTGCATTCTGCAGTATCACTCTTGTTTATTACCTGGTGGAATCGCTGTGCGGACCGCTGTGGACCGCCACGTGGGCTACGGGCAATATAAAGAATTATCAGATCACCCTTTCACTCATACGCATTCTGACACTGCCCGCCACGTATTTCCTGCTTAAATACGGAATGGAACCCTATACCATTCTCATTGCCTGGGTAGCGGTGAATACGGCCGGATACGTTTACCGGTTGTTTTACCTGCGTAAACAAATCTGTTTTCCGCTCACTGCTTATCTTAAAAAAGTACTCGGACCGGTAGTGATCATTTCACTCCTGGCCGTTCCCCTGCCCTGGCTTGCGCACCATTACCTTGATGGCTGGACTGACCTGATTCTTACCACATTTTTATCGCTGGCAGTTACCGGATTGCTTATATGGCTGCTGGGACTTACACATACAGAAAAAAAGCACATTCTCAAATCCGTTAAAGTACGCGTAAAATGAAAGTATCTGTTATAATACCCGTTTACAACACGGCACGCTATATTGAGCGTTGCCTGTACTCCGTACTGGAACAAAAGCACAAAGATCTCGAGATCATTGTAGTAGACGATTGCGGCAACGACAACAGCATGGAGATTGCCGCCAAGGTGCTGGGCGCGGGGGTGCCCGTGGGCACGCCCGGCAACGCCGCAGGCGCTGCGGTGGGCGCCGCAGGCGCCCGCCCCGCGCCCCTCTTCCTCCGCCACGACCACAACCGCGGTCTCTCCGCGGCTCGCAACACCGGCCTGCATTCCGCCTCGGGCGAGTACGTTTTCTTTCTTGACAGTGACGACGAGATTCCCCCGGGCGCCATCGCTAACCTCGCTGCCATGGCCGACAGGTATAAAGACGTGCAACTGGTGGCCGGTGCCCTAGAGGTACTTCCCCAGAACAACGAGGCGCTGGTATTAGGCGACAAACTGCCCCTTTATTCGCAGGGCAATTATGCCTGCGCCAAAGCAGTGCTCCGTCGCGAAATACCCATAATGGCATGCAACAAGCTCATTAAGAGAGACTTCATTCTGCAGCATAACCTTTTTTTCAAAGAGGGTCTCATTCATGAAGACAACGAATGGAGTTTCCGGATGGCAGAACATCTTACAAGCCTGGCCATTACCCGTCAGATAACCTACCTGTACCACATGAACAGCAGCGGGCTCACACTGGAGCGTTTATCTTCCCCCCGGGTGGACAGTCTCCTTACCATTCTTGACAGCCAGATCAATGCTCTCTCGCCCGACCCGGTTTTATCCCGTCTTCAAAAATCCTATATTCTTTTCACGGCAGCCTGGATGATCCATCTTATGCATAAAGAGTACTATACCATGCGTATCCCCGTTACGGCCCGAATCCGCCGCGCCGTGAAACCGCTTGCCGCCGGACTGCTGCATCAGCCCCTTAAAGACATTTCCCTGTACCTGCTAATCCATTTGCCGCCCTCACTGCTGGGTACAGCCAAATCAATAATGCAAAAACGTTAAAAGAAAATGAAACGAAGTACCCTGCTTACCCTGTTGCTGCTTGCAGCACTTATCATTCCCAAATCCCTGTGTGCCGACGAAGGCATGTGGCTTCCCGTTCTCATTGAACAGAAGATCGTAGATATGCAAAAACTCGGCTTCCGGCTCACTGCAGAAGATATTTACAGCGTCAATAAAGCCTGCCTTAAAGATGCCATCGTTCACTTTGGAGGCGGTTGCACCGGAGAACTTATCTCGGACCAGGGACTGCTCATCACCAACCACCATTGCGGATACGGCCAGATCCAGGCCCACAGTTCCGTTGAACACGATTACCTGAAAGACGGGTTTTGGGCCATGACACGTGCCGATGAACTGCCCAACAAAGGCCTTCGCGTCACATTCCTGCGCCGCATGGAAGATGTGACAGCACGGGTGCTTAGAGGCATCAACGAACAAATGACCGAGGCAGAACGCTCCTCGGCCATAGCCTCCAATATAAAATCCATTACCGAAGAAGCGCTGAAAGACCTCGACCCCAAATTCTGGTCCGCACAAGTCAGCCCCATGTATTACGGGAACCAATACTTTCTCTATGTGAATGAAAGCTTTACCGACGTGCGCCTGGTAGGTGCGCCACCCTCCTCCATCGGGAAATTCGGCGGCGATACAGACAACTGGATGTGGCCGCGTCACACAGGCGATTTCTCGCTTTTCCGCGTTTACGCCAATGCAGACAACCAGCCGGCCGACTCCAGCCCGGAAAACGTACCTTACAGACCCCGCAAGCACCTGACTATCTCAACAAGGGGCGTATCGGAAGGAGATTTCACCATGGTTTACGGTTATCCCGGACGGACGCAGGAATACGTTCTTTCCCCAGCCGTGGACTATATAGCCAACATTTCCAACCCGGTCAGGATCCACCTGAGGACATTGCGTCTGGACATAATGAACAACTACCAGTCAAAAGACCAGGCGGTCCGCATCCAATACTCCAGCAAGAACGCCAACGTTTCAAACGCCTGGAAAAAATGGCAGGGCGAGGCTAACGGAATTGTCCGCCTGAACACCGCCGGTAAAAAACGTGAGTTCGAAGAACGCTTCATGTCGTGGGCACAGGCCGGCAACCGCACAGAATACCTTCAGCTGATCCCGGAAATGAAAGAACTGTATAGCAAACTCGAGCCCCTTCAGTTTGCCGCCGACCTGCACTCAGAGGCCATAATGGCCGTTGAACTATTGCGTTTTACCGATAATCTGCATAAAACCGTCTCATCAGGGAAAATGGATGCTGCCATTACCCAGGCCACAAACTTCTTCAAAGACTACTACCTGCCAATTGACAAAGACACCTTCGTGGCCCTGCTGACCGAATACTGCAAACTCCTTCCCCAAAGCCCCCTGGCCTCCTTTGACCTGCCTGAAGTGACCAACCGGCTGTTCAATACATCGGGGCTCACGGCCAATACCTCGGTCCTCACAGACAAAGATAAAACACTGGCCCTTCTGGCCCTGCCCAAAGAAGAAGCCCTCGCGGCGCTGGAAAACGATCCCGCCTGGCAATTTGTTACCCCATTCCTCACTGAGTATAACACAAACCTTGAACCGCAGATCCGCGAGATAAACGCCCGGCTCACACTCTTGTACCGTACCTGGATGAGTGCCATCATGGAATTTGACAAAGACCGTATTTTCTTCCCCGATGCCAACTCTACACTCCGGGTAGCTTACGGCACTGTACAGGGCTATCGTCCTGCCGATGGCATCACCTACCTGCCGGTGAGCACACTGGATGGCATCATGGAGAAGGATAATCCGAATATCTTTGATTACGACATTCCCCAGTCTCTGCGCGATATCTACGTTAAAAAGGATTACGGACGCTGGGCAACCGACGGAACTATTCCTGTCTGCTTCATTGCCACTAACCACACGAGTGGAGGCAATTCTGGTTCACCTGTGCTCAATGCTCAGGGACACCTGCTTGGTCTGAACTTCGACCGTGTATGGGAAGGCACCATGAGCGACATATAATTCGACCCGCTTGTCTGCCGTAATATCTCGGTAGACATCAGATACGTGCTCTTTGTAATCGACCGTGTCGGACATGCCGGATATTTGCTTGAAGAATTGGATTTTTCCGAATAATTACTATATTTGTTGTGGAATGCAGCAGATTTTGGAATTAGGACGTCATGTATGCATAAGATTCGACATTAACTTTTATATGCATTATTCAAAACACTTTATAACAATTATTCACTAACTTAAAACACACTACCATGGATCTCTCTCAGATTTTCGACTTGATTTTTAATTGGCTGCAAACTTTTGGTCAATGGCTCATGGAATTCCTGCAAGAAATTTTCTCTTTCTTTTTTGTATAAATTATGGACTTGACAAGTATTATCAGTTGGTTAACATTATTTATTTCCATACTGAGCGCAATTATCGGCATACTCAAACTATTCCCTTCTGAAACATAATTTCGCGGATTAGTTTAGAATGTATCACTAAAAAAGAGCTGCACCATATTAGGGCAGCTCTTTTTTTAAAGATAATATTTAGCTGTAATTTTACTCTCTGTAAGCCGGGGCCGCGGGCCGTTCATTTGCAACAGCCACATTTATTGCACGACCCATATGCTCGGTACCGTTCAGTGCCTCTATAGCCGCAAGACCTTCCTTATCATTTGCCATTTCCACGAAGCCGTAGCCGCGGGAACGACGTGTTTCCTTGTTAAGGATAATGCGAGCAGAGAGTACTTCTCCATAAGGAGCGAAGAGTTCAACTAAATCTTCTTTTTTTGCCTTAAAACTCAGGCTTGAAACAAAGATGTTCATGGGGTTAGGGATATAATTATTAGGTTAAATAGTACTCAAATATAACATTTTTTTTAATCCCTACAACGATTCCCATAAAACTATACATACAAATACATTTGTCGAAAAAATCAACAAAACAACCTCATTTTTACAACATCCTCATATTCTGTCTCTTACGCATTTTAATTCAATTATTTCCGCAATTGAATTAAAAAATTAAATTTTCAAAAAAAATGTAACTCACTAGCTCCTAAAGCGAAACAAAACTCGCATATCCCCTCTATCCCGTCCCAACCACCCCCTATACCGACTGCCTATAAGACCCCATATACCACTATACACCTGTATACACCTGCTCATCTTTTTCTCCTCACTCCTCACTCCTCACTCTTAACTTCTCACCTCTCACTCCTCACTCCTCACTGCTCACTCCTTTGTCTTATGTCTCTTCACAAAGCATTTCGTCAAGGGTCAAATACGGTCAGACGCTAACGCGCTGGTTTTCTTGTATTTGGCCGCAAAGACTTTTTGACCCTTGATCAGCAGATCACGTATTCATTGGATTTCCGGCCACCAGTATGTAAGGGTCAAATACGGTCAGACGCTAACGCGCTGGTTCTCTTTTATTTGGCCGCAAAGACTGTTTGACCCTTGATCAGCAGATCACGTATTCATTGGATTTCCGGCCACCAGTATGTCAAGGGTCAAATACGGTCAGACGCTAACGCGCTGGTTCTCTTTTATTTGGCCGCAATGACTGTTTGACCCTTGATCAACAGATCATATTTGGCACCTACATCTGGCACCCAGATGAATAATTGCGCAGCCAGGCAGCCATGAGAAGCATGTGAGCCGTGCCTCCTCACTCCTCACTCCTCACTCCTCACTCTTACACCCCGGCAACTAAATCGACTATTTGTTGCATGAGGCCGGCAAGAAAATGCATTACATCCAGGCACAACTGCTCAACTCGCCGAAGCATTAAGAAGTTCCCGAACACCGCTTCCATTCCATAAACAGCCACATAGGCGGTAAACACATAAATAATGAGTGAGCAAAGAGGTACCACCGCAAAATTCAGCAGCACACCCCAAAGTGTTACCCTTCCGAAAACAAGATAGACCAACCAGATAGTTCCTATCTGCACCGCAACACTCATACACAACATTTCCCAAAGATATTTTACCACTCTGTTTTTGGGCGATAAAAGGTTTCGAAATAAAGGAAATAGCACGAGCACCGAGAGAACTGCACAAAATGATAACTGAAATCCGCTATCAAACAGATTCATGGGTTTGATAACCACCATGATAAGCGCTGTTGCAGCCAGTGCATTCATTCCACTGCTATTTCGACCAAGAATCTTTCCAACCCCGTGTACAGAAAGCATTGTTGCAGCACGCACCACACTGGCCGAAAAACCAACTACTGCAGTGTACATCCAAATGAGTGCCAGTGCGGCAATATACTGGCCCCGGCCCGCAGGCACCATAGCCTCCATCCGGAAATCTGCTCCCGTTTGCATCTTTTCATCCTTGCACCTCTTGCCTCTCTTGCCCTTCTTGCGCCTATACCTTTTTTCTATTCTCAACCTGACAGGAATTTGCAAAAGAAATAACAGCGTAGCGTACAGTACCCCAACATGCAATCCGCTCACTGCCAGGATATGAGAGACTCCTGTATTGTTGAAATTCTCCCTGGTCCCGCGATCCATCTGAGCCTTGTAACCTAAACAGATACCCGAGAGCAGCGCCCCTGACTCGCCTTTGAAATTGCGTATCATATCGGCACGTAGCCATTTAATCTTGTCAGCCATACCGGGTGCCTGCCCGGCCTGTTGCACAGAATACACATAAGCCCGCCGGTAAAAGCCTTGCTGTGACATATACCTCGAGTAATCGAAGGAACCGGCATTTGTTCCGGCATTTGTTCCGGCATTCTCTCCTGTATTCATCCTGCCATTCGTTACGGTATCCTTTTCTTGCTCGGGCATTTCAAAACTGAACGTTTTGCATCGGGTAAAAAAAACGTCACCGGGACGCCACACGACAGAATCAGGCACAAAAGCCGAGGTGCCCGGGGTGGCTGAAGCAATGCCCGGGGTGCCCGCTACAGGAGCCGAAGAGTCACCCTGTGAAGCAGGTCCAACAGTTCCGGCAGGTTCTGCAGACACATATACCTGTAGTTTTTCCGATCCGTGGCAGAGGCGACCTGCGGTATCTGCAAAAAAGAGCAGCCGGCATTCCATCCGATCGTAGACACGGCCGGCCGAAGACGTCATGCGCACCGGATAATCCATCACTTTCAGGCAGAGTTTCACGTACTCGCCGTCGGGGAGGTCCGAATGATCCACACCGGGATACGTACCAGAGGGCGCACCCAAGGATGTACCCGAAGACGCACCCAAGGATGTACCCGAAGACGCACTCAAGGACGTGCCCGGGGACGTGCCCGGGGACGTACCGGGAACCGAGACTATTGATGCATTGAGCGCACCCAGTAGAAAAAGCGCCGGAAAACCTAAAAAATAGGCGTGCATACCATAGCGAAACTTACGGTAAGTATTACCCCTGACGTACCAAATCAATAAAACAAGAATAGCCAGAAAACTGACTGACAAATAGATAAATAAACTCTGAATTGCAGGGGTCAGA
>JAEAME010002320.1_pt1 | contig 11297 bp, 9 predicted proteins | sample 8958731 | NCBI WGS metagenome assembly JAEAME01 (sample SAMN16933194, study PRJNA681113) | bioreactor sludge metagenome | isolation source: anerobic bioreactor sludge (Control) | place: India:Bengaluru | collected 2018-10-24 | reverse complement strand
TCCGGACCAGGATAGGGAGACCGGAGGAGCTCTGTTCCTACCGTGCAGGGTATCTTCCCGAAGAGCGCCGGATGATCGAAGAACGGTTGAAATCAGGAGATCTTCGATGCGTGGTATCGACAAACGCACTCGAGCTTGGGATAGATATCGGGTCCCTTGATGCAGTCATCATGGCCGGGTATCCGGGGACTATTATGGCGACATGGCAGCAGGCCGGGAGGGCCGGCAGGAATGGAACTCCATCGGCTGCATTCCTGATTGCCGGCGGGGATCCGCTCGACCAGTACTTCCTGCGTCATCCCGATCTCTTCTTTGGTGCCCCCCTCGAGCGTGCAATCATAGATCTGGGAAATCCGTACATTCTCTCCGGGCAGATCCTCTGTGCTGCCGCAGAGCTGCCAATCACCACGGAGAACTTCGCACTTTTTGGCACAGAGACCGGTCCCGCGATCGATGCCCTGGAAAAGGAACGGCTCATCTCAAAAACTCCCCGGGGATTCGTCTATTCCGGGAGCAGGAGACCGCACGAACTCGTCCGGATGGGAAGCATTTCGCCCGACTCCTTCAGGGTTGTGACGGAAGGCCGGACCCTCGAGACCCTGGACCGGAACCAGGCGTTCAGGGAGGCCCACCAGGGAGCAGTTCTCCTTCACCAGGGTGACCAGTATCTCGTTGACTCCATGGATATGGCTCACGGTATCATCCGGGTCAGCAAAACTGAGGTTGATTATTACACCCGACCCCTGAAATCAGTGGAGATCGCCGTCCGCGAAGTCATCGAGACAAAAAACATCTATGATGTCCCCGTCAGTTTCGGTGATGTCGAAGTGACCGAGCAGTATTATGCATATAAAATTATCCGTGGGGATACCCTTCTTGGGGTGGAGGCTCTGGATCTCCCCCCCCTCGCCGTTTCTACAAAAGCCCTTTGGTTCTCCCCCGCTGACAGGACCGGAGCGGAAATCCGATGTGAAGGGCGTGATCCTGATGGCGGGCTGCACGGTGCTGAACACGCATTTATCGCCATGATGCCATTGTATGTCCTGTGTGACCGATGGGACATCGGGGGTGTTTCTATCCCGATGCACAAAGAGGCCGAAAAGCCAGTAGTGTTCATATACGACGGATACGAAGGTGGAATCGGGCTTTCGGAAAGGGCATATCATCTGTTTGAGGAGATTGCCGCCCATGCTCTCCGTCTTGTTGAAGAGTGCCCCTGCGAAACGGGATGTCCTTCCTGTATCTTTTCGCCCAAGTGCGGCAACGATAACCAGCCCCTTGACAAGCGAGCAACGGTGACGATCCTGAAATCACTCTGTCCGAGCGGGCACCCAGATGGAGCGATCCCTTTTTTACCGGCATCCACGGTATCTAATGATGAGTCATCCAAAAAATGAAGACCGCCCCGGGGCTTTCAGCCATTATACTCAGAGATTTCGTGGGCTCGGGATTCCAGTAAGTCTTAAAAAATCACCTGATCGCCGTTGAGAGACATCCATCCAGGAAGAATGTGCAGGAGGTACTTTCATAGGAACCGCCTTAGACCGGTGTCCGGCCTAGAATAAAGGATGAAACTGCGGGAGCATTCTGGCAAGAAAATCACATCCGCGATTTTCATCAGGAAGGCATCTGACCTATCGGTATAATAGGCGTTTCATTCGAAAAAAAAGGATTTACGCCTTTTCCCTGAGCACACAGATCGAGGCAGGCTCCCTCACGAGAAGGGCAAGACTCTCGGAGATAGAGAACTCGAGGCTATCTCCGACCGGCCCGACAAATCCTGTGGTCATATCCTGGCCGAGGACGATCGATGCATACTGTTTCCCAGTCGCGAGAAGAACCCCGCCGCTCTTCAGCGCCGGGGCTTTAAAGACTCCCCCGGTCACGATGGTCCTGATGTGCTCAAGCTCGGTTCCGATGCCCTGAAGATAACGGCGGAAAAGCAGGTTGTAGCGTGATGGCGCGAGGGCCAGGGCGTAGGGGCCGTGATACCCGGCTTCGTCAAGGGTGATCATGCCCTGGATGATATCGTCCGCTGCCTTTCCCACGGCATTCCATGACGCCAGTTTCTGCCCGTTCACCCCATCCGCATTCAGGAGGCCTGAAGCCCCGGCAACTCCCTCAAACATGATCGAATCTTCCATCTTTGCGCACTTGATTGCTGCATCGATCAGCTGGGATGTTGCGAACGGAAGTCCGTTCTGCTCGTAGGCGATCAAGTCGCGCACTCCGAGAGTAAAGGTGGTGCTGATCATGTGGACCGGCACGAATTTACTCACAAGAAGGCACTCTCCGACCGAACAGTCCTCGAGCGGGACCCCTTTCAGGCCGAGGCCGTAGGGCCCCTCTATGGAGAGGAGCCTTCTCCCGGCAAGGATGCTCTTGGCTGCTTCCACCATGGTCTGATCGAGCAGGTTCCACGTCTCCGCCTTTATCGGCGCATCGTCTCTTCCAAGGTATTTCATCTCCATTGTCTCTCACTCCTTCAATGACCCGATGGTCAAAGGTTTTGTATCTCCACCTTCAGCCGATCCCTTTCCCGCAGGGGCGCCGGCCATCTTTGCGATCTCTGCTTCTACCTCCGCTGCACCGTCCGCATACCATTGCTCCTCATCCGGGGCAAGTTCTTTTAACAGCCTGAGAAACTCTCCCGCATGTACTCGCTCTTCGTTTGCGATATCGATCAGGACTTCCTTTGCGAGTTCGTTATCAATCGATTCTGCGAGCTGGGTGTAGATCGAGATCGCTTCATACTCATCGGTTATCATCAACCGGATCGCACGCACGAGCTCACTGTGCGTGAGCTTCCGGGGACTGACGTTTCCATAAAATGCATTGGCAAATTCAGCCATGTAAATCACTCCGTAGAGTATCACAAGGGCATGGATACCCTTCTAGCGGTAATTCTTCCCTTCACTCTATTTATACGTGTGGTTAAGTTTCAGAGAATGCGGGGTTCTGGTTCATGTAATTCCCTTCCGGGAGGAAAGTTCCCTTTCCGGGGATTATTATTGTTTGTAGCGGAATTATTCGACCAAAATGCGAATGAAAATCCGGCGTATCTCTTCGGAATACATTGATAAAACCTGAAATATGGTTATTCAAGAAGCACAAGCCCGATCGACACAATATTGCTGTGGATCACTTTTCCATACTCCATATCCCTGCACGGGATAGTGGAGAGCTCCCACCCGGCGTTCTTTGCCGTGGCGAACACATCAATCCCCGCTGATTCCATGCTCGGCCGGACAAGGTCCATGTGCCGGCATTTCCTCCGCATGCTCTCGTCAACCATTCCCTCGCACTGCTCAGCAATACATTCCTCGCAGAAGATGCAGGGGTATCCCCCAAACCCGAAGGCTTTGTAAAATCCGTCATAGAAGGCTGTTTTTTCTATCAGGTGGACCGTGGTGTTCACCCATAGGATGAGATCCTTGTAGAAGTGGTGGAAATCATCGGGAAGATCGTCAGGCCCGAAAGACTCATGGCCTGGAACCCCGTCAAACCGGAGCAGCAGACCAGTGTTGTATTCACTGACCATTGCCCGGGTGTCCTGGGGCGAGGGGGAATATGGGGGACAGCCAAAGTGCTTAGCATAGCCTTTACACCCATATCGACATTTGAAGCGGACCCAGTCTGAAATGATAACGTCTGATGCGGGTATTCTTTTTGTTGTTACCCCTTTTTCGGCTGCTATGGCGGTGAGCTTTGCCAGTTCCGTCTCCAGACTGGGAATCATCCGTTTCTCTCCTTGATGGAAGGTAGAGTTCCGGGGATATAGGTTTTCCGGGATGGCCGTTCTGGCTACAGAAATTCAGGCCAGAAGACACCTGCCTCGATTGCCATCGCTTTCAGTTCGTCATGGATATCCCTGTCAATCCGGAGAAGAAGAACAATATAGACGAACGATCCCAGGAAAACCAGCCCAATAAGATACGCCAGGTTTCCAATAGGGAACAGAAACCGCATCCCTCCGACTACGAGGGCCATTATTCCACTCGCTTCGAGGATATGAAGGATTGGTTCTTTCTCGATTCGCACGTGAATATACTTCCCAAGTACGAAATAGCCAATAATTGCGCTTATAAGAATCGAGATAAGAGTGGCAATTGCTGCCCCAGTTATTCCGATGAAGGGTATCAGGAGAACATTTAGGACGATGTTTATTAGAACGATAACTGAAGTGATCCAAAAGGAATCTTTCGGATGATTGAGGGAATTTAAAGTCATCATTTGGAGGTACTGGAAGACATAGATGACATAGAGTGGCAAGAGGACCATGAGGGCGATAGTGCCAGTGGTGAATGCTTCTCCATAAAAATAATAGAGGAGTTTGTCGCCAAGTAACCAGCCACCCACACAGAAAGGAATGGCCAGAAAGAGCGAATAGCTGTATGCCCGAGAGAGGCTGACGGCAATACGTTCGTGATTTTCCTCTTCATTCCAGCAGCTGAACCTGGGGAAAAGGACATTTTCAAGGGCAAGGGCAACAAATACCCCAAGAGATGCCAACTGAAGTGCAACACGATAAATCCCAACATCTGCATTGGTCATGAAGTAGCCAATGAGGACCACATCAGCGGTTGTAATGACCAGGATTCCACTCATGGCGAGAAATATCCAGAAAGAAAAGGTGAACAAGCTCTTCAGATGCTCAATCGTAAACCGACAAAAGTTCAGTTCAATATAGCGGTAATTGAACAGGAATCCAACTGCAAGACCGAAAACGAACCCTCCTGCAAGACCTGCAAGTTCGAAACCGAGGAAGACGAGTGATATTTGAAGAATAATCCTTGCTATATTGCTCAAGAGGATACTGCCCTGCACCACCCCTGCTTTCGCCAATCCGTAGTTTCCTGCCCATACAACTCCAAATGGCACATTCACTAACAGGGCGATGATCAGCCACCAGAACAGATCACCGGAATTCAGATCGACAAGGTACGGACGCAATAGAAACAAGATGACGATGGATACAAGAAAGAGCAATATTCTCAGCACTGCAGAAGCGGTATAGAACTCCCCTGGATCCTTTCCCTCGCTGATCCTTTTTGCGGTAGCATTTGTGAAGCCGCCATCAATGATCAGGCTGAATAACGAGAAGTAGGCAAGGAACAGGAAATATGCTCCAATGACGGAAGGGCCCAGAACATGGGCAAAGTATACTGTTGAGAGAAAACCTACAGCGGTTATCGCAATATTTGCACCAATATGGATGAGACTCTGGCGCCTTACGGGTTCCATATTCATAAACTGCTGAAAAAACGCAGGTTTCTCAGTCACACAGTGCCATTGGTTTCAAAGGAGATTATTTCTTGCGACTGAATTATCCCGGAAAACCTATTAGTCCGGAATTCCAAGAAGAGAGCGTGAACATCCCTTTTGGGCAGGAATGGAACCTGATACCTCATTCAACCATGAATAATGAATATTTCAAGGGGCTCCAGGACTTGAAATGCCATCTATTAGAGGTTTGGAAACCCTGGTTCCCAGCACAATATCATCACCAAAAGGATCCATTAAAAGAGTTATCTGGCGGCAAAGTCTATTCTCTGTTCACAGGGACTCCGGGACCATACAAGATCTCACTACGATCAGGATGGCGTTCATGAAACCGAAAATCCGGGTAGTCCTAATCGGACCATCAATCCGTTTTCTCTCAGGAATCAGTTACTATACCATCAGGCTTGCCAATGCTCTCTCGGGATCTACAGATGTAACGGCGGTCCTCTTTCGCAATATGCTGCCCAGAAGATTTTTTCCGGGGTGGAAGCGTGTGGGGGATCCCCTCTCTACCGTCAATTACACAGAAGATGTCAAAGTCATGGAACTGCTCGATTGGTACCGTCCCCTATCGTGGATGCAGGCTGCAGCCCAGATGAGGAAGGCGGACATCATCATTTTCGAGTGGTGGACGTCCAGCGTTGCTCATATGTACCTGGCACTCCAGCTCCTGCTCTTTCGGAAAGTCCCGATTATCATCGAATATCATGAGGTCGTTGATCCCCTCGAACAGTCTATTCTTCCAATCCGGCTATATTCGGTTCTCATGGGAAGGATCATCAGAGAGCGAGCCGATGGTTATGTCGTTCATTCCGAGGCTGACAGAGCACTTGTTGAAGCGTCATTCCACATTCCTCATGAAAAAGTAAAGGTTATTCCGCACGGACTCTATGACCACTATCCTGTCGTCGGAAAATCTGTTGCACGCAAACAATTGGGAATCGCTGAAGAACATGTGATTCTCTTTTTTGGTCTCCTTCGACCTTACAAAGGAGTGCAAAACCTCATCGAAGCCTTTGACTCACTTCCCGGCGAGTTGCTGCGCTCCACCCGCCTCCTCATTGTTGGGGAGGCGTGGGAGGACAAGAATTCTCTTGCTCGTGCTGATCAATCACTCAACAAGGAGAAGATCACAATCGTCAACCGCTATATCGGTGATAATGAGGTGCCGGTCTACTTTTCTGCTGCTGACCTCATTGCCCTGCCGTATACCCGTGCTTCCCAGAGCGGAGTTGCCCATATTGCGATGGCCTTCGGTCTGCCAATTATCGCAACGAAAGTCGGAGGGCTCGAGGAGGGCTTACAATCCTATGCGGGTGTTCTCTTTATCGCTCCAAACAACAAGGAAGAACTGAAAAGAGCATTGGTTCAGCGATTAAGGGAAAAAGGTTCATTTCCTCCTCCTGCAAACCTAGCCTGGAGCGGGCTCGGCAAACAGTGGACCACATTTCTCTTGTCGGTCATCCTCAGCGGACAAAACAAAGGTGCCTGAAATGAGGATCATCCAGGTCTGCCCCCGTTATTATCCCGACATTGGAGGAGTTGAAACTCATGTCAGGGAGATTGCCGAAAGACTTGTCAAAATGGGTCACAAGGTTGAAGTGGTTTGTACTGACCCATGCGGAGTTCACCCAAAAAACGATTCCATCAATGGAATTTCGGTAACCCGATTCCGGAGTTTTGCACCACATGATGCATTCTTCATTGCCCCGAAGATGGCTCCGTACCTTAAAACGCTGGATGCTGAAATCCTCCATGCTCATGGGTACCACGCCTTCCCAGCTCTGTTCGCTATGCTGGCCGCTCGAGAAAAGCGTTTCATCTTCACTCCCCACTACCACGGGAAAGGCCATACTCCTCTTCGAAATATACTTCTCACCTTTTACAATCCCATGGGGAGGGCTATCTTTCACCGTGCCAATCGGATTATCTGTGTATCAGAGTATGAAAAAAACCTGATTAGAGCCAAATTTGGCATACCTGATGAGAGGTTTACTATTATTCCCAACGGGCTGAATCTGTCAGAGTTCAAGGGGATCATTGGGGCAAGAAATCCACACAGGATCCTCAACGTAGGCAGAATTGAACAATATAAGGGAATCCAGCATGTCATTGGAGCTCTGCCAGAGTTGCCAGACTATACCTTGACCCTCGTTGGAAAAGGTCCTTACGAACCGGAGTTACATCATTTGGCTATAGAGAGAGGTGTGTCCGATCAAATAACCTGGAAAAAGGATCTCTCAAGAAAGGAGTTACTACAGGAATATGCATCGGCAGGATTATTCATTTCGCTCTCATCATTTGAAGCATACGGCATTACAGTTGCTGAAGCATTGGCTAGCGGCCTGCAGGTGATTGTCAATAAAAACGGAGCTTTAAAGGAATTCGTTGACGGTACTACTTGTATAGGGATTGAACCTTCTGTAAAGAATGTAATCGGAGCCATCAAATCACTAAAACCCAGCTCAGGTTACCAGAAACAAATTCTGGGCTGGGATGACGTTGTTGAGAGAATTATTCAAACGTACTTCAAAGATTGAATATAAATAGTCCATACGGAGAAAATGCCGTGAATGAATTAACAAAAGAATATTGGACGAGAGCACAGAAAAATATGAATTAATTCATGAAAGTTATCCATTGGAATATATCAAAAAAGAATCAACCCATTTCTGGAGTGAAACGGTATGAGGATGAGTTGTCTCAAAAAATTCACGATTTATATCCCTCTGATGATTTGCGAAGGATACAACGGTCCGATAATAAAATTTTAGGAAGTGCTTTTTTATCTTGGATATATCGTTATACACAAAAGGATGCAGATATTGTTCATGCGACCTTTCAAACAATCGCACCCGTTGTATATTTTAGGAGACCTACAAAATTTATTATAACAGTTCTGGATCTGACACCTATTATTTATCCTGAAACTCAAAACGATATTTCAACGAAGATCCAATGGATGCTAACGCCAAGGGCGTTAAAATTCCCTGACCGCATTATCACTATTTCTGAATTTACTAAAAATGAGCTTATCAGATTATGGAATTTTGATGAGAAAAAAATCAAAGTTGTGTATCTTGGAGTAGACCATTCAAGATACTATCCCATGGATAAAGTAAGCTGTAAGGGAAAATTCGGGCTCAATCCTAATGAAAAACACATCCTCGTGGTCGCATCCAATTTACCCCATAAAAGGATGGATATTACAAAAAAAGTTTTCGAACAAGTAAAACATGAGTACCCAGACATTAAATTGCTAAAGGTCGGATATGGAGATATCCTCCAAGGGGATGGGATTGTCAATTTAGGCTGGGTGAAAGAAGAGGATATGCCATCCCTTTATAATGCTGCAGATTTATTCCTTCATACTGCAGAGTACGAGGGATTTGGTCTACCTGTCCTAGAAGCCATGGCATGTGATTTGCCGGTTGTTGTAAGTAAAAGTGCTAGTCTTCCAGAAATAGTAGGAGACTGTGGCGAGCTGGTTGATCTTTCAGTTTCTGATTATTTGGAAAATTTTGTCAGTGTAATTGTCCAAATCGTAAAAGAAGGTTCCACAAAAAATGGACCTGAACAAGCCAATCTGTTCACATGGGAAAAAACTGCAAGAGAGACATACCGATTATATGAAGAGGTGATGGAACAGATGTAATAATGTCATAATATCGAAATCAATGTTAGTGAAGAATTTTCATCATATTTCTGGAAAATATTGTAAATTTTTTTCATGTCTAAAATTAAAGTAATGGACTGAATATGGCAAAGTCTGCTTTAATCACAGGAATAACCGGACAGGATGGATCATATCTTGCGGAACTATTACTTGACAAAGGATACGATGTATATGGTCTTGTGAGGAGACTGAGCACACCCAATACCACAAGAATTGAAAATATCGCTGATAAGATAATTTTACTTGAGGGGGATCTTACAGACCAAAGTTCATTGAATGTCGCTGTCCAGACCGCCCAGCCAGATGAAGTGTATAATCTTGCGGCTCAATCATTTGTTGCTACTTCATGGAACCAGCCGGTCCTCACCGGTGATGTAACTGGGCTAGGTACAACGCGAATTCTTGAAGCTATCCGACAATTCAGCCCAAGTGCCAGGATGTATCAGGCATCGAGCAGCGAAATGTTTGGAAAGGCAGATGTCCCACAAAGTGAGAACACCCCCTTTCACCCACGAAGTCCCTATGCAGTCGCCAAGGTCTATGCCTACTATGCAACCGTCAATTACCGCGAGAGTTATGGAATGTTCTGTTGCAATGGTATTCTTTTTAATCATGAATCTCCCCGTCGTGGCATCGAATTCGTAACAAGGAAAATTACAGATGGAGTTGCAAGGATATATCACGGATTATCCAAGGAATTAAGACTTGGAAATCTCGATGCAAAAAGAGACTGGGGATTTGCAGGTGACTATGTTAAAGCAATGCAGCTGATATTGCAACAGGAAGAGCCTGATGATTTTGTCATTGCAACAGGTGAAAGCCATTCAGTCAGGGAATTTGTCGAGCTGGCATTTGCAGAGGCAGGACTTAAATGGGAGCAGTTTGTCACTCAGGACGAGCGGTTTATGCGGCCTGCAGATGTCCCTGATTTAAGAGGAGACATAACTAAGGCGAAGAGACTATTAGGGTGGGAACCAGAAGTAAAATTTGATAAATTGGTAAGGATGATGGTAAAATCTGATTTGGAAAAATATAAAAAATGAATTATGATAGTCCTCCCCACAAAGGTGGCAATATAAGACTAGACATCTATTGAATTCTCTTGTTTTTTTCTCATTGAGAATCTTTTCAGGCAAGAACATCATTGATTTTTTTGGAATGTCAACGTTGCAAATGAATATTGACATCCATCGTATATAAAATCTGGAAGGGACTCATCCCATAATGGCTTATCAATAAGGGAACAACCAATTGCACAATGAATCAGACGTTCTTCAAGATCTTTTTTAGTATAAAATCTGATATTGGTTTTAGGCAATTTATCACCAATTTTTATAATTATCGTTATAATCGCAAGTTAGAATACCTATACCCCCCGGACATAGGAGTTCAGAGATTTGTTGGATGAATGTTTCATCGTTCCTAACATGTTCAATAACAGAAGTAGAAAAAATGACATCGTAACTTTCCTTGACTGTTGTTGGAAGATGGAAGTAAGTATCGAGATCATAATTAAACTCCGGATCTATCTCAACGATTCGATATCCTAGCATCTTCAGACTTGCAGCAGCAGTATCTTCATACGAACCTACACAAAGAATTTTGGGATTCGGTTTCGTTTTAATAAACTTATAGGTCGAGTCTAGAACAAATGCCTGCTGGACATTCGCTTCTGATATCTTTCTGTTCATCATACTTGGAACGAATCTTTTCATTTGATCTATCACGGGTTGGTAATCTGATCGGGATTGATTGTCCAAAATCCGGTTAAATGATATTTGAGAAGTGACTTCAGAATAAGGATAGTACGCATAATATCGTGATATCTGTAAACGGAGATAATCAACGGAACTGGAAATTTTATTTCGTAAATGCTTGGCGTTTAGCATAGATTGCAATGACAAATGTCGTCTCCGATTATTTATTGAATTTTAATTAAAATCTATTTTTTGGAATAAACACTCCCCAATAACCTAGACCTATCGGAAAATTGGTATTTTTACCCTTGTTTCTACATTTCGCAGGTCGGCCTCACGAAATAATATTTTTCGAATGACGGCCCCATAATCTCAAGAATTTGAATCACATCCTCATCCAGATTCACAATAAACCGTGTATATGTGTGTTCAAAGAAACCGTGACTTCAGCTGGTCTCATGAACAGAGTAAAGATCCACTTCATTGTCGGGTTCTGAATCGGCTTCTTCAACTGGTTATTCACCATTTTTCCGGTTTCTTTCAGTTTGGCTCGGAGGTACCATTCAGCAATCGCATACACAAACAGGCAGAGCACCATAATCATGGAGAGCGCCTCAATTCTGCTCTCTTTCTTCAGAAAC
>JAEAME010002316.1_pt1 | contig 11305 bp, 10 predicted proteins | sample 8958731 | NCBI WGS metagenome assembly JAEAME01 (sample SAMN16933194, study PRJNA681113) | bioreactor sludge metagenome | isolation source: anerobic bioreactor sludge (Control) | place: India:Bengaluru | collected 2018-10-24 | reverse complement strand
GGCCGACGTCCCGGATGCGAACCAACGGGCCCGGGGCCGCCTCAAGATGCGCATCAGCTACCTTGACGCCGCCGTGCGTGACCCGTCAGCGGCCGCGGCGGCCCTCGACCTGGACCTCGTGGGGCGGGGATGGGTCCGGACGGAGGATTCCCAGGCCATCTTCGACCTCGAACTCATCGAGATCGATACGGGCATGCGGCTCCTTGCCCAGAGCTTCCGCGGCCCCGCAGCCGACCCGACCGAGGTGGCCTTGAACATCGCCTCAAGATGCTCCGAGGCGGTCTACGGCGCGCCCTTGCTCGCGTTCGCGAGCCAGGTCGTGCGGCCCCTACCCCTGCGTGCCGGTGTCCTCGAGGCCTTCGGACAGGGCTTGGCCTCCTTGGATGCGGGGGGCGGGGCCGCTTCGACGGGCGATGTCCGTGCCCAGTCCCGGGAGCTCATTGCCGCGTCGAACCACCTGGCGAGCGTCGTGAACAGCCAGCCGGACCTGCTCTGGCCGTATGACGCGCTAATGGAGGCTTCGAGCGCGATCATCGAGCTCGACCCCTCGGTCTCGGCAGCATACGTCAATATCGGCATCGCTCAGGCTGCCCTGGGCGATCTCCAGGGAGCCGTGAGCATCCTCCGACAGGGCCGCAGGATGGCGGAGTCCGATCCCACGGTGCGGCTGGCCCTGGCCAACTACCTGCTCGATCTCGCGGCCCGGGGCAGCATCCGCCGCCAAGAGCTCCTCGACGAAGCGCGCGCGGTGGCCGCGGAGGCGACCGCACTCGCGCCCGAGAGTCAGAGCGCATGGGTCATGCTCGGGGCGGCTGCCTTCGATGCGTCGGACTACGAGGCGGCCTCCGAGGCCTACCAGCGGGCAGTCGATCTGGACCCGCTCGATATGGTGTGCAGGCTGGGGCTCGGGCTCGCCCTCGTGCGCCTGGGCCTCTGGGAGGAGGCTCGGCCCCACCTCGAGGCGACGCTGGAACTTGACCCCGCGGGCCCCTACGGCCGCCGGGCAGAGGGCGAGCTCGACCGTACCGCGTTGCCGTAGGGCCACGCATCCATCACTCGGGCGGCCGATCACCACTCGGCCATACGCGCGATATCGAAGTTCCCGCCCGAGACGACGAGGGCCACGGTCTTGCCCTCAAACCGCTCTCGGTGCCGCATGAGGCAAGCCAGGGGCACGGCGCCTGAGGGCTCCGCGACCACCCGCGCCCCGTGCACCATCAGGCGCGTCGCGTCGCGGATGGAGTCCTCGTCGGCGAGCAGGATGTCATCGACCAGCCTCTGGATGATGGGGAAGGTAAGCTTCCCGAGGCACGTCCGGAGCCCATCGGCGATGGAGTCGTAGCGCGTCGGCATCTGGATCATCCCCGCCTGAAGGCTCCGGTGGGCGTCATCGGCCCACTGGGGCTCCGCGCCGTACACGGCGAGCCGTGGCCGACACGCCTTCAGCGCGGTCAAGCACCCCGAGAGAAGGCCGCCGCCGCCCACCGGCACGATGACGGCATCCAGTTCCTGGGCCTGCTCGTCGATCTCCAGGCCGACGGTGCCCTGACCCGCGATGACGCGGGGATCATCGTAGGGGTGGATGAGGGTAGCCCCCGTCTCGGCGACCACCTCATCGGCCTTCGCCTGCCGAGCCTCGGCCGTAGGCTCGCAGAGGATCGGCTCGATGCCGAAGCGCTTCACAGCCTCCAGCTTCAGCTCACTCGAGTTGCGCGGCATCACGATGTGAGCGGCGATGCCCCTCAGCGCGGCGGCTCGCGCCAGAGCGGCGGCGTGGTTCCCCGAAGAGTGAGTCACCACGCCCGCGGACGCCTCCTCGGGTGTCAGGTGGAAGACCGCATTGCACGCTCCCCTCGCCTTGAAGGCGCCCACGTACTGGAGGTTCTCGCACTTGAGCAGCACCCGCGCTCCCAGCTCGGCGCTCAGCCCTGGGCTAGGGAGCAAGGGCGTCCGCAACACCGACCCCTCGATCCGGCGACGTGCCTCCACCACGGACTCCAACGTGACGTCCGACCCGGTCCTGCGCAACATCCAACCACCCCTCTACAAGCATGGGCGTCCATCGACGCCTAGGTTACCTCTCGTCACCACGTCGTGGCATCCCTCGACAAGCATCGGAGCGCCCTCCTCCTCGAACCGGTTCCCGTCCAGAACCAGGCCGCCGACACCGTCGATCCGCAGGCCCCCTGCTATGGTGTTACCCCGCAGCTCCACATCGTGCATCGCCCGTGGTGGGTCGCCGGCCCCTCCGGAGAACACTACGGCGTGCTCCGGGTTGCCCCGGCCTCGGCGTAGACTGCAGTCCATCAGTCCCACGTGGTGAGGGAAGCCTCCTTCGATGCTCTCCGCGTAGAACCACAGGAGCGCGGTCACGTCGCACCCCTCGAGGATGACCGGTGACTGCAGGCGGCAGCTCATCCGGATGGTGCAGCGCCGCAGCGTCGTATCGGGATTGCACCAGGCCGGGTCCCAGACCATCGCGCCCACCCCGAGGTCGGGCATCGGGCGGTCGAGGGTCAGAAGGTAGGTCGGCGCCGCCGGTCTGCCCTGGATGGGTGGCGGTTGCAGGCCGGGGACTGCGGAGACGACCGTCGCTACCCCCAGAAGCCGCCCCGATGCCTCATCCGCCGCCCGGAGAATCGCCCCGTCTGTCCACGGGATGGGCAGCAGCGGGAACCTCTGGGCCACCTCGATGCAGCGCTCCGAGGGGATCGCGGTCACCCGGCTCGAGTGGGTCGAGATGTTGAAGGCGTCGTCGTTCATGCCCTCGAGCTCACAGTCCTCCCACAGGAGCGACCCGCGGTTGCCCTTCACGTGGAATCCATCGCGCCAGGTCGACGTGAGCCGCCCCGTGCCGGGCTTGGGCCGAATATGCACACGGCGGAAGGTCACCGCCCCCGCGTTCCTGGACACGTTGAACCCAAACCACGGCGCGGACCAGAGCTCCACATCGTCGAGAGCCAGGTCCTGGTTATCCTCCAGCTCGAAGCACGGGCCGGGGCCGTACCGGTGGGCGATGCCCGGCACGGGCAGACTGATCCGGGTTCGCCCGGGCGCCACCGCTCCCCATGCCCCGAACTCCGGCGTGGCGTAAGCGCGGACCACCCGGGACTCGGCAGTGGCCTCGATCCTGTCCGTCCAGTAGTGCGTGCTCGTCAGGCCGTACGGCCCCTCATGCCAGAGCATGCCGAAGAAGGCCTGTTCACCGTCCTCACCGGTCGCACTACCCACGGGCGGCGGCGACGTGGGGTCCGCCAGAGCTACCTCGACCCATGCCTCAGCGGGATCCACGGCGACCACCGTGCCATCGGCGAAGGGCAGGGGGGCATAGTCCACACACACGCCTCGGATCTCGGTCCGATGGCACTGGCGGACTCGGGCGAACCGGAGGTACGGCTCCAGGAGGAAGACCGATCCACCCCCATCGATCCTCCAGTCCGAGCGACGAGCCAGATCGATAACATAGCGGTCGGGAGCGCTCAGCACCCGGATGGCGCGAGCCTCAGGGAACACGAGAGACACGGGGCCCGGCGCCCCCTCCGCGGCACGGAGCAGCCGCCGAATGGCGGGCCCGTCATCGGTGACGCCATCAGCGACTAAGCCGTAGTCGCCCGCCTCGAGAACGGTCGCCAATGCCACGGTCCCACCCCCGTCGGGCAAGCAAGGCGCGGCCAAGCCGAGACAGGCCACTGCGGCCAACGTCCTCGATGAACATCCCCACACTCTCGCGCCCCCCCTCTCCCGCTCCTACCGCGGCGCGGCGCCCCAGTCCTCTGCCAGCAGATCCCAGAGGATCAGGTTGTGCCAGCGGCCGCCCCGCCAGATGCACTTCCGTGCCTCGCCGATACGACGGTAGCCCGCCTTCTCGAGGCACCGGACGCTCGCCAGGTTCCCCTCGAAGCACTCGCTCTGCAGGCGCCGGAGGCCCAGTTCCTCGAAGGCCCAGCGAGTCCGGACGGCCATCACCTCGCTTGCGTAGCCCCTGCCCCAGTGATCCTTCTCGCCGATCACGATTCCCGTGACGGCGTTGCCGTGGCGTGTATCGATCCCGTGGAGGCCGGTCATGCCGATGTGGCGCCCCTCCTCGTCGTGTATGGCCCACACGATGTCCGATTCGCTACGCGCCATCCGTGCGAACCACTCCTCCTCCGCCACCCGCGTGATGGGGAGGTCCCGGGTAAGCCAACGGACGACCGCCGGGTCGTTGTACCACCGCAGGCAGTTCCCGAGGTGGACCTCGGCGTCGATCGGCACAAGGGCCACGCGTTCGCCCCGAATACCGATGATATCCATCACCGCCCCTCCCTCGGCGCCTCCACGAGGATGGCCTGCCCCTCCAAAAGGCGGGAGTGCTCGAGCCGGACGATCGCCCCGCACGTGCGGCAGCGCGCGTACCGCCCCGCTTCGGCCATGGTGACCCGGAAAGCCGCGCCACAGTGGGGGCAGGCCAGGTCCAGCCGCATGCGGTGAGCCGACTCGCTCAGGCGCTGGAAGAGGCGTCGGATGTCGCCGACGCCGCCGATCGTCACCCACACCGCCATCCCCGCGAACACGGCGATGGCGAACACCAGGAAACACTTCCAGAGGAGCGCCCAGGCCTCCATCAGCCATCCTCCTCCTCTCCACGCTGGGCCATCCAGTCGCCCCTTCCCGTCCTATCCGGGATGAGCAGCGAGAACACCACCATCATCACCAGCGCCAGAACCACCGCCGCCAGGCCCGCGCGCTCCCCCGTGAGCTGGAAGCTCCAGCCCCAGGAGTCGATCAGCCCCTGGGCCTGTTTCGTCACGGGTCCGAGGCCCAGGATGGCCGAGAGCCCCGAGACGAGCGCGGCGTAGGCCCCCGCCCGGCTTGCCCACTTGGTGTAGAGGCCGAACAACAGTAGGGCGAAGGCGCCCGTGAAGTAGATGGCCCCCGTGATGGCCATGTAGTCCCAGATGTCATCGCTGCCCGTGTAGAACATGCCCCAGTAGAAGAGGTACCCACCGATGATCACCATGATGATCCGCGTCAGCATGACGCGCGAGCGCGTCGGCATCCGGCGCTTGCAGAGGGGAGCGACGATGTCCTGGGTGATGACGGAGCTCCACACCAGCAAGTAGCTGTCGTGCGTGGACATGAAGGCCGCGAGCATCGCCGCCACCAGGATGCCCAGAACCTGGGGAGGATCCTGCCCATGAACACCGGCATGGCGAGCAGCGGACTCACGGCGGGGTCGGCGCCGGGCTCCGCCGGGAGGAACAGGGATCGCAGGTCGGGCGCCTGGTTCACCACGAACACGAAGGCGCAGATGCCCCAGAGATACGGGATCAGGAACCGTATCATGAAAGACACCGACGACCACGAGTACTGCTTCTTAACTGCGGCGGTGCTCTCCATGGCCAGGGCCCGAGCGACAGCCGTGGGCCACAGGGCGCAGTTCACGAGCCCCAGGAAGAACATCCAGATCACGTACTCGACACCGAAGGCGCTCTCCGCCGCGACCGGGTTGAACCCGCCCTCGCCCATGTGCAGCGCCACGGTGTCGAATAGGCTCTGCCATCCCACCTGGGCGACGGCGTAGCCGCTGGCGAGCAGGATGCCGAAGGACAGGATGACGAACTGGAAGTAGTCGGTGATGACGACCGAGACCATGCCCCCCAGCACCGTGTACACGATCACCAGCGCCAGCAGAGTGCCCATCACGATGGGGAGGGCGGCGGCGTCGGCCGACATGCCCGTGATGCCCACGATGAACTGCGAGCCCACCTTCAGGAAGAGTCCCATGTTGAGGACCCCGGCGAGGATGAGCATCACGCCGCCGAACACCCGCACGCCTCGGCCGAAGCGGCGCTCGTAGAACTCCGGGATCGTCAGGACTCTCAGCTCGCGGAGGCGAACGACGATGAAGCCCGTCAGGCCGACCGCCAGCGCGACGATACCCGCGGCCAGGGCGATGTGGAAGGTGGCGAACCCGCCCTTGAACCCCTTCTCCGCGCTGTACATGACGGTGATGAGGCCCATCTCGGTGCCCGCCATGGTCGCGATCCCCAGGCATGGGCCGAGGGCCCGGCCAGCTCCGATGTAGCTGACCATGTTGGTGGCGTACTTGCGGACGACGACCCCGATGACCAGGGAGATGAGCACATAGCCCACCACGATCCCCCAGTCGAGGGGACTGAAGTTCGTCTGCGCTAGAGCTTGCGTGGCCTCGGGCGGCATAGCACCACCTCCGCCCGGTAATGCCACGGGCGGAGGGGCCTAACCTGCTAGCGAATCGCGAAAGGTGGGACTAGAGCTCTTCTACGAGGACGCCCTCGGGCCGGATGGTGTAGGGCAGCACCCGCGCGCCCTCATGCTTGAGGGTGGCCTCGACCTGCGCGCGCGCGCCTGGCTTGCAGAAGGAGATCATGCACCCACCGCCACCCGCCCCGCAGATCTTGCTCGCCATCGCTCCCGCTTCGGCGGCCTTCCTCATGAGCGAGTCGATGCACGGCGTGGTGACGCCTTCAGCGAGAAGCTTGCGCGCCTCCCACTCATTGCCGAGGGCTTGGGCGAACGCGTCGAGGTCGCCCTGGAGGAGACAGTCGCGCATCTCGCTGGACGAACGCTTGATGATCTGCAGGTTCTCGCGCGTCTCGCCCACCTTGTCGATGTAGGCCTTGACCATGTTCCAGTTGGATGTGCCCGAGAACCGCGTCTCCCCGGTGAAGGACAGGACCAGACGGTCGTTCAGCTCCTGTCGGACCGTGTCGTTCACGATGAGCGGCTCACAGGTCGTGCCTTCCATGCCGAACCAGATCGCGTTCACGCCGCCCCGCGCGGCGGCCCAGTAGTCCTGCTTACCCGTGGGCACCACAAGCAGCTCGGCCTCGATGTTGGCGGCGATATCGATGAGCTCGCCATCGTCCAGGGAGCGGCCCTCGATCGCGAGTAGGCCCGCGGAGAGGGCGATGACCAGCGAGCTGCTCGAGCCCAGCCCCGTGCCTTTGGGCGCATGGCAGCGGGTGCGGATCGTCAGGCCCACCTTCGGCTTGTAGAGCTTCAGGACCCGAACGATGAGATTCGCATCCCCGGTGGGATCGAGCCCGTCCAGCGAGTCAGCGCACTGCTGCTCCTCGATATCGTCGGCGCGGATGTCGAACTTGCCGTCTGAACGCGTCTCTATCTGCGCCTCGCTGCACATGCTGATGGCGGCATTGACGGTGTAACCTCCCCCGAGGAAGGCGTACAAGGGCCAGATGTCCAGGGTGCCTCCGGCCAGGTCGATGCGGTTCGGCGCGGTTACCTTCAGTTTCATCAGGGGCCTCCGTAAAGACGAGAAGCCGGGGCCCCGAAGGGCCCCAGCTTCCTCGCGATGTTCGTCGTCTCTATGCTTACCACGGAGCAGCCGCCCCGAAGCCTCAGCTAGAGGTCGATGACCGAGCCATCATCATCGGGGCGATCGAGGATGCGCTCGACGAATGTGATGAGCTCCAGGGGGTTGAACGGCTTGGTCAGGTAGGAATCCACGCCCGACTGCCATCCACGGAAGACGTCGGCGTCCTGGGCCTTGGCCGTCAGCATGATGACGGGGATGTCACGGGTCTCGGGGTCGGCCTTCAGGCGCTTGAGGACGCCGAAGCCATCCAGATGCGGCATCATCACATCGAGGACGATGAGATCGGGATTGACCTCCTTGACCTTCTCCAGGGCCTCTCTGCCGTCGTACGCCGTGTGCACCTCGTACCCGTGGCGCTGAAGATTGACCTGCACGAGCCGAACGATGTGCCGCTCATCGTCTACGGCGAGGATCTTCTTCGCCATTGATCTGGGGCTCCTCTCGCGCTCCGTCTCCCACGCCGACGATTGGCCGTTCCGGGGGCCGAAGCATCGGCTATCCTAGCTCATGGTTCACCAATGACCCACATGGGGGCCCGTTCACAATACCACCAGCCACAGGCCGAATCAACTGCGGACCCAGTGGTGCGCAAGCGAAGCGTAACCGCACCGCCCCGGCCATCCCACTGCCCGCCCGACGGCTGCTCGGACTCTATCGCACCGTCACTTTCGTCAGCAGCGATTCCATTACCTCTCGCTCGCCTGGGCAAAGTTCCCCCTCCACGAGATTCACGCCCAGGGTGTGGGTGAAGCCCAGGATGAGGGCCTCGGCGGCCTCCTGCCAGTGAACGGGCCGTCCCGCCGCCTCGGCCAAGCTTCCCAACGAGTCGATGGCCGGGGCATGCCGTCCCAGGAGAGCTTCGCGCTCCTCCATCTCCCGTGGCTCCAGGGGGATGGAGCCGTGCTGCAGGAAGCACTCGCCACGACGAACCTGGGCGCTCCCGACCACCTTCTTGCCTCCGGCGACAGCGTCGCACTGCGCCGGGCGCTGGAAGCACGCGACCGGGGACCGGTCGATCGGCCCCTTCGGCGGCTTGCCCCGCGACAGCTCCGCGCGCACCCCCAGCCGCTCCTCCAGGCCGGCCAGAATCGCCGCGCTGAGCAAGCGGTAGGACTCCAGCACCCCCACCCGACGGCCGAACAGGCTCAGCGGGCCCACTACGGCGTAGGTCAGCTCCCGTGCATGGAAGATGGCCCGGCCCCCGGTGGGACGCCGCACCACCTCGATCCCCCTCTGCCGCAGCCGGTCTCGATCCACATCCTCGGCCTTCTGATGGTAGCCGAGGGAGACGGCCGGCGGCTCCCACGCGTACAACCGCAAGGTGACCGTCGCCGGCGAGCCCTCCGCTACCGCAGCGATGGCGGCCTCGAGTATCGCTTGGTCGCACGCCATGTTCTGGGGCCCAGTCATGGCCCCCGAGCGGATGAGCCGCCAGGAGGCGATGCTGGGCTCGAAGGGGCGGACCGGGCCCGACGAAGGAGAGGTCATCCCCTAGCTTCCCTCCCCGGGCTCGTACCGCAGGTCCAGGTGGCGTGCCGCGAGCACCTCATCGAGCCGCGCAGCGTAGGCGCGATGGGGCGCCTCCTTGACCAGGTCCGGCTGCTCCTCGCACTCCCGAGCGATCGCCAGCAGCGCATCGGCGAAGGCATCCAGGGATCGCTTCGTCTCCGTCTCCGTCGGCTCGATCATGAGCGCCTCGCTGACGATGAGGGGGAAGTAGACCGTGGGCGCGTGGAACCCGTAGTCCAGCAGCCGCTTCGCCACGTCCAGCCCTCGGCACCCGAGGGCCTTCTGTCGGTCGGCGGAGAGGACGAACTCGTGCATCGGTGGGCTCGTGTAGGGCAGGTCGTACGCCTCGCGCACTCGGCTGAGAAGGTAGTTCGCGTTGAGGACCGCGCGCTCGGTGACCTCCCGCAGGCCGACGGGTCCGTGGCTCAGGATGTACGCGTACGCTCGCACGAGGGGGCCGATGTTCCCCGAGAAGGAGTGCACCTTCCCGATGCTCTGCGGGCGGTCAGATTCGAGGCGGAGCATGCCATCGGCGCCCTCCACGATCCGCGGAACGGGCAGGAAGGTCTCCAGATGGCGCTTCACCGCGACGGGTCCCGCGCCTGGGCCGCCGCCGCCGTGGGGGGTCGAGAAGGTTTTGTGGACATTGAAGTGCAGGGCGTCGAACCCCATGTCGCCGGGCCTCGCCACCCCGAGGAGCGCGTTCATGTTCGCGCCATCACAGTAGACGAGCCCCCCAGCGCCATGGACGCGCCGGCACACCTCCTCCACCTGGGGCTCGAACACGCCCAAGGTGTTTGGGTTCGTGAGCATGAAGCCCGCTACGGTGTCATCCAGAGCGGCATCGAGGGCCGACAGATCTGTGAGCCCCTGGGCGTTGGACTGGATGGTCTGAACGGTCATCCCGCACCGTGCCGCCGAGGCGGGGTTCGTGCCGTGGGAGGAGTCGGGGACGATGATCCGCGTGCGTCGGTGGTCGCCTCGGGAGCGGTGGTACGCCTGGAAGCACAGGAGCGCCGTCAGCTCGCCCTGAGCTCCCGCGGGAGGCTGTAGGGTGACGGCGTCCATGCCGCTGATCTCCGCCAGCGCCTCCTCGAGGGTCTTGAGCAGGCGGAGCATGCCCTGAACCTGGGCCGGATGCTGGTCTGGGTGGACCCGAGCCAACCCCGGTAACCGAGCCGCGACCTCGTTCACCCGCGGGTTGTGCTTCATGGTACATGAGCCCAAGGGGTAGAAGCCCGTGTCCACGCCCCAGTTGCGTTGGGAGAGCCGGGTGAAGTGCCGCACGACCTCCCACTCGGGCACATCGGGCAGGGGCGCCGGCTCGGCGCGGAGGGCGACTCCAGCAAGCAGCGATTCGGCGAGGGCGTCCGTGGCCTCGTCGCCGGGCAGCGGTAAGCACCCACCCTCGGGTACCTCCCGCTCGAAGATAAGTCCTTCCTCGTTCACCTCACGCGACCCCCTTCAGCGCGCTCACGAAGGCATCGATCTGAGCGTCGGTCCGCGACTCGGTCGCCGCCAGGAGCAAGGAGTTCTCCACGCCCGTCAGGGCGGAGATGTCCGAGCCCACGATGAAACCCGCCTCGCCCATCCGCTGCTGGAGCTCCTCCACCGGCAGAGGGCTCTCCACGGCGAACTCGCGGAAGAAGGGCGCCTTGTAGAGGGGCCGGAACGCGGTGCCCTCCAGGCCCGCCCGGAGCCGGTGGGACTGGGTGACGCAGAGGGAGGCCACGCGCCTCAGGCCGCGCGGGCCCATGAGGCAGAGGTAGATGGTCGCGGCCAAGGCGCAGAGCCCCTGGTTGGTGCAGATGTTCGAGGTCGCCTTCTCCCGGCGGATGTGCTGTTCCCGGGTCTGCAGGGTGAGCACATACCCGCGCTTGCCGTTACGATCCACCGTAGCGCCCACCACCCGGCCCGGCAGGGTGCGAACGAGGTCCTTGGTCGTGGCGAGCAGCCCCAGCAGGGGACCGCCGTAGCTCATGGGCAGTCCCAGGGGCTGTCCCTCGCCCACGGCGATATCCGCGCCCGCCTCGCCCGGCGGTTGCAGTATCCCCATCGCGATGGGGTCGGCGCACACGACCACCTTGGCGCCCACGCGGCGCGCCGCCTCGACGACGGTGGGGAGGTTCTCGATCGTGCCCAGGGCGCTGGGCTGCTGAACGATGACGCACGCCACCGAGTCATCCAGCGCGGCCTCGAGGGCCTGCGGGTCGATCAGCCCCTCCTTCGGCGGGATCTCCACCAAGTCGTCGCTCATCTCCGGGCCCAGGACGGTGCGCAGGCACTGGAGGTACCTCGGGTTGATCGCGTTCGCCGCCACGATGCGATCGCGACGCGTCTTCTCATACGCCAGCAGAGCCGCCTCGGCCAGGCCCGTGCCCGCGTCATAGAGCGACGTGTTCGACACATCGAGCCCGTAGAGCCGCGACACGAGGG
>JAEAME010002300.1_pt1 | contig 11305 bp, 10 predicted proteins | sample 8958731 | NCBI WGS metagenome assembly JAEAME01 (sample SAMN16933194, study PRJNA681113) | bioreactor sludge metagenome | isolation source: anerobic bioreactor sludge (Control) | place: India:Bengaluru | collected 2018-10-24 | reverse complement strand
CCGATGCGCGCTGAAAAAGGAAAAACATGAAGGTAATAAATATCTATTGACTCGAGAAATTTCACTGTTTCGTTGAATCGATCATCATCTTCACCGGGAAACCCCACAATAACATCGAGGCCGATACCGATATGCGGGATCCTCCTTGTGAGCCTTTCTATGAGGTCATTCATAAACATTCGCGTATAGCGCCTGCCCATACGTTTCAAAATATCGTCAGAACCACTCTGAAGGGGGATGTGGAGACTTTTCATGATCTTTTCCGATCCTGCCATAATTTCAACAAACTCATCATCAATAAAGAGAGGGTCAATGGAACTCATTCTTATCCGGTCAGGAGTATCAGAATCAACAAGCATTTTTAACAGTCCCTTCAGATCCATACCTGTCGGCGGATCCCGATATGCCGATATTTCAATGCCCGTGAGCACGACCTCCTTGATATTTTTTTCTTTCAGAGTGTTCATGATCTCAATAATTTCTCCGACAGGCCTGCTTCGCGGGTTCCCCCTGGCGTAGGGAACGATGCAGTAGCTGCAGAAGTTATTACAACCATCCTGGATTTTTAGGAAAAAACGGGTTTTTCCGGCAGGGAGGCTGTCAACATGGGCTACCTCCAGGGAAAATGTATCTCTTTCTGAGCGGAAAATACCTTTTTTTTCAAGGTAATTAGCGATATGGAATTTTTCCTCATGGCCGAGAACCTGATCAGCGCCGAAGGCACGTTCAGGATAGACCTGACCGTGGCAACCGGTGAGGATGATCCGGGCATTTTCATTTTCCCTGCGCGCTCGGTTGATGAAACGCCGGATGTCCCGTTCGGCGCCATCAGTCAATGTGCAGGCATTGATGATTATGAGATTAGAGTCTGCGATAGAGCCTCGGGAAAAGCCGGCCTTCTTGAGCCTGTCGGTCATCACATACGTATCCCATTGATTGGCTTTGCAGCCGGTTGTATGTATGAAGTATTTCATCGCGTCATTGGTATAGCAGATTTAGTAGAAAAATGAAAATCTGGCATGTGTGTGGCCTCGCTCTTTTCGCGCCTGATTACGTTGCGTTTCAGGTCGTGATTCTTCGACGTGCAGGCAGTACGCCTGTGAACCCCGACCCTCGCGCGCCTACTCATACATCGAAAATTGCTTCGGCCAAAACAAAGATTCCCAATCCTCACTGGAAAGTCATAGAAATAGACTAAGTCTCCACCTGAGTCCGCGGATGTTGCACCTGAATAATCAATTGATCTGTTCGCACTGCAAGCGCAGCTTTTAGTTTGTGATATCTCCAATGACGGTCTTGCGATTCCCCTATAATAGCAAGCCTGAATAATTCCCCTTGAATTCCAAGCAAGATTATAGGAAAATCGTTGTCATGGGCGGGGTTTTCTAAACATGTTATTACGAGAAAAATCTAATCATAATGGTCTTTACTTATGAACGTTAAGAAGAAAAGGAGATATTTATCCATGGTGAATATTGTTCCAATCGTACTCTTAGCTTTCGGATGGATCGCGTTGTGGCTTCTTTATCTTAATCGAAGTGCGTCAAAAATACATGAAGCCACTGTTATTTTAGCTGCAACAATCCTTGGCACATTGCTAATAATAGCAAAAGGCGGCCCTATCGAAAAGAAAGTCACGATGGTGCATTTTCTCAAAGTGAATGAGAATAGGCTCGTATTCTTCGACCTTCCAGTTCTGAGAGAATACAATTCGAGCAGAAATATTCTATACTACGGATTTTTGGAGAAGATCAAAGGCGAAAAAAGGAGACTAGTTTCGATTTCAGCAAAGATTTTCAATCTGTCGTGGATCTGCAAGCAATGGAGATATTGTACCATCTTTCGCAGATCTATAGCAGGTATTGGTATCTGCAGATGACAAACGTCCCTGCTGGAATGATTGAAGGCAAGGTGATAGGTCGAGACGAAAAGAAGGAAGATGTTACGATAATGCCATTAAAAGACCTTCCAATGTCGATCAGACAGACTCCATTTTTTCCACAAGACATCGGGTTTGGAACTATTGCGCTTCCAAAAGGCACAAGAGTGAGATATCTGAGAAACGAGAAAGATCATTCTTGCGAGTTCCAATTTTCCAAACCCCTTCATTTTGATATGCGAATTCGAGTTCGCTATCAATCGGGTTTCCCAGGTCTTATGGAGGTTGGAAACTACGTCGGCCTAACAAGTCTTGAAGATAGATTTTTAAACCCAGAATCTCAGGCTGTATACACAACGGTCGTATTGAAGATGGATTGCGAAGCAAGATTTACCCCGCTTATGGAATGGAATCCTGATGTTGTGAGGTACAAAGCATGGATTCAAAGCCTTTTCGACGGCTTCTATTCAGCATTTGACTGGGGCATTGTCAGTAGCAAAATGACCAATTACTACGTAAATCTTGCGGCAGAAAAAATAATCAGGAAAGAGTCACGGGTTGGACTGCCTCCTGAAGAAAGCCCTATTAAAGCATTTACGTTTTCGAATAAGAAATAAACCGGAAGATTCCCTATTATTAAAAAATATGGTAGCCAAGGGCGTTGTAATTTTAGTAACTATTTTTCCCACCCACAAATCCATTTTCCCGCAATCGTTAGTGAATTTCAAGAAGAAAATAGTTGAGCCGAATTCAATTTTTAATAATAAATAACTGATGTCTAGCGAAGCGCACAAACCAATTGATTACTCAGGTGCAACATCCGCGGACTCAGCAAGATAGCTGAGGGCCGCGAGTGGAATGGATGGCGGTTTGGAGCGGAGGCTTCAGATGTGGATGTTTTGCGAGCCTTGCTGGCGCGGACGTGTATATGCATACATGGAGCAGCGCAAGGCAAAGCAAAACGCCGCAGATGTGCCTCCCGTGCAAACCGGCATCCGAACACAAAAACAAAATCGCTTGTCACACTATTTATAAACCGTTCGCGTCGAAGGATACACTCATAGCCTTGACCGGACAGACCTTGACACACAGCTCACAGGCCACACACTTCTCATAGTCAAACTCCACCTTCATCGTCTTCCTGTCCGCGATATGCAGCGCGTCAGGGGCACACACACTGGTACAGAGCCCGCAGTGGACACACTTCGCTTCATCCCTGCGTATATCCTGCTCAATAGGCTCTATATCAATATTGAGGTCTTTCAGATATTTCATTCCCTTCTTAAAGTTCGGCTCTGATCCGTCTATCTCCATGACCATCATCGATTCTGCCTTCGGTGAGATGGTGGCACGAAGAATATTAAAAATCAGGTTATAATCTCTAACCAGTTTATAAACAATGGGCTTGTCGATGGTGCTTCTCTTGAACCGTAAAATAATCCTTTTTTTCATAATGTCCTCTTTATTGTGGGCTGTAAACCCAGTACGTTAAGATTCTAAAGTTTTACTATATCAAGGTCTCCCCAAACACCAAGATGTTCTCCCAAAATGATAAGTATGCCCATGACACCGGGGAATTTCTGTCCCTTTTCAATGACAACGGGTATGTCGTCCTTCTTTTTTACACCATTACCGAGGCAAGTTGCAAGTCCATCGGCAAAAAGCGAGGAACGAGCGACGATACAGACCGCGTCGGCGTTGCCAAAGCTCAAAGAAGGACCGACTGTCGCTGAAGATGTGCAGACACCGTAAGGAACACTATCCGGTTTCAGCTTAACACCGATATTTCCACTGAAAGGGGAATCTTTCGCGTATATTTGAACGACTCTTTCTGTATCTGTTTTCAGACAGATGTCCCCGCCGTTTTCAATGATAAAGGTATCAGAAAGGTCTGCGATATCCCTCCCCACAAATTCCGCCATAGCGCCTGCTACCGTTGCCATAGGGCCCACATTGAGGGTTGACGATGCCCCTATCATTTCTCTCACGATTGCCGGCGCAAGGGGATCGTTTTCGACAGGTTCAAGGCTTTCCCTGAAAAGAGGTTTCATGCGAATATATTCATCAAGCTGATGTCTATAGAAGAAAACCCTCTCCTTTATGTATGCGCTGAGGTCTGTCTTTGTGCAGCAGAAGAGGTCTGTTTCCTTATGCGCCACCTCATAACAGATGAGATCGCGCGGGCTTAATACATTTCGGTAAAATCGTTCTTCGTGCACTTTTCTTTCCTCTAACAGGTCAAGTATAACAAATAAAAATAGTAATTAATATTACTTCACAATCAATGTTCTATTGACAGGGAAACCAGATGCTGGTGTCCTGTCTCATTCACATCGTACTTTGGGATTATATTTCTTCCGAGGTCTGGCGCTCCGCGTGGAGAAAAATATCTCTTCGATCCTTTCCGGCAAAAGCTCCCGCCATCCTCCATCGTCCCGCCTTCAGCGGAATTACGGGGGGCTCTCTACTTTGCCGGGGATCTCAGAAGCTTTTCTTAGCTCCGCTACGCAATGCCCTAGTCAGAAACATAATCTCTCATATGTCCGTAGATGCATGGAATGTTCAGAAGTATATAGGGCAGGATACTACGAAACACTATTTCCAATTTCTGGATTTTAATTACCGGTGAGCCTATTTTCTCTTGTTTATATCATTCGACATATCGGAACTGTAGCAGGTATACTTGTTCCTGCCAAGCTTCTTGGAAGAATACATGGCAATATCAGCGTGTTTCATCAACGTGTCTGTGTCTTTGCCGTCTTTAGGAAATATGGAAACACCTATGCTCGTTGTCACAGAAAGTTCCTTGCCTTCCAGCCTGAAGGGCCATTGAAAGATTTCTATTATCTTCTCCGCAATCATGTTTGCGACATATTCGTATGAAATCTCCGGCAGTATAATCATAAATTCATCGCCACCCATCCTCGCCACGGTATCGCCCTTTCGTAACATCCTTCCCAGGCGCTCTGATACCGCTTTCAAGAGCAGGTCTCCTATTTTATGTCCAAAAACATCGTTCACCTGTTTGAATTTATCGAGATCAAGCATCATAATAGCGACTTTCTTGCCTGTGCGGAGAGAGTTTGTCATGGCCATTACCAAACGGTCATTAAAAAGTATCCTGTTGGGAAGACCTGTCAGGGCATCATGGTACGCCATGTGCCTTATCGTGTCTTCAGCCTGTTTTGCGGCGGTGATGTCACGGATAATTCCCTGATACCCGATTATTTCTCCTTTCTCATTCCTTTTTGCCATAACCGTGACGAGACAGTCCATGATCCCTCCGTCCCGTTTTTTCAGTTTGATTTCAAAATCTTTCGTGTATCCCTTTTCCTTGATTATCTTTTTGAAATATTTCTGGTCCTCCTGTGTAACATACGCCATCTTCGCGTTCAGTTTGAGAATCTCCTCTCTCGTATAGCCGAAGAGATTGATAAAGGCTTCATTCACATCGATAAACGCTCCGTCTTTTCCCGTAATATAGATAGCGTCTCTCGAATCGTCGAAAAGAGAGCGATACTTTTCTTCGCTCTCTTTCATTGCTTTCTCCCATTTTTTGCGATTGGTCACATCGCGGACAATGGCCTGAATCAGGACTTCTTCACCCAGTTCAATCTTGTTCAAACTCACGTCGGCATCAAAAAAATCCCCATCGTTTGTGCAGTATCGCCATTCAAAAAATTGCGGTTCGCCGGCAAGGGCCGTCTCTATTTTCTCCCTGAATAATTCTTTCGATTGTCTCCCATCCGGTTGGACCACAGGGAAAAACACATTGGAAACGCGCCCGATAATTTCTTCCCGGGAACATTTAAATAATTCCAATGTCTGAGAATTACAGTCAATAAATACCTTATTTTTTATGAGAAATATTGAATCGTTGGCATATTCAAAGAGTGTTCTGTATCTCAAGGCGCTTTCTTCCAGTTTCTCTTCAGTTTTTCGCTGAGCAAGAGCACTGGCAAAAAATCCTGCCATCATTCTGATGAAAAGTACCATATCATCAGACCAGGTTTTCTTAGTCTTAATGCTGTCAAAGCCAAGAAAACCCATCAATGCGGAGCCGTTTATTAAGGGAACTCTGATAAGCGACTGGACGCCGCGCTTTTTCCATTTTTCTTTTTCTCTTACCGCCTCATGCGGGAGCCCTTCCATATCCGGGACATGTACTATTTCGAGGTTTTGTATCTTTTTAAAAAACCATGGAACATCCTTTCCCGTGAGGTTCTGCATTCTTTCTAAAAAAGATTCTACGCCATAGGCACACCATTCATGGGTGTTACTGATTTTTGTATTGCTCTCATCGAGAAGAAATACATAGCTTCTCTCAACATTCGAATATTGCCCCATNAAATTAGATTTTTTTGATATATTGATATTAAGAAACGCTTTTGTTTTCCGATAAATTACATTGGAATGAAAAATAATACTATGACTTGTTAACCATCACAGGAGGAAAATAATGAAACAGATGATAAACCAATCCACTATAAAAACACGATTAAGGGGAGGGCTGGGTATCATTATCGCTTTTATGGTGGTGCTCATAGCGATCGGGATTTGGGGTTTATATAATATAAACGGCAAATTAAAACAAATCATCACTGAGAACAATGTAAAGACTATGCTTGCACAAAACATTCAAAACCATATTAATATAATTGATAAAAGCATAATGATAATTGCTCTCGTTAATGATTCGAACAGAACAGAATCGGAACGAAAATCAATTGAAGATTCGCGAATAGCATTTAAAGAATCGTTAGAAAAACTTGAGAAGTTGGAAAAAACTCCAAAAGGAAAACAACTCGTTGTTGATATTAAGGATAGTTACGAGATAGCTCAAGGAGCCAATAACCAGATTATGGAGTTTATAGCAAAGGGAGATACCCAGCAGGGACGAGATATGGCCACAGGAAGTATGGGTGTGTCAACAAGACTCACTGAGAGTTGTAACTCTATGATGAAATATCAAGCTGAATTGACTAACACAAACGGAAAAAAAGCTCAGGCAGCTTATACAATAGCTCTTATTGTATTTCTTGTATGCGGGATTATTGTTTTATTAGTTGCAATAGCACTTGGATACTGGCTTACAAGCAGTATCACAAAACCCTTAAATGAAGGAGTAACTGTAGCCCAGAAGATTACCGAAGGAGATTTAACTGCCAATATAGGTAATACAGGAACAGATGAAACCGGGCAGCTTATGAACGCTATGAAAAATATGGTGTCAAAGCTCCGAAGTATTATCAGTGAAGTAAAAGCCGCAGCGGAAAACATCGCTTCCTCGAGTCACCAACTGAACGCGAGTTCGGAGTTGATGTCAAAAGGGGCAAGCGAACAGGCAAACAGGGCGTCACAGGTCGCGACAGCTTCAGAGGAAATGTCGCAAACTGTCCTAGACATCGCCAAGAATACATCGAGTATAGAAACCTCTGCTACAGATACCACGAAACTGGCGAAGAATGGCGAAGCAGTCGTAAACAGATCAGTCGATAAGGTAAAATATATAGCAAAAACGATAGACCAGTCCGCGCAATTGATCAAAACCCTTGGTGAGCGGTCTAACCAGATAGGAGAGATCGTCAATGTAATCAATGATATAGCAGACCAGACCAACCTTCTCGCACTCAATGCGGCCATTGAGGCTGCCCGCGCGGGTGAACAGGGCAGAGGATTTGCCGTTGTTGCCGATGAGGTGAGAAAGCTGGCTGAGCGAACCGGAAATTCCACTGCTGAAATAGGCAATATGGTAAAAACAATCCAGAACGAAGTCCATCAGGTTGTCTTATCTATGGAAAACATAACAAAAGAAGTAAAGGACGGTGTTGATCTATCCACCGAAGCCGGAAATGTTTTGCACAACATCGTGGAAAGCGCTGATAAACTGCATCTCATGGTGCAGCAGATCGCTTCCGCAACAGAGGAAATGGCATCTACCTCTGAGGAGATCAATAAGGACATCGAAATGATCTCTTCACTGTCATCGGGAACATCGGGCAGCGCCGAAGAGATAACCAAGGCATCCCACGAGTTATCTAAACTATCAGTCAATCTTGAAGACGTGGTCAAGGGATTTAAGGTTTAGACAAAACTTCTATAGGAGAAGTGGAGAAAAATGAAATATTGTATCTGTTGAGCTATACCATGAGATACTTTTTCTTCACTTCTTCGTTTGCTTCAAGTTCGCTGACAGTTCCCTCATAGCGTATAACACCTTCATCGATAATGTAGGCCCTCGTGATCATCCTCAAAGCAGACCGCAGATTCTGTTCCGAGAGGAGAATGCTTATCCCCGCTTCCTTGAGTTTCAGAATCTGCTCCTCGAGACTCTTTACGATAAGAGGCGCAAGACCCTCAGTCGGTTCATCAAGCAAAAGAAGTTCGGGACTATTCATTAAAGCCCTGGCAATGGCAAGCATTTGCTGTTCGCCACCGCTTAAGTTTCCACCTTTTCTCGTTTTGATTTCAGCGAGCGCCGGGAAAAGATTGTACACCCTCTCTTTGTTCCAGTCACTATTCCTCTGAAAAGCAATCTCGAGATTATCATCAACCGAGAGACCCGCGAAGACACGGCGGTCGTCAGGCACATAGCCCATTCCATCCCGTACGAGCAGATAGGGTTTTTTTGCCGTTATATCCGCTCCTTTAAAGGTGATAGTACCTTCTCTGGGAGGAGTTAAACCCATGATGCTCCTCATGGTTGTTGATTTCCCGGCACCGTTCCTGCCAAGGAGGCCAACTATTTCCCCTTTTGAGACAGTAATGCTGACATTGAATAAAATGTGGCTTAAGCCATAAAATGTATGAATTCCTTTTACATTAAGCATACGTCACTCCCGCCGAGATAGGCATCCTGCACAGCCTGATTACATCTGACATCCTCGCAGGAACCCTGAATGATAGTAGCGCCACGTACCATAACCATAATCCTGTTTGAAATTGAAAACACAAGTTCCATATCATGTTCGCAGAAGAGGATCGTGAGACCCATCTTCTCGGAAAGTTGTTTAATAAGTTCTATACAGCGGAGCGTCTCTTCCGGGGCCATTCCCGCTGTTGGCTCGTCAAGTATAAGAAATTCCGGATTGCCTCCCAGCGCCATGGCGATCTCCAGGACTTTCCGGTCGCCATGGGAAAGGGCCCCGCTTATATTTTTCGCTTTTTCCTTAAGACCCACACTCTCGAGAATCCGGTTCGTTTCTTCCCTGACAAGCTTTTTTGAAGGGGTAAAGAGGTTCCATGTTTTCCCTTCTCTCGACAGGACAGCAACCTGGACATTTTCAAAAACAGAAAGCCTCTGAAAAACATTGACCACCTGGAAGGAACGGGAAACACCCTTTTTACAGATAATATGTGGGGGCAATCCCGTAATGTCTTCTTCCTTAAACAGCACGCTGCCCGAATCAGGTTTCAGTATACCCGTAATAAGGTTAAAAAGCGTTGTCTTTCCAGCGCCATTCGGGCCTATTACGGCAACTATTTCCCCTTTTTTAACATCAAGGCTCGTATTATTGACGGCCTTGAATCCTCCGAATGATTTTGATAATGATTTTACCTGTAGCACGTCTTACCCCTTTGCAGTCTGTTTTTCTGCTTTCGCCTTAAATTTATTCATGAAGTAACCGAGCACCCCGTCAGGCAGGAAGAAGATAATAAGCATGAGTATAATCCCAAGAATAAGGGACCAATATTCCGTGTACCCACTGGCAACGGTCCGTATCGTCACTACAAGTCCTGCGCCGACAAGTGGTCCAAGAAAAGTAAGCCACCCACCGAGAAGACACATGATCATCACCTCCATGGAGAGCGTCCAAAACATCATATTGGGAAAAACAGAGTTATCAACTACCACAAAGAGGACACCGGCGACACCGGCGAAGAAACCGCAAATGACAAGAGCGGCAAGTTGATGACGCTTCACATTCACCCCGATCATTTCACTTCTCACCGGGTTATCTCTGATACCCTGCAGAGCGCTTCCGAAAGGAGACTTCAACATTATATAAATAATCAAAAAGCAAACCGCGCATATGATAAAGGTAAAATAATATGCCCCAACTCCGGAAGAAATAATGTCCGGCAAGGGGATACCGTGCATCCCGTCTTCACCTCCAGTAAAGGAGCGCCAACGGTAGACAATAACCCAGATAAACGAACCGAGAGATATCTGGAGCATACCGAAATAGAGTTTGGAAAGCCGTATGCAGATTAATCCCATGATGAGACTTGCAATTGCTGCTAAAAGAGGCCCAACGAAAAAACCAATCCAGGGAGAAATACCTGTTTTTGCCAGCATTACGGCTGCCCCATAGGCGCCCACACCGTAAAAAACACAATGATGAAACTGATAGATACCCCCATAACCCAATGCAAAATTGAGGCTCGTTGCGAGAAGACCAAGGAGCATGATCATCGACACTGTATAATAATAAAATCGTGACGCCACAAAAGGCAGTATGAGAAGGACAATTACTATCGCTAACCCCCAGAAAAGACCTTTTTTTCCCGAAAACACCTGCAGCATAGTCCGTTCCTCCATTACCACGTCGATTTAAGAAGCCCTGTAGGCCTGATTAAAAGCACGGCCACCACAGCGGCATATGGAAAGACAATACCGAATTGCGGCCATATGAGGACACCGAGAGACTGGGTAAGACCAAAGATAAGTGCGCCCATAAGAGCTCCCCAGATATTCCCCAATCCGCCGATGATGACAATGAGAAATCCTTCCATGATGATCGTATGATCCATACCCAGAACAACACCCACGGTTGGAGCGATGAGAGCACCGCCAAAACCGGCAAGAAAGCAGCCGATGATAAAGACAGAGGCGAATACCCAGCTCACATTGATCCCAACAGCGCCTACCATCTCCCTGTCCACCGCAGCGGCCTGTGATATCTTGCCAATCTTTGTTTTATTGACAAGAAACCACAACGCGAAAGCTACAATCGGCCCGATGACGAGTAAAAACACATTATACATAGGAAACGGCAGGCCCCCAAAAACAGAGACAAAACCCTCGAGTGTGGATGGCATTGATACTGTTTTGAATTCCGCGCCCCAGACAATTTTAACAAGATCTCCAAAAACAAGAGAGACAGAAAAAGTAAAGAGTATGAGCATGAGATGTTCTCTTTCATAGAGAAACTGAAAAAGGCCCCGTTCAACGGCAAGGCTCAAAAGGGCAACCCCCAGAGGAGCACCGATCATGGCCAGTATGAAACCCGTATACCCGCCCCCTGCAATTGTCGTGATCGTATAGGCCATAAAAGCCCCGATCATGTAAAGTGACCCGTGGAACACATTAGGGATACGGAGCACACCTAATATGAGGCTTAAGCCAGCGGTAACAATAAAAAGAATTACGGTACGGCTTAAACCCACAAGAATCTGAGTCAACAAGCTTGCCGGGATGATAGA
>JAEAME010002317.1_pt1 | contig 11314 bp, 12 predicted proteins | sample 8958731 | NCBI WGS metagenome assembly JAEAME01 (sample SAMN16933194, study PRJNA681113) | bioreactor sludge metagenome | isolation source: anerobic bioreactor sludge (Control) | place: India:Bengaluru | collected 2018-10-24 | reverse complement strand
CCATTATAGCGCCAATTATCGTACCACCCAAACCGCCGCACTCACGATTCGCTCACTTGACAATCCTTTGTGTCTGTGCTAGACTAGCGCCTGTCCAAGTCCCGTCGCACACGTGTGCACTCAACAACTCCCTGGTGCCTCGGCAAGCACCCGGGAGCACATCCTATGCGTGAGGAGCGGTACATGGCAGTTTCGACGAAGAAGCCTGCATCGGGCATGAGCGCAGAGGCGCGCGCCAAAGAGCGCCGCCGCGATTTCAAGCAGTGGCTCGCCGCACTCCCCTACTTGGGCCCCTCCCTTATCCTCTTTGCGATCTTTGTCTTCATTCCGCTGATCCGTACCGTGGTCATGAGCACATATGCCACGACCCCGATTGGCGAGATGACCAAGTTCGTGGGCGCGAAATGGTTCCAGCGGCTGATCGCCTCCCCGGTGTACCTCAACAGCCTGAAAGTGACATTAAAGTTCGTGCTCTACACCGTGCCGGCCGTGATTCTCATCTCGCTGCTGCTGGCGACGCTGGGCAACCTGCGCTTGAAAGGCATCGCCTTCTATCGCATCGCCTTTGCCATCACCCTGGCGGTTTCCGGCGCGACTGCGGCATTGATCTTTATGTTTCTGTACCATCCGGTGATCGGCACATTCAACTACCTGATGGAGCTGATCGGAGTTGGCCGGGTTCCCTGGCTCACGGATGCCCGTTTCGCCTTGGCGTCGGTAGCCATACCGCGCGTCTGGCTGCAGACCGGTTTTGCCACGGTCGTCCTGCTGGCCGGGATGCAGGGCATCTCCGACGAGCTGTACGAGGCCGCCAAGATCGACGGCGCGGGTTTCTGGGACAGCTGGAGGCATATCACGCTTCCACTGGTGACGCCCAGTCTGTTCTTCCTCCTGGTCGTGATCTCACTCAACGCATTTCAGACGTTCACCGAGGTCAACGTGCTGACGGCCGGCGGCCCGGTCGACTCCACGCAGGTGGTGGTTCACGAAATCTACCGCAGTTTCTACTTCAACGGACAGTATGGTCTGGCATCGGCACAGGCATTGATCCTGTTCGTGATTATCCTGGTGCTTACGATCATCCAGTTCGGAGTAGTTGAGAAGAGGGTACACTACACATGACAACGCACAAGACCAAGGCCATTGCCGGCAAAGTTGCGCTGTATCTGCTGCTGACCATTGCCGCAGTGATCATCCTTTTCCCCCTGTACACAGGCCTGGTAACCTCCCTGCTGAGCGGGCAAAACCTGGACACCTACCCGCCCAAACTGTTTCCGGTCGATTTCCAGTGGCAGAACTATGTCGCCGCCCTGGAGATGGCTCCCCTGCCCCGTTTCGTGTTCAATAGCTTTGTCCAATCCTTCAGCGTCATGGTTTCCCAGTTGGTCCTGGCCAGCCTGGCGGCGTTCGCCTTTGCCTTTCTGCAGTTCAAGGGCAAGCAGTTCGTCTTTCTGGTCTTCCTTTCGACGATGATGATTCCCTGGGAAGCTACGATCATCCCCAATTACCTGTTCGTCCAGAGGATCGGCTGGGACGACACGTACCTGGGCCTGATGGCGCCATTCATGGCGACTGCGTTTGGCACTTTTCTGATTCGCCAGTTCTTTATGAGCCTGCCCAAGGACCTGTACGATGCCGCGATCATCGATGGGTGCAGCAATCTGCGCTTTCTGGTCACCATCGCCACCCCGCTGGCGCGCCCGGCCCTGGGGACGCTGGCCGTCTACAGCTTCCTGCAGACGTACAACCAGTACCTGTGGCCGCTGCTGATTACCAACAGCACCAACATGCGCACGGTGCAGATCGGCATCCGCATGCTGCAGGAGTTTGAGCGCGAAGCCTGGAACGTGGTGATGGCCGGTGTGATCATGGTCATGCTCCCGACGCTCATCTTGTTCGTAGTTGCGAACAGGCAGTTGATCCGCGGCCTGACTGCCGGTGCCCTGAAGGGCTAGTCAGGCCTTCCACAAGCGCAAATGCGCCGGCAATCCGATTCCTGGCATGTTTTCAGAACGTATGCAGGGAGGTGATGCAAGGCCAACCAACGCCGTGTCCGGGTCATCGGTTGAGGAACAAAAAATCTCACAACGAAAGTGAAGGAGAAGCATGAAGCGAATTTTCTGTGCAGTATTGAGCGTCCTGGTGGTGGCAAGTATGCTGCTGACGAGCTGCCAGCCTGCGGCCCCGACGGCCGTGCCGACCAAGCCGCCGGTCGCCCAGCCGACCGCGGTTCCCCCCACGGCTGTGCCACCCACCGCCGTGCCCCCGACCGCTGTGCCGCCCAAGGAACCGGTAAAGATCGACTTCTGGTTTGCCATGAGCGGAACGGCAGGCGAGGCGGTCCAGGAGCTGGTAAAGCGGTTCAATGAGTCCCAGAAGGACGTCATCGTGACCGCAACGTACCAGGGCTCCTACGACGATGCCATCACCAAGCTGAAAGCCGGTTTGCAGTCCAAGGACGTTCCGGCTGTCACGCAAATGTACGACCTCGGGACGCGCCTGCTGATCGACCTCAAGGTTGTCAAGCCGGTCCAGGACTTTATTGACCGCGACAAGTATGACATCGGTGACGTAGAGCCCGCCGTGCGCAACTATTACTCGGTGGGCGGCAAGCTCTATCCGATGCCGTTCAACTCTTCCAACCCGGTGCTGTACTACAATAAGGATATGTTCAAGGAAGCCGGTCTGGATCCGGAGAAGGCTCCGCGCACGTGGGCCGAAGTGACCGAAGCCGCGCGCAAGCTGGTCAAGAAGGACGCCAGCGGCAAGACGGTGCAGTACGGCTGCTCCTTCGCTATCTACGGCTGGTTCGTGGAACAGTTCATCGCCGTACAGGGCGGCTACTACGTAAATAACGAGAACGGCCGCGTAGACCGCGCTACCGCCGCTACCTTCAACGGCCCCGAGGGGGTCAAGCTTCTGGAGTGGTGGAAGAGCATGGTCGACGAGGGCATCTGCGTCAACCTGGGCCGCAAGACCGCCGACACGAAAAAGGCCTTCGACTCGGGCGTTGTGGCCATGACCCTCGACTCCACCGCGGGTGTTCGCGACCGCATTGACAATGCCGCCGGCAAGTTCGACGTGGGCGTCGGGTTCCTGCCGCGCTCCGGCGAGGCCGATTTCCAGAAATCCGGCACCATCATCGGCGGCGCGTCCGTGTGGATTCTCAACCTGCGACCCGAAGCGGAGCAGGAAGCCGCCTGGAAGTTCGTCCAGTTCCTGAATACGGCCGAATCACAGGCCTACTGGCACACCCATACGGGCTACTACCCGGTCAATGCCAAGGGCTACAACCATCCCGATGACGTGGCCTGGCGCGAGAAGTACCCGCAGTTCCAGGTTGCCATCGACCAGCTCCATGCTGCACCGATCAACAACTATACGGCGGGCGGCCTGATCGGGGTATTTCCCGAGGCTCGCCAGACGGTTGAGGCCGCGGTCGAAAAGTACCTGGCCGGCGGCGTAACCGCCCAGCAGGCACTCGACGAAGCTGCGGCAAGCGTGACCCAGGCCATTCTGGACTATAACGACACGGTCCAGTAGGCGCATCGAGCGTCAACACGCTCCGGTGTGCTGAATTCAGGTCCACTCAAGTGGCCCGCCTCACAGCGGGCCACTTGTTTTTGCAGGTTGGCCAGGTATGGGTATCATAGGCCGGATGTTGTAGTCAGAGTCTTTGAACAGGGGGTTGTTATGTCGATTTCCGGAAAGCGCCTGTGGTTGCGCACACTCATCGCTCTCTCGGCCATTTCATCAATGCCCATTTTTCTGGCGGGATGCGGCACGACCGCGCCGGCCCCAACACCCACCTCCGTGCCTGCAGCCCCGCCGGTCGCTCAGCCAACTGCTGCTCCGGCCGCGCAGCCGACGCCCACTGTGCAGGCCTGGCCCGGCATCCTCGTCGTGGCCCATCGCGGTGGCGCGGCGCTGGCCCCGGAGAACACCCTGGGGGCGTTCGCCAACGCGCTCAAGATCGGCGTAGATATGGTCGAGTGCGACGTTCACCTGTCCAAGGACGGCGAGCTGGTAGTCATGCACGACCCGGACCTGACGCGCACCACGGATGGCAACGGCTTTATCTACCAGATGAACCTGCCTGACATCCGGAAGCTGAACGCGGCGGCCAGATTCAAGGCCGGACCGTGGCCGGCCGAGCCGGTGCCCACTCTGGGTGAGGTGCTCGACCTGGTCAAAGGCAAGACGAAGATACAGATCGAAATCAAAGTGGAGAAATTCCTGGGCCGCTACGCCGGGATTGAGCAAGAAGTGATTGACGCCGTGAATGCCCGCGGCATGGTGGACGACGTCATCATCATCTCCTTCGACTTGCCCACGATCGCGGATGTGAAAAAGCTGGACCCCCGCTTCAAGACAGGTGCGTTGATGAGCACCACGACCCTGAAGCTGAACATCGCCAAACCTCACGAGCAGTACGTGAAAGAAGTCATCCAGGAGACGGGCGCGGACTATATCATGCCCTCGTCGGCCGGCGTATCGGACCTGCTGGTCAATGCCGTACATGCCGCCGGGCTCAAAATCGGCGTGTGGACCGTGGACAGCCCCGCTGAGATGCGGCGCATGGCCGAGTGGGGCGTGGATGCCATCACCACCAATGCGCCCGACGCGCTGAAACAGGTGTTGGGAAAGTAGGGAAGTACCGGGTGCCCTAACTGGGCGGCTCCAGAATGGGCTCGTACTGACCGGCTGTGGCCAGCAGAGCCGCCTGAGCTGCCGGGGGCATGGTCCCGAAGTGGGCGCAGGCCTGCAGAACCAGCGGCAGCAGGGTCACGTCGCCCGCGGTGCACAGCCCGGTGACGTTCTGCGATAGCACGAAATCCACTGCCTGCTGGACCGGCGCGGGCTCGTCGAATGGCTCGTACCACGTCCTGTACTTGCGTGGCTTTTCGCCCCACGGCCCTCTGGCGATGGCCTTGATGGTCATGACCCCGACATCCCGGCTCTGGCACTGTCGCAGGAGCTCCTCCGCGTCCGCACGGTAGGCGGGCTGGCCCCACAGGATCAAGTTCAGCGGGAAGAGAACGGTGTCGAACGCGAAGCGTCGCAGCGCCTCCAGCAGGACCGCGGGCGCCTGCCAGCCATGCGCGGTGATTCCAAAGAAGCGGGTGAGGCCCTCCTCACGTGCCGCTACCATCGTCTCCAGCGCGCCGCCCGGCGCGGTCACCTGATCCAGCAGTGCCAGGCTGGCCACGGCGTGAAGCTGGTACAGATCCAGCGCGCTGACCTGCAGCCGTAGCAACGAACGCTCCAGCTCCTGACGGGCGCCGTCGCGGGTGCGCTGCGTGGTCTTGCAGCCCAGAAAGAAGCGTTGGCGCTCGCGTGCCAGCCACGGGCCCAGCCGTTCCTCCGCAGCGCCGTACGTGGGCGCTACATCGATGTGGTTCACGCCCGCCTTGAGCGCGGTCTCCATCGCAGCGTCTGTTTCCTCCTGGCTGCTGCGGCCAAATGCCGCCGCACCCAGAATAGCGACCGTGCTCATGTGCTCAGTGCGTCCTAGCCGGCGTCTGTCCATCTTGCCTCCTCGTGACCGTCCGTAGCATAGGCCCTTGCTGTTTGCCCCGTGCTCCCGCTACTGCGCCTCGCGTTCTTGGCGAGGTTGGCGGGGTGGCCGTCTGAACCGTCACTACTTCAGAAACACCCTCTCCGGGTCGACAATCTCGCGCAGGATATGCAGCTCGTCCGCTGTCGGGGCGGGCGTCTCGGTCGCCCCGGTAGTGTCCAGAGGAAAGCCGGTATCGTCGGCAACCGCCTGCGCGGTGAGTCCGGGATGGTAGCTGGCCAGATACATCTCTTTACTACCGGCGCGGAAGCGCATGACACCCTTGGTCGTGACCACGACGCTCGGACCGCCGCGCACGAGGCCGGCCTTCGCGCGGCTGTCCCCACCCTCCAGCCAGCCGGGGCTGGTCACATAGTCGGTCTTGAACGGAAAACGCCTCTTCTCGTGCAAGGCGATGATCACGGTGCGCCTGGAGAGGCAGGCAATATCGCAAGAGCCGCCACTGCCCGGGAAACGCACCGCGGGATGGCGCGGGTCGGGTCCGATGGATGTGCTGTTGATGTTGCCGAAGCGGTCGATCTGGGCACCGCTGAGAAAGCCCACGTCCACACGGCCGGCCTGGAGCACGTAGGAAAAGACTTCGCTCAGGCCCGCGGCCACCGCAGCCCCGCGCATGGCCCGCGGATCGCCCACCGACATAGGCAGGTGAGCCAGCTGGCAGGCCACCGTGCCGGCTTCAAAGATGATGCAGCACTGCGGGGCATGCGTGCGCTGGGCCAGCATGGCCCCCAGCATCGGCAAACCGGTCCCGGCAAAAACGACCTCGCCATCGCGGATCTCCCGCGCCGCCGTGACGGCCATCAACTCGGTCAGGGTGTAGGCTGCGGTGGTCATCCGTCCAACCTCCTTCGCTTCAGATCGGGCCGGTAGCCGTAGGCGGGATCAGCCTTGAGAGCATCGAGCCGGGAGGCGCCGCCGACAGCGGCAAGGTACTCGCCGTGGGTCTTGACCCCGTATACGAATCGCTCCAGGTACTGCCGGAAGCCCGCTTCGTCCTCCGCGCAGTCGTGGTACGTCTTGAGCTGGCGGGGGTCGTAATCGTAATAGTTGAACACGGCATAGGGGTGAGCGCCGAACGGCACGTGGCAGACATGCTTCACCGCAAAGTAAGGAATCAGGTTGCGCTCCGGCTCGCGGCGCAAGACCTGCTCGTCGACGAGCTCTTCACAGGTCACGATCACCGTGTCGGCGCACAGCGCCTGCTGTACGTCGGCAAACGTCTGCCCCTCGATACGCACGATGCCGCTGGCGGTGGCTTTCTGCACATGGAGAACGGCAAACTCGGTGTGGATCGCCGGGACAAGCACCACGCGGTCATCGGGGTCAAAGGGCGACTGCATCACGTGCAGCTTCTTCGGTGCAGTGCGGGAATCCGCGGCACGCTGCTCATCCGTGAGCCCCTGGCGAGCCAGCACATCGCTGCCCAGCAGGCTGCGCACCGGCATGAAGGGTATGCCCATCGCCCCGGCGGTAAAACGCGCTACCATCGAAAAGTTGGAATAGTCCTCCCATTCGATCTGCCCGCGCTGCACCGCCAGTCGCCAGCGCGGGCCAATGGTGGCAAAGGCTTCGTCCGCCTCGTAGGCCAGCTCGACACGCTTGACGCAACCGGCACCGATCAGGATGTCCCAGTCGCCGCCCGGGGAATGGCCAAACAGGTAGAGGTTGCGACGCTTCAAGCGAATCAGCTCATAGACAAACGCCATCGGGTGGCGCTGGGTCGTGAACCCGCCAAAGGAGACCGTTGCGCCGTCGGGGATGAGGGCAGCCGCTTCGGCCAGGGAAATGATCTTGCTGTCCATTGCAATCCTCCATGGATGGATGGGCGGCCGGGCAATGTGCGCCAGTGGGCAGAGTGTAGCGCAGGGGAGGGCAAAATACAAAACGAGGATGCGGCAGCGGGAGCCAGGCGCGACTCGAGACACCAACGAGAAAAGCAGAGCGCCTTCCTCCTCCCCTGTGCAGTGACCAGGTCGCCACTACAGGGCCGCCGCTACGGGTGTGCAGCCGGTAGGGGCGTTCGATTGAACGCCCCTACGGGAGGGGCAGCAGGTCACAGGTGAAGTAACGGCCATCGGGAGACTCGACGGTGCCAATGGTGAAACCGACCGGCCGGGAAAAGCCCGGGCCGTCAAAGACAAAGGTGTGGTACTCACCATTCTCACCACAGGGGTCGACCCTCGGCGGCAGCTCGGCCAGGAAACGCTGATCAATCACCCTGCCGAGGAACTCGCAGCCGAGCACCGCCGTGTCGACGCTGGTGAGGATGGCCCTGAAACCGTAGTGAACGAACTCGGCCATCAGCTCGCGCGGATCGCGACCCCACAGGGGAAACAGGGCCGACCAACCTGCCGCAGCCAGCTTTTCCTCGCGCCGCCGGCGCACAGACTCGAGAAAGATGTCGCCGCAGATGACCGCTTGCACACCCTGCTTCTGCCAGCGGGAGAGCACGTGACGCAAAGCGGCTTCGTAGGCCGCAGCCGGCTCATCCGGATTGAACGTCACGACCTCCAGCGGTAGCCCCAAAGCCGCCGCCTGTTGCTCCACAAGCGCCCGGCGCACGCCATGCATCGCGATGCGGCCAGCCGGCGAGCTCACGGTGGTGAGGAGAGCTGCAACCTGGCACACACCCTGGTCGAGCACGGTGCGCAGCGCCAGCGCGCTATCCTTGCCGCTGCTCCACGATACCAGGGCTCGCGCCGGGCCGCCGGACATGCGCCCGCGACGAGGCGCGCGCCCCATCGCGCCAGCCTTGCCGCTCATCCGGGCGGCACGAGGCCCGCCGGCAGGTGGGGACGGATGGCCCGCAGGAGATTACCCACAGAGGTGACCGTGGCGACCGTGGGCCGGCCGATGGATAGACGGAGGCCCTTTTGCCAGTGCAGTGTGGCCGGACGTGCCGCGCTGACCTCGGACCAGGGTATGAACAAGAGAGGATAACTGCGAAGAGGGGGATGAACATGCAGGTACAGCCCCTCTGCGGCCACATGAGCGGTGACACAGCGCCGGTAGACGACGGGGCCAATCATCACCGTCTGCCAGGTCATTGTGGTTCCCGTGGGCTCCTTGCCGGCCGGATAGCGAGCGATCAGCCGGTCAAGGCCGCTGGCGCGGGCGAAGAGACGGTACATAGTCTATCCTCCGATCAGAGTCTGGAATGTGCCGTGGAGCTGTCCGTCGGATAGAGGCGTGCGGGAGAACAGGCGGCCCGCCCATGCGCGGTGCGGGCCACCTGCATCCAACGCCAAAGGTATCGCTGTGGGCGAAAGCCCGGCTTACGCGATCTGCTGCGCCAGGTAGTTCTGCAGGCCCACCTGGGAGATCAGGTCAAGCTGCTCCTCGATCTCATCAATATGCGCTTCCTCATCCTTCAGGATGCCATTGAGCAGCTGGTGAGTGCCATAGTCGCCCTGCTCGGCGGCCAGCTTGCTGCCCGCGTTGTAGGCCTTGATCGCACCGAACTCGGCGCCCCGGTCATTCTGCAGCTGCTTCTCAACGTCGGCGCCGATATGCATCGCGTTGAGTTTGCTGACGATGGGCTTGCCCTCGAGGAAAAGGATGCGCCCGATCAGCTCTTCCGCGTGCTTCATCTCGGTCACGGCCCGCTTCTCGACCATCTCGTGCAGCTTGCCGTAACACCAGGCCGCACACATTTCCGAATGCACCATGTACTGGCTGATGGCGGTCAGCTCGTCCGCCAGTACCTCGTTGAGCAGTTCCAGTACCTTCTCGTTTCCCTTCATGATGTTCTCCTCCATTGGATATGATGGCCTCGCGGCGAATGCCTGCGGGGCGCGACTGGACTAACGCGTATGATACCGCATGCTGCAGGAAGCGCCAAATGCATCCAACCGTGGGAGCGCATTTGTAGTATAGCCCCCTGCCGCTACTGCACCCCCGGCATACCCTCCATTTGCCGTCGTCCCCCGGACGGAGTATACTGCACCGAGGAGGTGCCGACTTGCCTGTGCCACGGCCTTTCCGCGATGAGGACGCCCGCGCCGCCTGGAACCATGCGGCAGAGGCCTGGGAGGATTTCGTCGAATCCGGCAAGGACTACTATCGCGACGAGATTCACGGCCCGGCGATGCTGGCTGTTTGCGAGCCGCTGGCAGGCCAACGCGTGCTCGACCTGGGCTGCGGCCAGGGCTACTTCACGCGCCAGCTGGCCCGATGCGGGGCGCACGCCGTCGGGGTCGACATCAGCGAAGAGCTGCTGGCCTTTGCGCGCCAGCATGAAGCCGACGAGCAGTTGGGCATCGACTACCGCCTGATGAACGCCACGGATCTCCACCTCCACTTTGCGGCAGGCAGCTTTGACCTGATCACGGCCTGTTTCGCACTGCATGACATGGCCGATCCGCCGGCCGTTCTTGCCAGCGCGTGGCGAGTCCTGAAGAAGGACGGGCGCATGGCGTTCGCGATTCCTCATCCCGCCACCGACACCCCCTACCGGGAATGGGATATTGACAAGGATGGCCTCCGCGGGGCACTCAAGATCAACCACTACTTCGAGTCGGGCCCCGCGACGCTGCGCTGGAAAATGAAGCGGCTGATCTATTCCTGGGACGTGCCGTACTGGCGCCACACGCTCAGCGAATGGAGCGCCATGATCGCCGGGGCAGGCTTTTGCATCCGGCAGCTATTCGAGCCCCACCCGACCGCCGAGCAGGTGCAGCACAACCCCAACATCGAGGATGCGCGTCGCGTCCCCTATGCGCTGGTCTTTGACCTGGTCAAGCAGTGAGCGGTCCGCCGGCAGGTGCCTCGATCCGGCCGTATCAAGTTGACATCCTGTACCCGTCAGGGTAGACTGCTTCATCCAGTGCATGGGCTTTCCCGCCGAAGATAGGAGGATTCCTGACATGCGCCGCTTCATTCTGGTCGTTTTAATTTTGACTCTGGCACTGCTCGCCGCCGGCTGCGGCAGCCCCGCACCCGCGCCCACTGCAACGGCGCAGCCCACCGCTGCTCCGCCAGTACCGCAGCAGCCCACGCAGACACTGGCCCAACCTGCTCAGCCAACCACGATTGCAGGCAAAACGGCGGGAGAGCTGGCCGCCCTGGGCGTTGCCGTCTACAAGAGATCGTGCGGAAAATGCCATGACGACCCCTTCGCCGGACCGCTTGCCAACGGGTTGCGCACTCACCGCACCGCCCAGGATCTGTTGCGGTTCATGCAAACCAGAATGCCTCAGGATGCACCGGGGTCGCTCCCTGAAGAAGAGTACTTTCAGGTGCTGGCCGATATCCTGGTAGACGGGCAGATCGTGGCGGCCGACGCCGTGCTGGATCCCGGCAAGCTCGCGGAGATCACGCTCAAGTAGGTAGCGCGGAGCGCACTGGCGTGCGCACTACGAACGCCGGGGCTAGACCGGATGCACCTGCTTGCGTAGCTCGTCCAGCCGCGCTTGAGCCTGGGCGCGACTGAATTGCAGCGCGTACAGGGCACCAAACCCCTGCAGCACAAACGAGGCGGAAACGGCACCGTAACACCCGGCCAGCACCGGGTCGCCGGTCTCCTGATAGCCGACCATAAAGCCGCCGCAGTAGGCATCCCCCGCACCGGTTACGTCAACTACTTCCGCGGGATAGGCCGGCACGTTCCAGCGTCGCCGCGAACGGCGGTCATAGATAAACGAACCCTCGTGGCCGGCCTTGATCACGATCACTTGTGGCCCGGCGTCAGCAAACCGTAGCGCCGCCTGCCATGGATCGCCCTCTCCCAACAGCGAC
>JAEAME010002314.1_pt1 | contig 11348 bp, 13 predicted proteins | sample 8958731 | NCBI WGS metagenome assembly JAEAME01 (sample SAMN16933194, study PRJNA681113) | bioreactor sludge metagenome | isolation source: anerobic bioreactor sludge (Control) | place: India:Bengaluru | collected 2018-10-24 | reverse complement strand
CATTCAGTGATATAATACTTTTTAGTGACAATCGAAAAACTCAAATATAAAAGAGTGCTTCTAAAACTTACAGGTGAGTTGTTTGCCGAAGATAACGATAAAGGAATAAATTTTTTAGCTTACGAAGAAATTGCTTCTAAATTAATAAAGATTTGGAGAAAAACAAATATTGATTTAGCTATTGTAGTTGGTGGAGGAAATATCTTTAGAGGTAGAGAGCGTGCCACAAAAGTAGACGAAGCCACTGCTGACTATATGGGAATGTTAGCAACAATCATAAATGGCATGGCACTACAAGAAGCTCTAGAACGCCTTGGAGCCCCAACTAGAATGATGACGGCATTCGAAATAACTAGTGTTGCTGAACCATATATACGTCGACGTGCGATAAGACATTTAGAAAAAGGAAGAATAGTTATTTTGACAGCAGGTACAGGACATCCATTTTTTACAACAGACTCAGGAGCAGCATTAAGAGCTGTTGAACTTCATTGTGATGTAATTTTAAAAGCTTCTACTGTTGATGGAATATATACAGACGATCCAGAAAAAAATAAAAATGCAAAACTATTTAAAAAATTAAGTTACCAAGAAGCCCTAGAAAAACATTTGAATGTAATGGACGCAACCGCATTTGCAATGTGTCAAAAACAAAAAATGCCAATAATAGTTTTTAATATCAAAAACCTAGATAATCTTGAAAAAATTCTGAAAGGTCAAGTAATTGGAACTTTAGTCTCCTAAATCCCTGAAAAAGACATGTGGAAATGATATAATTGCCTCACTCTGAAGAAAGGATGATCGCTACAAGCGGATTTATTCGCACGTAGAGGAAAGTCCAGGCAGCAGAAAGCAGGACATCCGGTGTAAGCCGGAGACCGTAAGGATAGGCGCAAGCTTAACCCTGCGGGCCAGATAGGACCACAGAAACTATGTCGATCTTTTAACCCTAAAGGTCAAAAGAAACGAGTGAAAAGGGCAACCCTTATCCGCTGCAACCTCCGAAAGAGACGTCAAATAGATAGCTTTCTCAATTCTTGAGAAATCAAGAAACGTCTCGAGGTTCGAGGGCTTAGATGGATGATCGTCGAGAAACAGAACCTGGCTTACTAATCTTCAGAGTACAAAAGGGCTCACCTAAAAAGGGTGGGCTTTTTTGTTTCTAATAATGTAGTTGTAAAAAAATATTTACCAATTAATTAAATAGATTTATCAAAAAATACCAAAAAATGATACAAATTTATTTAAAATAATTAAAATAAAAAACTTAATAAAAACATTAATTGATATTAAAAAATCAAAAAAAATAATTACTTGTTGACACCATACTTATAGTGTCCTAATCTCAAATTAAGCAAATAGTTAGGGGGTGATTGATGATGAAAAAGAAAACTGTCAAAAAAGCGAAAGTAAAGAAAGTTGTAAAAAAAGCTAAACCTGCCACAAAAAAGAAAGTTGTAAAAAAAGTAGTAAAGAAGGCAAAGAAGGTTGTTAAAAAGGCAAAAGCTAAAAAAGGTGGCAAGAAAAAGTAAAGATATTATTATCTTTGACTCCATTCATATAAACACCAAGACACTTCATTGGTTTTTGTGAGTTGAGTTTTTTATTCCTTTACAAAATATTTCTTGATAACAACCTGAAGAATTATAACAAAAGGAACTGCAATTATTACCCCCGTTATCCCCATCAGTTTTGCCCCAATCGCAATTGCAATCAATACTGCCAAAGGAGAAATACCAGCTGACTTTTGCATGATCTTGGGAACTAAAACATAGTTCTCTAGCTGTTGAATTAGAAATGCCACAGCAGCTGCCCCAATTCCAGCAAGAGGAGAAATTCCAAGTCCAATAATAACTGCGGGAACTGCAGCAACAATTGGTCCTAGTGTTGGAACTATCTCCAATAAGCCAGATAGAACCGCCAGGGGAAGAGCATATGGAATTCCGATTGCAAGAAGTCCCAAATACATTCCAACTCCAACGGCAAGCATTAAAACTAGTTCCCCTCTTGCCCATCTGCCAAGCTTTTCTTCAATTGTGGTAAACAATTCACCCATCTCTTTCCCCTTTTCCTCTCCAAACAAAGAATTAATTTGTCCTTTAAGACCTCCTTGAGTCATTAGCATATAGAATGCAAAGACCAGTACTGTTACAACGCTAATGACATTGGAAAATACCGAGAAAGTGATATTCAAAATCCCCTCAGGTAAACCACTAAACTGATTTAAGATTCCACTTACAAAATCCCCACTGGTTGAGGAGTTAATACCAATATTAGAAAGATAAGTTGGTAATGCACTAACAAAATTAGTAGTTTGTTGAACAAGTGCTGGAGTAAAAAGTGCGATAGCCCCACCAATAATTCCAATAAAAAGTATATATGTAATTACTATTGCGATTGCTCTTGGAATTTTAATCCTACCAAGTAGGGTAACTAGGGGGCCTAATATAACAGCAAGCAAAAATGCAACAAAAAGCATTGTTACGATTCCACGGATAAAATACAAAAACCAAAGTCCCAAAAGAAACAGGACAGTAAAAATTATGGTTCTGTGGGAAATTTCAATTTTTTTAGGTGTATTCATATTCATTTATTCTCTAGCCAGTATTATGCCATTTTTTCACCATTTTTTCCACATTTTCGACATAATCCCTATTTGTTATATCAAACCAAACAATTCTTTTGTCTTTCTTAAACCAAACCATTTGACGCTTCACATATTTGATTTCTTCGTTAGACCATTCTTTAATAACAAATGACTCAGGTTTTTTGCCTTCAAAATAATCCTTCCATTGCCTATACCCCATTGAAGACATTGACTGCATATCCCAATCAACATGCGACTTTAAAAGTCTTGCAATTTCATTCTTTATTCCCTCCTTCAAGCGGTCCTTAATTCGTGAACTTATGTTTTGATTGATAAAAGTATCAGATGCAGTTAGCCCAATCTCTAAAACGTTTTGTTGGGTTCTCTTTTTTTCGATACCCCTTTCTTTTCCAGCATTTTCCATCTTCCAGGTTGCCACTTCAATTGCTCGAACCAGTCTCCTCGGATTTTTCCTGTCAGATAAATTCATCTGCCCAGCTTTTATTGAATCAAGCTTTGCTAACATCTCAAACAGTTCTTCAGGATTTTTTTCTTCTAAGTTTTTCCTTAGAGGCAAATTATTAGGAATCTTTGCGGTGGGTATTCCGTCAATTACCCCTTTAATATAAAGCCCAGTTCCCCCAGTAAGTATCGGAAGTTTCCCACGTTTCCTAATATCCCCCACCATTCTTTCTGCAAACTTTAAATATTGGGAAACACTAAACCCATGCCGAGGATCCGCCAAATCATACCCCCAAATTTTAATTCCTCCTACTTCATAGTAACCATATTTAGCAAATAGTGAGTACCTTATTTTTGCTCCCTTAGGTAAATCTTTTCCAGTTCCAATATCAAGCTTTTTGTAGACCTGTCGAGAGTCCGCAGAAATAATTTCACCATTAAACTTTTGAGCAAGGGAAACTGCCAGAGTAGTTTTTCCAGTTGAGGTTGGGCCACAGATAACTAAGAGTTTACCTAAATTATGATTAGTTGGATTTCGTCTACTTTGCATATTTTATTTATAGTTTAGCTACTAGCACTAGTATACTTTGTTGTTGCATATTTCCAGAACTTAAGTGATAGAAAGACTACAAAAATTCCAAAAATAAAAGCCAGAAGAACTCCCATTGGACCAACTATCCCCATAAGTGCTTTTGATGGGAGAGTAATCATAATCCCAACTGGGATTATATAAGTTAGAAATGCTTTAAGAGGCTCTTTGTAGATATCAATTGGAAATCTCCCCAAACTTGTCATATCTCTATAAATCATAACAGCATGGTCTACCTCCAAAGTAATGATTGCCAGAGAAAGAATAATTATATGAAATGCAGTTGCAATCAAAAAACCATTTACTAGTAAAATCAAATAAAAGATAACACTAACAAGTGATGGATTGAGAAGTGATCCATAATAAACTGTAAGAATAACAAGAGGGGGAATTGTAACAAGATCAATTATATCAGCCCCTCCCATAAGAACTCTAAAAAGTGAACTAATTGGTTTAACCAAAACCAAATCAAAGTCCCCATTAATTATCATTCTTCTAAAACTATAAACTTCACGGAACAAAAACTGTGTAATCACATCAATCAAATTGAAAGTAAGATAGAAAAAAATAATCTGATTACTAGAATACCCCGCCAAATTTCCAGATCCCTTTAAAAGAAAATATAAAAATCCAAAAAAGAATATAAACCTCAAAACTTTTCCAACCAAGAAAAATGACAATGCCAAGCGTTGTCCCAAAACCACAGAAAAAGAATTTCTACTCATCATCCACCAAATTTTTAAATATTTTTTAATTGTTCTCATATATATTACTTAATACTTATATGTCTAATAATGATTATTATGTTTAATATAAAAATAAATTTTGAAATCTATTTTCCAATTGATTGATAAACTGTAAGACCCTTCTTCCAAACAAAGTTCATCACAAACCATAAAACCCCAGCCCAAGAAGCAGCAACCATCATGCTCCCAATTAGTGCTATCCCTGTTATATTTCCCAAGTAAACCTGAACAGGGAAATAAATAAGATATGGGAAAGGTGTGGCCATAATAATTGACTGCAATACTGGTGGCAAAATATTTATTGGAAAAAGTGCTCCTGAAAAAGCTTCTACTAATACCATGGTAACCAGGAAATGAGAACCCCATCCAAGCTCAGGTGCCCAAAAGGGAACAGAACTAATTATAAAAAGTAGGAAAAAATAAATGAGTATTGCCAAAACTATGCTAACTGCAAAAGCTGTCAATGCAACTATCGAGTTTTGAAAAAAGAAATTTGGTTTAAAAATGATAAAAAGAATCGAAAACTCAAATGCCGCAAACATAATGTTTAGAGCCTTACTAGAAATATCCCTTGTAAACCAATACTTAAAGAAGCTTACTGGTTTAACTAGATAATTTGAAAGGTCCCCACTCCCAACATCTCTTGATACGTCCATCGCCCGAGCAGATAAAACCAAAGCCCGAACAATAATAATTCCAAAAACATATGTAATAATTTTTGCCCTGTCATATCCAAAAATTTGAGTATTGGGACTAGCAAAAACAGTACTCCACAAAAAGTAAGTTAGAAGAACCTGAAAAACATTACGGACTCTCCACAGAATAAAATTCAAACGGTATGCAAATTCCTGTTCAAAAGATATTTTAAATATGCTCCAAAGCTTCTTCATTTTTTGAGTCCACTTTTGAATGCCCTTCGAATCACGTCTTCAATTGGAATTTCCTCGATAGTCAAATCTTCAACCGGATAGTTTTGAAGTAGTTCAGAGGCAGCCATTGCCGCAGCTGATCTGGGAACCGATAAGACAACTTCAGGAAAAACCAACTTTTTAACCTTACCAATTCTTCCAATATCCTCAAGTCCTTCTTCTTTAGAAAGGGTTGCTTTGATTATTTTTTCTTTGGCATATCTTGCAGTTAGTTCCTCCAAAGCTCCATCAAAAAGGATTGATCCATCATTAATGATGATTACACGGCGAGCTAAATCCGTCAGATCCCCCATATTGTGTGAGGTCAAAAGAATTGTTGCTCCATACTTGCGATTGTAGTCATATATAAAGTCCCTCATTTTTTGTTGAGCAATTAGATCAAGTCCAATAGTTGGTTCGTCCAAAAACATTATTTTTGGCCTATGAAGCAGGGACGCCACAAGTTCCATTCTCATACGCTGTCCCAAAGAAAGTTTCCTAACTGGAGTTTTTAGAAGTTTAGTAACCCCCAAAAGTTCCGTAAGTTCCTTGAGGTTTGCATTATAAAACTGGGTTGGAATTTCATAGATTGCACGATTTAGTTCAAATGTTTCAATAGCAGGCAGATCCCACCAAAGTTGATTCTTTTGCCCCATGACAAGAGAAATTTGTTTTAAGAATTCCGGTTTTCTGTCCCAGGGATTGTAATCCATCACCTCGATAAAACCAGCCGTGGGATAAAGAAGCCCTGAAAGAGTTTTTAGAGTTGTGGTTTTACCTGCTCCATTGGGTCCGATAAACCCAACCAACTCCCCAGGTTGGATTGTAAAAGAAATGTTTTTTAGGGCGTGAACAATCTTCTTTTTGGGAGAAATAAGGGATTTGATAGCACCAGAGAGTCCTGGTTCCTTTTGGGTAACTTCAAAATTTTTAACCAAGCCTTCTACAATAATAGCCCTGTCCATATAAGCCTAGTATACCATTTACAAGATTATCTGGAGACTTGTCGTTTAAGTTTTTTACCTGGAGTAAAACGGGGAAGTCTGTGGGATTTGATTGTAACCATTGTTTCTGTCTTTGGGATCTTAACGGTTTTTCCTTTCATTGAAATTACCCTGAAAGTTCCAAAACCTGAAAGAACCACCTTTTCACCTTTTGCTAAGACCCTACCCACTTCATCAAGGAATACTTCTACTGCTTCTTCCGCAGCTTTTTTAGTTAAATGGGCCTTACGAGCCACCTGATCAAGAAGATCTGCTTTTGTCATGATTGTCACAAGAATACGGCAATATTAAACAAATGTCAAGAAAATTACTTGGATGAAGTAGTTTCGACGGCCCTAACTTCACGAATGACAGAAACTTTAATCTGCCCTGCATATTCAGCCTCTTTCTCCAATTTTCTTGCAATATCGTGTGCAAGCACTGTTAACTTGTCATCATCCACCTCATCAGGGTTAACAATTACACGAACATCCCTCCCTGCTTGGAATGCAAATACTTGTTCTACTCCGGGAAATCCTTTAGCAACTTCCTCAATATTCCCCATACGCTTTACATAGTCCTCATGTGGTTCATATCTTGCTCCAGGACGACTTCCAGAGATTGCATCAGCCATCCAGACAATTACACTTTCATTACTTGAGAATGGACTATCTTCATGATGTTCAGCAACACAAGCTATAACTTCTTTTGGAAGTCCATACTTTTTAAGAAGATTAACCCCGAGAGTTATATGATTTCCCTCTCCATCTGTAATGATTTTACCTACATCGTGAAGTAAACAACCAAGCCGGACTATATCTGCATTAGCCCCAATTTCTTCTGCAATTGCTACTCCCATCTTGGTTTCTTCAATTGTGTGAATTCCCAAGTTTTGTCCATATGAAGTTCTAAACCTAAATCTACCAATGAGCCTCATGAGCTCAACTGGTAAGTTGTATACTCCACATTCATGGGTAATCTTCTTTCCCTCTTCAAGAAGAACTTCCTCCATATTTGCCTTAACTTGTTTGATAACTTCCTCAATTCTAGAAGGCTGGATTCTGGCATCTTTAATTAGAATCTCAAGGGCACGTCTAGCAATCTCACGTCTAATTGAATCAAATGAAGAAAGTCTAATTTCAAGAGTTTCATCAATCTCAACCTCAACTCCTGCTTCTTTTTCAAAAGTTCTGATATTTCTGCCTCCCGCACCAATTATTCTCCCCTTAGCATCCTCATTAGGAACTGTAACTGAAGAAACAGTGTATTCAGCAACATAGCCAGTAGCACCCTGCTTCATTGCATCAAGAAGTACCTCTAAAGCTTTCCCATGAGCTTCCTCTTTGATTTTTTCCTCAGAAGCCCTGATTTTTTTAGCAATTTCCTCAGTTAAATCTTTCTGAACCTCATCAAGAAGTGCGCGTTTTGCCTCGTCCACCGTCATTTTAGCAACTTTTGCAAGTTTTTCTGTATATTCGTCTTTTGCTGTCATTTTAATAATTTGGAATCAAAGAAGGGTAGACCTAATTTTTAGGCTATAACGAACGAAGAAGCGGTATTTGTTGCTTTCTTGCTCATATCTTTGACTCTAGGATCTATTTTAGTCTTTTTTGATCACTTTTTCAACCACTTCCCAATCAAACCCTTTTCCAGCTAAATACTGGAACTTCTTTTGTTTTGCGATTTTAGGATCTAATTTATCCCATTTGTAGGCTCTTTTAGTGAGTAGTTCCCTAGCCATCTTTTCTTCATCTATTGGAGTTTCTTCTAATACATCCTCAATAATGTCTTTTTTAATTCCCTTCTTCCCAAGCTCTAGTTTTAAAACCCTTGTAGAGATTTTTTTGAAAGCAAGTCTTTGCTCCACCCACCATTTGGCAAATTTAACATCATCCAATATCTCAAAATGCTTCAGTTTCTCAAACAAATCCCCCCACATACTCTCATGTACTTTTTTTCTTTTTAAGTACTCATCAATTTCTTTTTCACTTCTGGGTCTAAATGTTGCAAACCTTAGAAGTTTATCTAGTGTTTTTTGAAATTCAGCTTTTCTAACAATCTTTTGTACTTCCTCATCTGTTAGCTCAGACCCAATTTTGATATGAGAAAGAACTAAATTATCTAAATCAATTCCAAAACCAAAAACACCGTCCAAATATACATTAACTCTCTTGCCATTTTTTTGGGCCTTAAGCAAAGTTACAGTTGGCATATGCCGAAGTTATTCCTCTTTCTCTTCTTCTCCAATTTCCTTTGGAAGTTTTTTGCCTGAAGCAACTAGATCCCTAATCTTTTTATCAATTTCATCAGCAATCTTAACATTATCTCTCAAATACATTTTTGCAGCCTCTTTACCTTGAGCAATGGGTTTACCTTCATAATTAAAGAAGCTTCCACTTTTTCCAATAAGTCCCAGTTCAAGCCCAACATCAAGAATTCCCCCAGCCCTACTTATGCCTTCAGTCTCCATAATGTCAAACTCAGCAACCCTTAGAGGAGGAGCAACTTTATTCTTAACAATTCTGGCACGGTGTCTAGAACCAATCACTTTCTCTCCATCTTTAAGAACTTCAATCCTCCTTAAATCAATTCTGACAGATGAATAGAACTTAAGTGCCAAGCCTCCCGGAGTCGTTTCTGGATTTCCAAACATAACTCCAATTTTTTGTCTAAGTTGATTGGTAAATATCAAAACAGTTTTACTCTTTGAAATTGCACCAGTTAATTTACGAAGTGCTTGACTCATAAGACGAGCCTGCATTCCCATAACTGAATCTCCCATTTCACCTTCAAGCTCAGCGCGTGGTACAAGGGCTGCAACAGAGTCCACTACAACTACATCAATTGCACCGGACCTAATTAAAGTTTCAGTGATTTCCAAAGCCTGCTCACCTGTGTCAGGTTGGGACATAAGAAGATTATCAAGGTCAACTCCAAGGATTTCAGCACGGACCGGATCCAAGGCATGTTCAGCATCCACAAATGCACATTGTCCACCCATCTTTTGAGCTTCAGCAACAACTGAGAGGGCTAGTGTGGTCTTACCAGAGGCCTCAGGACCGTAGATTTCAATGATTCTACCCCTTGGGAAGCCTCCAACTCCAAGTGCCAGATCCACGGCCAAAGAACCAGTAGAAACAACATCAATTTTGTATTTTTCACCAGTATCCCCACCAAGGCGCATAATTGAACCTTTACCATATTGTTTTTCAATCTGATCCATTGCAAGGCGGATTGCTGCAAGCTTTTGTGCACCACCTTCTTGTTTTACTGGAGCTTCAACTTCTGCTTTCTTTTGTTTTGCCATGTTAGTTATATGTACACTGCCTGAAAATAAATATCAAGAACTAATTAACTTTTTGAAATTACTTGCTGTCACAACTTTTTTTCCTGTTCTTTTTTCCAGGGTTAATCGTGCACCTTTTGCAACTGCCCCACCTTCTTTGGCGGGAATTTTGTTTTCTTCAAAACCAACAGAATTATCAACTTCTGCTATTTCTCTAGTAGAAAGCTCTGCAAGAGCAGTAAAAACAAGTTCTGCATCACTCATGTGATCTCTCAGATTCTGTGTTTTGAGACCTTTTAATTTCTTGTGTTCTTTTACAGTTAAATCACTCCATTCTTTGTGAATGATATTAGTTAGAATCGCATATTCTTGTTGTTTGGTTATTTCATGGGTTTGCCAATAATCAGTAAGTTTGTTTCTGACTTCTTGGCCCATCATTCTTTGTTGTACCCACTTATCACTTCTTCCCATTCTCTTCCAATAATCCCTAGCTCTATTCAAAGATTTCTCAGGGTCAGAAATATCTTGAACACGCTCATAACCAACCTTTGCAAGCCAAAGTTTGATTGGCTCAGCATTAGGTGAAGGAACTGATTGGATTAGACGAAAAAGAGTCTCTGTATCTGCGACATCAGTTTCCCGAAGTTTTCCATCACTAGCTTTCATTTTCAACCGGTTACATTTTGTAACCACTTCACTACCTTCTTTTTTCAAACGATTTTTTAATACCTTCCAGTAATTCCTTGCTAATTGATAGTTGGGTTGATCAATCAGGATTTGAATAATATTTATAACAGAAAAATACCATTTCTCTTTTTTACTATCCCAATTACGACGAATATTCCTGCCATTGAAAACTGCCAATTGGAGATCTTTCATTATTCATTTCTCCTTTCATTAGTTTTATACCCAGTATCTTCCGACCAGACCAAAAATAGTTTTTTATCGAACCCTCCCTTTTTATCAAAGTTAGCTTTTTTGGCAAATTTGAGTTCTTCCTTAGTAATTCCATATACCTTTTTAATTTCATCAGTAACTGCTTCAATATCAGCCAGCTCCTTAATAATTTCTTCTCTATTTTCAGCACTTGTTAGACCACTTGCTTCTTCACCAACTTTAAGGAGAAGTTCTTTTTTGAAGTCTTTAGAAGATAACTTTATAAATTCAGCAACACCACCAGATTTTTTAATAACTTCTGGAATTTTATCTCTAACTAATTTGTTGTAATAGATCTTTTTAATCTTGGTCACGACCCATTCTTACGCAAATAAAACCCGAAGTCAACTAGTAGATTTATACTAACAAAAAGGTTAGAATTCATTCTAATGACAAATAGCGCTTCTGAAGAGATGTTGGATCTGGTTGATATTAATGACAACATAATTGGTAGTGTTACCAGATCAAAAGCCAATTCTGATCCCAGTGTAATTCATAGAGAAGTATCAATTATTATTTTTGATAAAGACAACAGAGTATTACTTCAGAGACGAGATCTAAGTAAAAAGATTGCTCCTGGTGTCTGGACAACAAGTAGTGCTGGACATGTTACCCATGGTTTCACTCCATTGGAAATATCACACAGAGAATTAACTGAGGAATTAGGTTTTGATACTGACCTAGAATTTATTGAAAAAGAACTTGATAGACAGCAAAACGAAACAAGAATCATTTATTGGTATAAAGGAAAGTTTCCAGAAGGAACATCCATAAAAATGGAGGCTGGAGAAGTAATGGACACTAGATTTATATCAAAATCTGAATTAGAAGAATTTCAAAAAGCTGGAAAT
>JAEAME010002291.1_pt1 | contig 11351 bp, 10 predicted proteins | sample 8958731 | NCBI WGS metagenome assembly JAEAME01 (sample SAMN16933194, study PRJNA681113) | bioreactor sludge metagenome | isolation source: anerobic bioreactor sludge (Control) | place: India:Bengaluru | collected 2018-10-24 | reverse complement strand
CCGGAAAGGTTCATGTAGGTATCAGGCTTCGCGAGGATCAGGTCCTCACGGACACCGATCCTGCAGCCTGATTGTTTTTTATTTATGGAAATATTGAATCGTTCGGAAAAGCGGTCTATAACAAGGTATCCCATATTGTGTCTCGTAAGCGAGTACTGAAAATCCTTGTTTCCGAGACCGCACAATAAGTACAAAAAAACCTCTATCCTTTCTTTTCTTCTTTCTTGTCTTCTTTCTTTTCTTCCTTCTTCTCTTCTTCTTTTCCTTCTTCGCCTTCAACGGCCGCCGCTTCTTCCACAACCGGTTTCTCTTCCACTGCCGGCGGTATAATTGTCACAATGGCAACATTTGCGCCTTCAAGCAGCTTTATGCCGGAAATCGCTATCTCATTGACGTGGAAGGAATCGCCTATCTCAAGCTCGGATATATCAATGGCTATTTCCTCCGGTATCTGTGTGGGTAAACATTCTACCCTCACGGATCTCAAGTGGGTCTCAATGATGCCTCCATTGATCTCGCCTTTTGACTTGCCGGTCAAACGGATTGGTACCTCAACCTCGATCATCCTTTCCATTGATACCTGGAAAAAATCGATATGAAGCACTTTTTTGCCCAATAATCCCTTTTGGATTTCTTTCACCATAACAGGCCTGTTCTCAACGTCTTTGTCGTTGTGAAGTTCCATATTAAAAATAACATTTCTTCGCGTCTGTTTTCCCAGCTTATCCCAATCTTTTGAAAAAATTGTTATCGGAACGGCTTCCAGACCTCTTCCGTATACAACTGCCGGTATCTTTCCATCCTTTCTCAGTTTACGGGCAACACCTTTACCTTTTACATCCCGCTTATCTGCCCTTATTAATATTTGCTCCATTGGTAATCCTCCTAAATCCTATATAAATAATGAACTCACAGACTCATCGCTGTGTATTCTCTTGATGGCCTCACCGAGAATGGGTGACACATCAAGCACTTTTATCTTTTTTGATTTCTGCGCTTCATCCGAAAGCGGGATCGTATTCGTGGCAACCATCTCTACGAGAGAGGAGTTATTGATTTTGTCCACAGCGCTCCCTGAAAGCACGGGATGAGTACAGCAGGCATATACGCTACTCGCTCCCGCCTTCACAATTGCTTCCGCTGCCTGTACTATGGTTCCTCCCGTATCAATCATATCATCAAGCAGGATGGCAGTTTTCTTCTTCACATCGCCGATGACATGCATGACCTTGGAGACGTTCGCTTTTTCACGTCTCTTATCAATAATAGCAATGGAAGCATTGAGCCGCTTGCCAAGCTCGCGGGCCCTCTCAACACCTCCGGCATCAGGCGAAACAACAACAATCTCTCCTTCGATCTTTTTCAGATAATCAAACTGAACAGGCAGGGCGTAGAGATGGTCAACAGGTATATCGAAGAAACCCTGGATCTGTCCCGCGTGTAGGTCCATCGACAGTATTCTTGACGCTCCGGCAACGGTAATAAGGTTCGCCACGAGTCTCGCCGAAATAGACGTCCTCGGTAAAACCTTTCTGTCCTGGCGCGCGTATCCATAGTAAGGGATAACAACTGCAATTCTGCCGGCTGAAGCCCTCTTCAGGGCGTCAAGCATAACGAGAAGTTCCATAAGATTGTCATTCACAGGAGGGCACGTGGACTGAACTATAAAAGTATCCATGCCGCGAACGCTTTCATCGATTTCCACTTGTATTTCGCCATCGCTGAAACGACTGACTTTTGTCTTCCCCAGATTTACGCCGAGAAATTCGCAAATCTTCTTTGCCAGTTCCGGGTTCGCGTTTCCTGTCAATATCCTGAGCTTGTCCAATCTATGTCTCCCTTAATAAAAATTTCTGGGGCGGGAGGATTCGAACCTCCGAATGCAGGCTCCAAAGGCCTGTGTCTTACCGCTTGACGACACCCCAACACCTTAGTTACTGCGGTATCTTTTTGCCCAGTTCTTTTTCGTAAGCACCAAGCACGCTTGTTTCAACTCTTTGTCTCATCTCGTTATTCAAGGGATGGGCCGTGTCTCTGTATGAGCCGTCTTTCATTCTCTTGCTCGGCATTGCCACAAAGAGTTTTCTATCGCCTTGAATTACCTTTATATCCCGTATAACAAAACATCCGTCAAAAACAACAGAAGTATACGCCTTCACCCGTTTTTCATCAACGGGAAATACCTTTATTTCCGTAATCTCCATACAGTCACCCCTCCCTATGACTATGCACCGCAAAAACACTGCCCATATCCTGAACGAAACGGGATGCCTCCTCTACATCTGTCTCATTTCGGAACACACCAAACACAGAAGAACCGCTTCCGCTCATTAAAGCGCCCAGGGCGCCTGTTTCCATTAATCTATCTTTAATCTCCTTAATTTGAGGACACATTGTTATTCCGATTTGTTCGAGATCATTTTCTAGACTGCCTGTGATACCACCTATCCTTTTGAAATTACCCATCAATTTAATATTATTTACATTGTTTGTCAACGACATTTTTAGCTTGCCGTAGGCCTCTTTCGTCGATAAAACGAATTCGGGATAGACGATAAGGTACCACATGTCAGGCAATTCAAGGGGGGTAATAATGTCTCCAATCCCCTCCATGATGCAGGGTTTACCATATAAAAAGAGGGGCACGTCAGCTCCAATTGATCTGCCGAGATTGCCGATTTCGCTATCGCTCATCGAAATCTCCCACATTTTTAAAAGTGCCTTCAGCACTGTTGCCGCGTTACTGCTCGGGCCGCCAAGACCACTCCCGATTGGAATTCGCTTTTCCACATAGATACTGACGCCTTTCCGGATAGAATAAGCATCTTTGAGACGCCTCGCAGCCCTGTACATGGTATTTCGTTCATCCTCCGGCAGGAGCCCTTTATCATCCTTTACTATAATACAATCGTCGTCTGTCTCTTCAATATGGATCCGGTCATAGAGCGATACAGGGTCTACTATACTGAAAATATTATGGTATCCGTCCGGTCTTTTCGATATGACCTTAAGGACAAGATTAACTTTCGCGGGAGATAAAAACGTCTGTTTCATAATAGATCATAGGTCAGGAGGTCTGGAGATTGTCACTTCACTCCTTCGATGCTGAATTTATCTATGCTATAGGTTGGATTTGCAATAATGTTCACTTTCGTTTTATAAGCAGTTTCAATATGTTCAAGAGAACTCTTTTCTTCCTCGTAGAGAAGCCCCGCTACTTCGGGAGAAAGGTGGATGTTGAACGTTTTCGCTTCATCTTTCCTGCAGGCGCTTTTCAGTTCCCTCAACACCTCATAACAGACAGTATACCTTGATTTGATGTAGCCGGATCCTTCACAGTTCGGGCATGTCTCCGACAGGATGGTGACAATATTGTGCCTCGTGCGTTTCCTTGTCAACTGCACAACACCTATTTCGCTTATGGGATACGCAAATGTTTTTATCCTGTCTTTTTTCAAGGTTTCAACGAGGGTCTGGAATACCTGTTCCCTCGACTCTTTCCTTTCCATGTCAATAAAGTCGATCACAATAATGCCGCCGATATTCCTGAGCCGTATCTGATAGGCAATTTCCTTCACGGCCTCGAGGTTCGTCCGCAGTATTGTGTCTTCAAGGTCCTTTTTACCGAGATATCTGCCCGTATTTACATCAATGACAGTGAGGGCCTCAGTATAATCGAGCACAATATATCCACCCGATTTAAGCCATATCTTTTTATGCAAGAGCTTAGTTATCTCGATCTCGATTCCGTATACTTCAAAGATGGGGTCTTTTTCATCGAAGTAGGCAACCTCGCATCCTTCCTCAGGCAGATATTCTTTTAAAAAATCAGCAACTCTTTTGTACACAAACTCGTCATCGACGATGATCTTTTTTAAATTGTGTGAATGCAGGTCACGTATGACCCTGAAAATAATACCCAGTTCCTGATGCAGGATTGCCGGCGCACGAGCGCTTTTCGCTTTTTCCTGGATGCTCTCCCATATTCTGACAAGAAAATTGAGGTCAGATTCAAGCTCCTCTTTACTCTTACCGTCTGAAGCAGTCCTCGCTATGACACCATATCCGTTCGGGCAAATCTGCTTCAGCAAGTCAGCCAGTCGTTTTCTTTCGTCTTCCTGTTCTATCCTGCGTGATACTCCGATATGATCGGTAGCGGGCATAAGTACAAGCAACCTGCCCGGCAATGTTATCTTTGACGTAACTCTGGTTCCTTTCTGTCCGATAGGTTCCCGTGATACCTGGACAATGAGTTCCTGACCGTCTTCAAGGACCCCTTCAATCCGTTCATTCCGATCGACACGGAAGTCGGAATCGTCAAACTCCTCATACATCATCCTGTCGAGAATAATATCACCCACATAAAGGAAAGCCGATTTCTCAAGACCGATATCGATAAAAGCGGCATCCATACCGGGAACGATCCTCGCCGCTTTTCCTTTATAAATACTCCCGACCATACTGTGGCCGTTTTTCTGCTCTACAAAAAATTCCACGAGGACACCGTTTTCCAGAAAGGCTATTCTCGTTTCGTTAAAGGTCACATTTATTATCAATTCAGATGTCATAAATCCTTCTTGCTTCTATTTTAATAATCCTCTGAAATGCTCCCCGCGCCCATATGTTTTTCACCTTGCCGTCTTTCCATATATAAAAATACTTCCTGCCTCTTTGTTTCCATTCTTCAAACTCGTCCCTCATACCTGTTTCACTCATAAGCATATATATGTATTCTTTTACCATATCTTTCAGTGATCCTTCAATAAACTCCCGCATTTTCATCCCTTTGGGCAAACTCTGATTTATCGCTTCCAGTGTTTCTCTGTTTATCGTCGTGCCCCGTGCCGCCTCTATTTCGATGAGCTCGCATGTGCTTTCAATACCGATTGGCAGCGCGTCCGACAGGACAATCTTCGGCACCGGATGATATTTACGGTGCATATTAATTTCTATACCTGACGCCCTGAGCGCTCTCAAAACAATGTTCATCGTGTCAATGTGGCCGATATATCGAGCGTCTGAGAGCTTTGTATAGCGGAAAGTAAATAGTTTTCCTTCTTTTTTCTCTCCACTTTTTAATTGTGTATCAATGTCTGTACATTTTTGTTTTTCTCCGCTTGATCCTTCTGACGTCAAACTTTCATTCTGTTTCCCTGCGACAACATCATATTTTATCTGATCAGTTTTACCGCACTCAAGGCCGCATCCAGCGCATCCCGCAAGGCAATCAATTGTCTTATCCGCGATGTCAGCTTTTTCGGATTCTTCTTCAAGAAAAGACCGGGAAATACCGGTATCGATAAATCCCCATGGCAAAGACGCGTCCTTTTCTCTCCCACCGAGATACTTCCTCATATCGATATTGTTTTCATCGAACCATTCTTCGTAGAGCCGCGGTGAAAAAAATTCTCTCCAGGCTTCCAGTTTCGCGCGATGTTGAAACAGAAACTCAAAAAGAGAGGAGAGATGCTCGTCGCCCCTCGATATGATCCCCTCTATAAGGGAAACTTTTGTGTCCCGATAATTCACCTTTACGCCCCTGCCCTTTAAGGATTTCTTCAAAAAATACATTTTGTCATCAAGGATCGTTTCATCTTCCATGGGCAGCCATTGGAAAGGCGTATGTGGTTTGGGAATAAACGGTGAAACAGAAAGATTCACTTCAATTCCTTCTTTGTGAAACGGTGCTATAAGTTCTTTCATGCTCAGAAAGTCTTCTTCTTTCTCCCAGGGAAAACCGACCATCAGATAAAGCTTTATTCGTCTCCAGCCGCACTTTTTGAGAAGGGGTAACTGGTTTATCAGAAGTTCGACATCAATGTTCTTGTTCAGCCTGCACCGGAGTTCATCTGTCGGCGCTTCGAGGGCAAAGGTAAAACCTGTTCGCGCGATGCTCCCTATTGCCGATATTTCCTTCTCACCGATACTCCCGATCTTCAGTGAAGGCAGCGAGAGAGAAATACCTTTATAATGACTTTTCACGTAATCAATAATGCCGAAAAGCGCACTGTGGTCGCCAGAGCTCAGGGAGAGCAGGGAAACTTCCTCATAGCCCGTGGCTCGCAATCCATGCTCTATTATATCCTTAAGACGCTCAAGTGAACGCTCCCTGTAGGGCCGGTAACCGAAGCCCGCAAGGCAGAACCTGCAGCCATTGCCGCATCCCCTTGATATTTCCACGTTGAGCCTGTTATGAACACTGTCAACGGTCGGAATGGGAGGAATGTACGGGTGATAGGCACTATCGAGGTTTTCGATGTATTGCCTCTTTACTGTCTTTTTAGGGAAACACGGGGCATACACGCCGTCAAATTTTGAAAGCTCCTCGATAATACTTAATCTTGGAATCCCTTTCAATTGACGTGCGGCCTCCAGCAACTTAACGAGCACATTATCAGCCTCACCAATTACAATAAGATCAAAGAACCGCTCATACTGTTTCGGATTGAGCATGAGAGGCCCACCACCGATAACAATGGGACCTTCTTTTCTCTCGTTAGCTCGTATGCTTATCCCTCCAAGATCAAGCATGTTAAGTACGTTGGTCACATTCAGTTCATAGGTCAGAGAAAACCCTACAATGTCCATGTGCTTAAGCGGCGTTCGCGATTCGAGTGTGCACAATGGAATATTATTTCCCCTGAGATACATTTCCATATCCACCCAGGGCGCGAAACACCGTTCACACCAAACGCCTCCTACGTTATTGGCAATTTCGTAAAGGAGAAAATGACCGAAGTAGGACATGCCGATTTCATAAATATCAGGATAACAGAGCACAAACCTCACCTTTGCATCTTTTACTTCTTTTATGATCCGGTGAGGTTCAATACCTGTATACCGGGCGGGTTTCAAGATATGGTTCGGGACAGTCAGCATATATATTCTTTCATAATAGCGGCACAACATATTACACTATATTGGCTCATAAATGGAGAATGAATTATTTGCCTCTTGAAATATGTTTGGTATTACAGAAAAATAATAATCCAAATTGTCATTGGAATAAGCGGTATGTCGGGATTTAATTCACAAACACGCTCGTTTCGTTCCTGCGACTTCATTCGCTCCCACTCGACTTCGGAACTTTTGCTAACACAAAAGGCCAAGCTTCCTTGTCTCGTGAGGGTTTGCTTCAGGAAACCCGACATACCGCTTAATAACAAATCCGAGTAAAGAAAGTAAACTACTCCGACGAAAACCGATAGGAGTCTACTCATAACAGAATAAATTGAAATCGGAAAACTGTATATTCAAACAAAGAGGCCATCCGCAGTGGATTGCCTCTTTAAGTTTATCATGATGGTTATCTGCTTTTATCGTGTTCTGTCGTCCCTGCGGTCTCTCGGTCTGCCTTTCAGTGTCCAGGCAGTGGGGTTGGCGCAATATTCTTTCGTGGCATCAACCTGATAGGGGTTGCGGTCAACATCGACGGTGACGGTGAAGCAAGTATCCATGCGCTGGAAGGTGTACTTGCTGCGGGGGAGCTGGAAATCAGTCAGACCGCTGGGTATGTTCACAGTGTCGGTCTGGACGATGACCTGGTCCTTGTCCTGTATCTTGATGGTGCCTCTTATGGGTCTCCAGTCATTTCTGAGCCGCACCGTGAACCTCACTTCCTGGCCNTAGTTACTTAAGATATAATAACAGACTTTTCTTCTCGATTCAAAGACAGCATTATACAAACTAATTTTATCACATCTGTCCTGCACATAAGAACAAACAATGCCAATTACCATCCAGGTGGTGGCGGAGGTGGAGGTGGCAGCATCGGCCGATAATGGCGCATCCGGGGGGAAGGTGGATAATAATATGAACGGTAACGATGAGGATAATAGTAAGGCGGAGGAGGCGGCGGCGGAGCGTAGTAGCCTGCCGGAGCCATTGTACTTCCGATAATAGTGCCCAACATAAGACCACCCACAGCAGCACCCGCGTAGCCCCAATCTCCATGACCACGGCTGTAGCCTACAGCCGGAAGACCAACTGTCGCCACAAACACCAAAGCAATAATAATCATTAAACCCTTCTTCATAATTAACCTCCTGTGCATTTTAATTTGTAACACACCATTTCTTCACTTAATCTAACAGCAAGATTAATGCCAACAGCATAAGCCCTGTAGCTTGTTGTATTTATTTACGTAATAGTGTTTAACAATAAACAGGCAGGCAAGAAATGTCGAACCAGGTTATCATGGACGACAAAATTGTCGCATTTTAAAGCTTCTTAAAATACTTAGCAATACTCTTTCATTATCTCTTTCAGGTCCTTCATAACCATGTCCTGAATCCTGGCCAGAGCTTCTTTACTCGTGGCCTCAAATCTGAGCACAAGAATGGGCTGTGTATTGGAAGAGCGGACAAGTCCCCAGCCGTCTTCAAATATGGCCCTCACACCATCGGTATCGATGACTTTAAATTTAGTTTTGTAATATTCGGTAAGCTTCCGGACAACTTCAAACTTCACGCTGTCAGGACAATCCGTCCGTATTTCCGGCGTTGAATACATCTTTGGAAGATCGCTTAAAAATTCCGAGACAGGCCGGCCGTCCTTCTCCATGATCTCAAGAAATCTCAACGAGGCATATATTGCGTCATCATATCCGAAAAACTTATCGGCAAAAAAGATATGGCCGCTCATTTCGCCACCCATGAGAGCGCCCAGCTCTTTCATTTTCTGTTTAATGAGAGAGTGACCAGCCTTCCACATAATAGGTTTGCCGCCGTGCTTTTCAATATCGTTAAAGAGATTCTGGGAACACTTCACTTCTGAAACAAAATAAGCGCCCTTGTTGTCCCTGAGAATATCACGGGCAAATATAATCATCAGATAATCACCCCAGATGATATCAGCCTTTTCATCAATAATACCTATTCTGTCCGCATCACCATCGTATCCTATACCGACGTGTGCCTTTTGCTCAAGCACTGTCTTCTGCAGTGTAACAAGATTTTTTTCTACCGTGGGATCGGGAAAATGATTCGGGAAATGACCGTCCATATCGCAGAAAAGCTCAATAACTTCCTGACCCATTTCTCTCATGATAGGTACAGCCACAGCACCACCAGTGCCGTTTCCCGCGTCTACAGCTATCTTGAACTTTCTGTTCAACTTGATTCGTGTCCGCAGAAATGCATAGTAATCGGAGACAATATCTTTGTATTCTCTGTACGAGCCTTTTCCCTGAATAAAACGTTCTTCTTCAATAATTTTTCGAATGTCCTGTATCTGACTGCCGAAGATGGTCCATTTCCCGACAGCAACTTTGAAACCGTTCATCTCAGGCGGATTGTGACTTCCCGTAATCATAATGCCACCTTCAACATCAAGGTTGAAGAGAGAAAAATAAAAAAGTGGCGTCGGCACAAGGCCCAGATCCGTTACATCAAGACCACTTTCGACCATAGCCTCGACAAGAAGATCACGGTAATGTTCAGAAGAAAGTCTGCAATCGCGGGCAATAGACACAATTTTTTTCCCGCTATCCATTATATAGGTAGCAAAAGCCCTGCCGATATTCCGCACTACATCAACGGTCAGATCTTTCTCAACATTGCCTCTGATATCGTATTCCCTGAAGATTTCCTTATTCATGCCGGCCTCCTCTTATTCATCAATATACGAAACTCCAAGCAACGCTGATTCTTCGCCAAGTCTCGCTTTTTCAATCCGCAAACCTTTCTGCGATGCTTTCATAGCCCTTTTTTCAAGGACTATTTTCATATCATCAATGAGCCGTTTTGTGCCATATATAACGCCACCGCCCAGCACAACAACCTCGGGATTCAAGAGGTTCACAAGGCTCGCGATGCCGGCACCGAGATACTCAATAACTTCCCGCCAGACAGAACCGCACAACTCATCGCCCGCTATGTATGCCTCTTCAATGGTTCCCGCGTGGAGATTATCCATGTCTCCATTAATGATATCCATTATTTTTCCTTTGTAACCTTCCTGCACCCTTTTTTTGACCCTCTCCGTAATGTACCAGCCGCCGCAGTAAGCTTCAAAACAGCCGTCGTTACCGCAGTTGCAATGATATCCATAAGGATTAAGAATTGTGTGCCCTACTTCGGCACCGACATTGGAAAAGCCACGATAGAGTTTTCCGCCGAGAATAAGACCTCCACCAATACCGGTACCTATGAAAACACCGAGCACATCTTGCGGGATGCTTTTAAGCGTAAATTTCCATTCGCCATATGTCGCGGCATTTACATCATTCTCAATATGTGTCTTAATACCTGTTGCTTTCTCCACATCATTTCTGAGAGGCACATTATGCCATCCCAGATTAGGAGAAAATAGTATTTTCCCAGATACTCTTTCTATCTGACCCGCGGTCGCGATACCGATCTGTTCGATCTCATTTTTCTGTATGCCGGATTCATTAATAGTGCTTTGGATAAGAATAATTATATTGTCCCGTATGGCCGCGTAACCCTTTTGGCTCTCTGTGGGAATCTTCTTTGAGTAGAGAACAGATCCCTTCTCATTAACAATTCCGGTAATGATTTTTGTCCCGCCTATATCAATACCTATCCGCATGAAATCACACCTGAAACAACAGTAAATAGTCATTAGTGAATAGTGAATAGTTGAAAACAGAATAAAATAGATAAAGGTTTGTCTCAATCATTACTCTTTGCCATTTATGATTTATAATCCACCATTCACGTTTTTTAGTTTCTTCTTTCGCCATCTGCCATTCACTATCTACTATTCACTATCTACTGTCTTTATACTATTCACTGCTTTTATTCTATTCACTGCCCTTAAGCATTTCAACCAGCATCAAGGCATTTTTTACAGCCTTGCCCGCGTGACAGTTGTTAAAAAATACATATGTAGTCGATGCTTTCCGCGCGATCTCTCTTATAGGCTCGACAAACTGTCGCAGCTCCTTTTCAGAATAGAGGTAATCATAACGGACTTCAACCGGTTCTTTGAACCACGATGTATTCCTGCCGTGAAATCGAAAATATCCGGTATCAGAAGTAAGGTGCGGAGAAAAAGTGAGAAGCCCTTTCAGCTTTGGCTCATCAACAATACAATATCCCAGTGAAAGCTCCTTGAGTGTCTCAAGATAATGCTCATCAGACCATTTGGCATTTCTGAATTCCACGATTGAATTATAACCGCTGAATTCCTCCCGAAGGGAGCTTAAATACGCAACGTTGTCATCATTTGGAACAAACTTATAAGGAAATTGAAAAAGAAGGCCTTTTATATTTCCGTTCAGAGGTTCTATGCCTGCCCTGAAATATCTGCACACGTCTTTTATATTATCTGCTTTTTCGTGGGTCATGCTTTTATGGGCTTTTACAATAAAGGAAAAATCCCGCGAA